>JAEEGL010725702.1_pt1 | contig 12721 bp, 8 predicted proteins | sample 9134231 | NCBI WGS metagenome assembly JAEEGL01 (sample SAMN16246548, study PRJNA631951) | gut metagenome | biome: gut microbiome; feature: rumen; material: fiber-attached | host: Bos | place: Iran: Karaj | collected 2018-10 | reverse complement strand
CACCACGGAAAAGCGCAGGACCTTCACCGTCTGTACGGTCTGGAAGGTTAACGGTAATGGTATGACCAGCACCGTTGAAGACTCCAGCGTAATCTCCTCCAATAGCGATTTGAACATTAGTGGCGCCCAAATCAATGTCAGCCGTCAGTACGGCATTGGCATTTCTTTGACCACCATTCACGAGTTCAGCAAAAGCAGAAAAATCCTCCGCTGTGCCGATTTGGTACACGCCGTCAATCTTTTCGAGTGCTAGTGCTGATGTGCTGATAGTCGTCAGCATCACGAGCATTGATAAGAAAAACTTTCTCATACAGTTTTAGTTTAAGTTAGTGAATAAATTAATTATGTTTTTTCTTTGATTTTTCTGGTCAACGATGTACAAAGATAGATATTTTTTGTTAAATGCAACAAAGTATGATAAAAAACTTCAAAAAATGTAAAGAAATACTTGATATTGGCTAAAATAATATATGTTATGATGGTAAATATGGTTAATTTTAACTATAAACGTATATCATTTGTTCGGCTTGTAAAATTAAATGTATATCTTTGTCGACCGTTTTAACAAAGAGAATAGATGAAATTCTATATAACAAACCTGCTAATGCTATTATTGCCAATCAGTGTGTTGGCACAGGAAACAACGGATACCACCCTTGTCATCAATGAGGTGCAGGTGGCCAATCTAGATCAGTATCTTGATAATGCCAATTGTTATGGCGGATGGATTGAACTTTATAATCCATCCTCTACAGCCATCACTCTGAGGAGTTATTATCTTTCAGACGGCGTAAATGAAATGCGCTTTCTGAGTTCTCACGGTTCTGTTCCTGCCAAGGGATTCAAGACTCTATGGTTTGACCATCATTATTCCGAGGGTACTTACGGCTCCAGTTCAAGACTGCAGATTCCTTTTAAGTTGGATGTCGAAGGTGGAACTATCAGCATACTAAACTTGGATAAGTCTGTGGTGGCATCTGTGGCATACCCGCCAGCTGTTCCACGATGTTCATGGGCGCGTACTAGGGATGGCGGAGAAGAGTGGGGAACCACGGGTGAACCTACTCCTGGGGCAACGAATGCTAATAGCCGTTTTGCAGAAATGCGTATGGAGGCTCCCGTTGTTGATACGGACAGTAGAGTGTTTACAAAATCTTTTTCTGTGAAGGTGAACATCCCGTCTGGTGCAACTCTGAGATATACTACCGACGGTAGTACGCCTACCGCCATTAACGGGGCGACAAGTGATGATGGAATGTTTACTATTGACAAGACAACAATCTTACGTCTTTGTTTTATAGGGGATGGCTATCTGCAAAGTCCCGTAGTAACGCGTAGTTATATCTTCCAAAATCACGACTACTATTTACCCATTCTCTCTGTATGTTCTGAGCCAAAGAATTTCTTTGACAGCAAAGTGGGTATCTTTGTAAAAGGAACCAATGGCATGAGCGGAAACGGACAGAGTACAGCCTGCAACTGGAATATGGATTGGGAACGACCCATAAATATGGAGTATATGGTTCCGGAGAAAGATGAAAACGGTGATGTCCAGTATTCTGTTGTGCTAAACCAAGAAGCAGACGTGGAGATTTGCGGTGGATACACACGAGCTTATGGAGGGGGATATGTAGATGGTAAGTATTGGGAGACGCGTAGCTCTTTCCGCATAAAAACAGATAAGAGGTATGAGGGTGTTAATGTAATAGACTATCCAGTCTTTCCTTCGAAAATTCATAACAAGTACCGTTGCTGGCAAGTACGTAATGGCGGCAATGATACAGATGCGCGTATCAAAGATCCTGGTGTCCAAATGATGGTGTTGAAGAGCGGATTCTATGTTGACTGTCAGGATTACCAACCTGCCCATGTTTTCTTGAACGGGGATTATTACGGTATGCTCAATATCAGAGAGAGCAACAATAAGCATTATGCTTATAGTAACTATGGAATCGACTTTGATGACATGGACCAGTTTGACTTGAGCAATGCGCAGTATAACCAAAAGGTGGGAGACAACAAAGCATGGCTGCAGTTGCAGAAGTTAGCCCAGAATCTGGCACAGACAAAGTCGGAGGAGACCTATAGCCAGATTTGCGACCTTTTGGACATGGATGAATACATTAACTACATGGCATTGGAATGCTATCTGGGACCTTCGGACTGGATTACTAATACCAATAATATCAAGGGAATCCGCAGTCGTTCGGATGGAAAATTTCATTTCGTGCTTTTTGATGCCGACTCGGCGTTTGGAACATCAAAAATGCTTACTGAAGTGCTGAATACAAGCGGGGGAGCAAATGTGGATGACTTATTCCGTAACCTTATGAAGTACGATCCCTTCCGCCGACAGTTTATGGATGCATTTTGCATTGTAAATGGAAGTGTGTTGGAACCATCCAGATGCGAGCAGATAGTAAGGGATATATACAATAACATCAATCCTGCATTATCATTTGAGGGAGGTCACTCAAATACAAATCTGATTAGCAACGTATGGTCTGCATATAATGGATCTCGTATCTTTAATATGCAGGATTATTTCCGTCTCACTTATTCTCTCTATGCTGATCTCTCTGCTAACATTCCTGAGGCACGCCTCGCATTAAACGGTCAAGAAATTCCTACAGGGAGATTCTCTGGTTATTTGTTTTCTTACAAAGACCTTCCTATACAGATTTCGGCAAAAGCACCTGCTGGATATAAGTTTGTGGGATGGCAGTCCAGAAGTAATACGGCATCAATAAAGGCCTTAATACCAGAACGTTCTAATTGGATGTATTACGACCAAGGAAGTATGGATAATTATGATTGGAAGTCAATCTCTTTTCCTGAGTCGCAGAAAGGTTGGCGTATAGGATTGGCTCCCTTTGGCTATGCCAGAGATGGATACTATATGCAGGAAAACGCAGCCACTAAATTGGATTATGGTTCAAATAGCAGTCAAAAGCGTCCTACCTATTATTTTCGCAATACTTTTAATCTGAACACTACACTTTCTGACGAAGACGTTCTCACGTTTAATTATCAGGTAGATGATGGTATGATGCTATATGTAAATGGTCATGAAGTGGGAGGATATTATGTTACCAGCGGGTCTAAGTACAAGGACTATACTACAGGTGGTCACTATGAATCGGAACAACCTTATTCGGGTAGCCTCGTCATTCCACATGAATATCTGGTTAAAGGAAATAATCAGATTGCCGTTGAGATAAAGAATGCATCGGCAGGTAGTTCGGATATGTGGTTTGACGGTTGGCTTACGCTCTCAAGCAATGATGCAGAAATGGTTGCTGTAGAAGAATCTATAGATTTACATAGTATTTTTGACAGTAATAGTAGCTTCATATTGAGCGCTATGTTTGAACCCATTTCCGATGAGCAGCAAAGGTTGGAAGTAGGCGCTTCTCCCTTGCGTATCAACGAGGTAAGTGCAGGCAATGATATATATGTCAGCGATTATGGAAAGAAGTCTGATTGGTTGGAACTGTACAATACTTCAGATAAAGATATTAGCCTTGAGGGTTTTTATTTGAGTGACAATAGAAACAAACCACAGAAGTATCAGCTAAAGCAGGGTGTGGTGCCAGCACATGGAACCTGTATTATCTGGTGTGACGGAAAGGATACCTTTGAGCAGTTGCATGCTCCTTTTAAATTGGATAATGCCGATGGCGCTTGCGTTAGCATTCAGGCGGCAGATGGCTCTTGGGCCGATTGTCTTGAATACTTGGAACAAGGAAAGTGGCAGACGTACGGCAGATATCCTGATGGCTGTAACATGGCTACTATCTTGAATCAACCTACCATAGAGAAGAGCAACAAAATAGGGATGATGGACTATAATGCCATCACAGCCGACGAATGGTTGGGGCAAGAAAAAACGATTACACTTGCTTTGGCAGAAGGGTGGAACTGGACATCGCACAATATGGCAGAAAAGGTGGACAAGAGCCGATTTGTCACCAATGCTTTATGTCTGCAGGGACAGGATGCCATTCTCCGATATAATGAAGAATCTGGATGGCAGGGAACCTTACAAGCCTTAGAAGCTGCCCAAGGATATAAAGTGCAGATGAAGAATGCTGCAGATGTTACACTGCGTGGTGCTATTTATGATGTCAACAAACCTGTTGCCCTTCAACAAGGATGGAACTGGATAGGTTGTCCTCTCTTTAATGCCACAAACTTGGAGGCGGCTCTTGCAAATTATATCCCCCAAGAGGGTGACAAGGTGGTTGGGCTTGATGCCTTTGCTACTTATGAGAACGGTCAGTGGTATGGCTCGCTTACGACATTGCAGCCAGGTCAGTCATACCTTCTATATACAACTCAGGAACAGGAGTTCTGTTGGCAGAGCTTGAGCCCGCTTAGGACGAAAAAAAGACATTATGCTCCCACCGTTCAGACAGAAGACGGAGCATGGGAAACCAACATACATGCTTATCCTGACGTCATGACGTTGGTTGCCAGTGTGCAAACCGATGATGATGTTTCTCTCGACGGCCGTTATTATGTGGGCGCATTTTGTAGAGATGAATGCAGGGGCGTGGGTGTTTTAGATGGGGACTTGCTCTTTATGAATATTCATGGAGAGGGGGCAGATTGTCTTTCGTTCCGTTTGCTGGATGCTCAAGGTGAGAGTTATGGATCAACAAATTCTGCTGTATTCCAGTCGCAAACTCAATTGGGAACAGTGCAAGAGCCCTACACGTTGTTCTTTGGCAGTCAGGATGTTATAGATGAGATTAAACCTACTATTGCATCAAATTCCAAGATACGTAGTGTTGAGTATTACAACCTTCAAGGACAAAGAATCTTCAATGTTCAATCTTCAATGTTCAATGGAATAAAAATCCGTAAGGTAATCTACGAGGATGGAAGCGTGAAGGTGGCTAAATTTCAATAACTTCCAAGTCTTTGAATTCTCCCTTGTCCACAGAGAAGCGAACAAGGGTACGAACCGTTTGCCAGCCTTGTAGTCCGGCTGCTCCTGGATTGATGTGCAATAGTTTTAGTTGAGGATCGAATTGTACCTTCAATATGTGGCTGTGTCCGCTGATAAAGAGTTTGGGAGGTCTTGCGTATAGTTGCTGGCGTATGCGAGGGTCGTATTTACCTGGGTAGCCGCCGATATGTGTCATGAGGATGTCTGCCTCCTCACAAGTCCAACGCAGTCTCTCAGGAAACATGCGTCTTACATCTCCTCCGTCAATATTGCCGTGGACTGCTCGTAGGGGAGCAATCTCTTGCAAGCGTTCCACCAATTCCATGCTACCAATATCTCCTGCATGCCAAATCTCGTCGCATTCGCCGAAGTACTTGGCATAGCGTTCGTCCCAATAGGCGTGAGTATCGCTAAGCAGTCCAATCCGTTTCATGTTTCTTTATCTTGGGTATCATATAGGCTAGAATGCCTGCTGCTAGGAAGAAACTAATGGCATCTGAGATGGGCATGCTGTACCAGATACCGTCCTGTCCCCAAATTGGTGGAAGGAAGTATATCAGGGGTACCAGTATCAGCATTTGGCGTGTCATGCTCAGGAAGATACTCTTGCCAGCATGGCCTATGCTTTGGAAGAAATTTCCTATCACTATCTGTGCACCTACCAGTGGGAACATCGCCACTATGATACGATAGGAGTAAGTGGCAATGCCAGTCAATTCCTCACCTGTTCCGAAGATGCTGATAATGTATTCGGGGATTAGCTCTCCCACTAGTGTGGCAAAACAGGTGATGCAAGTAGCGACACCAATGGTGTATCGCAGTACACGCCAAACACGGTCGTTCTTGCGTGCTCCCCAGTTATATCCAGCTATGGGCTGCATGCCTTGCACCAGACCTATAACCATGGTTACGAACAGCATGACAATTCTGTTTACGACGCCGTGGGCACCGATAGCCATGTCGCCTCCATAATCCCTTAGTCTGTTGTTGATAAAAAGCACTACTATGCAGGCGCATGAGTTTACCAAGAAAGGGCTCAGGCCTATGACGATACACTGGCGTATGATATTTAGGTCGGGTTTGTAGATGCCTCTGCGCAGGTGTAGCAACTCTGTCGGTCTGCTGAACAACTTCAACTGGACACACAGAGAAACGCCTTGACTGATAACTGTTGCCCAGGCAGCTCCTGCTATTCCCCAATGGAAAACAAAGATGAATAGCGGATCCAAGATGGTATTGATGATGATGGTCAGGAAGGTACAGTTCATGGCTATGGTAGGATGTCCTGCACTTCGCAGAATGGCGTTTAGTCCGAAATAGAGATGTGTCACCACGTTGCCCAACAGGATGATGAACATATATTCGTAGGCATAGGGTAGGGTGGCACTGCTGGCCCCGAACAGCATTAGAATGTCATTCAGGAAGTAGATGCATACGGCTGCGAAAAGTGTTCCCAACAGCAGGTTAAGTGATATGGTGTTACCCAGAATGTGTTGGGCTGTGTCGTATTTTCCCTGTCCTAATCTGACACTGATGGTTGTACTGGCTCCTACGCCTACCATAGCGCCGAAGGCAGCAGACAGGTTCATGAAGGGACTGGCTACAGCCATACCGCTGATGGCAATGTCGCCTACTCCCCAGCCTACAAAGATGCTGTCGGCTATGTTGTAAAGGCTGCTGGCTACCATGGCTATAATGGCAGGTGTGGCGTATTGCCAAAGCAGCACTCCAATCTTCTTTTCTCCCAATTCTGTTGGTACGTATTGTTGTTTGTTCTTCATCCCTGAAAACTTTTGCGGCTGCAAAGGTACGATTAAGTGAGCGGAATACAAAAGAAAAGTTTATTTTTCTTTTTGTTCCCGAACGAAAGTACTTTCGAAAATAATTCAAAGGTACGATTAAGTGAGCGAAAAAACTTTCGAGGCAAAATCTCAAAGGCAGGTGTTTCTTTTCAAAAAAAGGCTGTTTCATAGACATTGTATTTCTTTTTTTCTTAACTTTGCAGTCGAAACTTGAAAAATGAGACATTATTATAAGAAGAAAACAACATTATTTATAAGGAAATGAGTACTCAAGTAGAAAAGATTAAGGAGTTGGTTGAACTCCGTACCAAAGCCCGTGTGGGTGGTGGTGAAAAAGCTATTGAGAAGCAGCATGAGAAAGGCAAATATACAGCCCGTGAGCGTATTGCTATGTTGCTTGACGAAGGTAGTTTCGAAGAAATGGATATGTTTGTACAGCATCGTTGTACAAACTTCGGTATGGAAAAGAAGCATTATCTGGGTGATGGCGTGGTAACCGGTTGTGGTACTATCGATGGTCGTCTGGTTTACGTTTTTGCTCAGGACTTCACCATCAGCGCCGGTTCTCTTTCTGAGATGCTGGCTAGCAAGATATGCAAGATTATGGATATCGCCATGAAGGTAGGTGCTCCTGTTATTGGTCTGAACGATTCTGGTGGTGCCCGTTTGCAGGAGGGTATCAACGCCCTTGCCGGTTATGCCGAGATTTTCCAGCGTAACATCATGGCCAGCGGTGTTATCCCTCAGATTAGTGCAATCATGGGTCCCTGCGCCGGTGGTGCTGTTTACAGTCCTGCGCTGACAGACTTCACCGTTATGATTGAGAATACCAGCTATATGTTCCTTACGGGTCCTGGTCCAGTTAAGGCTGTCTTGGGTGAGGTTGTTACTCAGGAGCAACTGGGTGGTGCAAGTGTTCATTCTACAAAGAGTGGTGTAACACATTTTACAGCCAGCACCGAAGAAGAAGGTATTGCTCTTATCAAGAAGCTCCTCAGCTACATTCCTCAGAACAATATGGAGAAGACTCCTGTTGTAGAATGTACAGATCCCATCGATCGTAAGGAGGACTTCCTGAACGAGATTCTGCCTGACAATCCCAACCACCCTTACAATATGTACGAGGTGATTGCTGGTATTGTTGATAATGGCGAGTTCCTTGAGATTCAACCCAAGTTTGCCAAGAATATCATTATCGGTTTCGCTCGCTTCAATGGTCAGAGTGTTGGTATTGTTGCTAACCAGCCCAACCAGTTGGCTGGCGTGCTCGACTGTAATGCCAGCCGCAAGGGTGCCCGCTTCGTTCGTTTCTGCGATGCGTTTAATATTCCCATTGTAACCCTTGTTGATGTTCCTGGATTCCTTCCCGGTACAGGTCAGGAGTACAATGCTGTTATCCTGCACGGAGCCAAGTTGCTTTATGCTTACGGAGAAGCTACCGTGCCCAAGATTACCGTTACCTTGCGTAAGAGTTATGGTGGTAGCCACATCGTAATGAGCTGTAAGCAGCTGCGTGGTGATGCTAACTATGCATGGCCCAGTGCAGAGATTGCCGTTATGGGTGCCAGTGGTGCTGCCAGTGTTCTTTATGCCAAGGAGGCAAAGGAGTTGAAGGCTGAGGGTAAGGAAGAAGAGGCTAAGCAGTTTATGGCCGACAAGATTGCTGAGTACGAGAACTTGTTCTCTAATCCCTATCAGGCAGCCAAGTATGGTTATATCGACGATGTCATCGAGCCTCGTAATACTCGTTTCCGTATTATTCGCGCTTTGGAGCAGTTGAAGAACAAGAGATTGACCAACCCTGCCAAAAAGCATGGTAACATTCCTTTGTAAGCAAATAAAAGTTTATAGTTATGACATTATTAACAGTAACTTCATCAGCGTGGGGCACCGCAGGTATCTGCGTAGGTGTGGTCTTTGCCATACTGCTTGTGTTGGTGCTTGTGCTGGGCGTCTTTAGTCTTGTTGCCAAGCGTGCTAATAAGCAGCAGACAGGACTTAAGACATTCGCTTTAGCTCCAGGAAAGCATGCTGATGCTGCTGATGGTGACGACCTTGTTGTGGTTGCCACAGCTCTATATCTATATCTTAACAGTGTCCATGATGAGGAGAGTGGTGTAATCACTATCAAAAACACTCAGCCTTCAAACTGGCACGCAGTATTAAACCCAAGATTATAATAGCATAAAAAGATGAAAGAGTTCAAATTTAATATAGGTGGTAAAGAACATTCTGCCCATGTCGTGGAGCATGAGGATACCCTTGAGGTAACCGTAGATGGCAAGATCTACACCGTAACTTTGCCCGAGCGCAAACCTGCAGAAAAGCCCGTAGTAAAGCCTGTTGTAGCTGCAGCCGCTCCTGCAGCCGCTCCTGCTGCTAAACCCGCAGCTGCTCCTGCTGGTAGTAATGTGGTAACAGCTCCTCTGAATGGTAAGATTACTCAGGTATTGGTAAAGGCTGGTGATCAAGTTGCTGCCGGTGATACGGTAGTAATGCTTGAGGCTATGAAAATGGAAAATAGCATTACAGCTGAGGCTGCTGGTACCGTTAAAGCCGTTCTCGTAAACGTTGGCGACCAAGTGGATGGTGGTCAGGCTCTTGTGGAACTGGCATAAGGCAGTACAATGATAAGCAGATAGTAAATTAAACTAAGTATTGCCATGAAACAGATTAAGATTCTTAGCATATTGGCTCTGATGCTTTTAGTATGTGCGCCTGTTATGGCTGCTGGCTTTAATGCAGAAGAGGGTATAAGTAAGTTTTTTGAGGAGATGGGTTTTGTGTCCTTCTTCTTTGGCGAGGGCTGGAAGAATGCCGTAATGATTTTCATCGGCTGCTTCCTGCTCTACCTTGCCATAAAAAAGGAATATGAACCTCTGTTATTGCTTCCCATTGCCTTTGGTATGATTCTTACAAACCTGCCTGGTGCCGGAATGTTTGATTCAAATTTATGGAACGAACATTTCCTGAAGGAAGGTGCCGAAGGCTACCATTCGTATGGCTATATAATGGCACATGGTGGATTGCTGGATATACTATATATAGGAGTGAAGGCGGGTATCTATCCATGTCTGATTTTCCTGGGAGTGGGAGCAATGACCGACTTTGGCCCATTGATTGCTAATCCCAAGAGTCTCTTGTTGGGTGCTGCTGCTCAGATAGGCATCTTTGCTACCTTTCTGGTAACACAGACGGATTTGCCTGTCTTTGGCTTTACTGCTGCGCAGGCTGCTTCTATTGGCATTATTGGCGGGGCTGACGGCCCTACGGCTATTTTCCTTACTAGTAAGTTGGCTCCCGAATTGCTGGGTCCCATTGCTGTTGCTGCTTATAGTTATATGGCTTTGGTTCCTGTTATTCAGCCGCCCATCATGAAGCTTCTTACAACTGAAAAAGAACGTAAGATTCGTATGTCTCAGTTGCGAGAGGTCAGCAAGAAGGAAAAGATATTCTTTCCCATTGTCGTAGCTATCGTTGTTTCTTTGGTTGTCCCCTCAGCAGGTACGCTTATCGGCTGCCTGATGCTGGGTAATCTTATGAAGGAAAGTGGTGTGGTTGATCGTCTGAGCAAAGCTGCGCAAAACGAGTTAAATAACATCGTTGTCATATGCTTAGGTCTTACTGTTGGTGCAACAGCAACAGCTACTTCATTTATGAACTGGCAGACGTTGGGTATCCTTTGCGTGGGTATTGTGGCTTTCGGTATTGGTTCTGCCGGTGGCGTGCTCATGGCTAAGATTATGAATATTTTCCTCAAGGAGAAGATAAATCCCCTTATTGGTTCTGCAGGTGTGAGTGCTGTTCCAATGGCAGCTCGAGTTAGTCAGACTGTAGGTCAGGAAGCTGATAAACGCAACTTCCTACTCATGCACGCTATGGGACCCAATGTGGCCGGTGTGATAGGCTCTGCCGTTGCAGCTGGTATTTTGCTTAGTTTCTTAGGTTAGCAATGTTATGAAGTAATATTGGTTATGTCGATATGGCAATAATTATGAAAATACACAACGAAAAATGAAGAAAAAACTCTTTATATTCATGCTGGTAGCCTCTACGACTGCCAGTATGCTTTTTGCTCAACAGGACTGGAGCAAAGCGCGTCAGGAAATTCACGACAACATCCGTCTCTCTGCCAGCAACCTTCTGGCATACGTTGACCCTACAGAGGCTGATGTGCTTACTCCCACTCCCAAAGGTTACGAGCCCTTCTATATGTCGCATTATGGCCGTCATGGCAGCCGTTGGCTGTGTGGCGATGGCGAGTATCAGGATGTGCTGGTACCCTTGCGCAAGGCTCATGATTTGGGCAAACTGACAGCTACAGGTGAGCAGATGTTGGCTGATGTTGAGAAGTTCTATCTCTGTTGCGATAAGCGTGCAGGCGACCTCACCACTGTTGGCGAGCGGCAGCATCACCGCATTGGCAAGCGTATGACAGAACATTTTCCAACCATCTTTGGCTCCAAGAACAGCCAGGTGGATGCCCGCAGTACCGTTGTCAAGCGTTGCATCATGTCTATGATGGCCGAGTGTGAAGAGCTTACTGCTTTCAATCCCAAACTTAGGATTCACAACGATGTGGGCGACTGCTTCCAGTACTATCTGGCACCTGCTGCGCCTGACGAGATTAAGAAGGCTATCAAGAAGCGTGGCAATGTAATCGATAAGTATCGCAAGAAATTTATCCACCCCGAGCGCTTTATCAACTCTATCTTTAACGATCAGGTTTATGTTCGCGATAGCGTAGAGCAGATTCCCTTTATGCGCCATGTCTTTAATGTTGCTAGCAACATGCAGAGCCACGACAACGGCATCGATATGTATCATTACTTTACAGAGGAGGAGTGCTACGACATCTGGCGTGCGCATAATATAGATTGGTACACAGGTTACGGTGCTTGTCTCACAAGTGATAAAAGGGCTCCCCTGCGTGTTAGCGGTTTGCTGAAGAACTTCATCGAGACAGCCGATACCATTGTTAACAACAAGAGCTTTGTTGGCGCAACTTTGCGCTTTGGTCACGAAGTCTATGTTCTTCCTATGGCAACCCTCATGGAGTTGGGCGATGCGGGTATCGAGGTGTCCGACCTCGACCGTCTGGATTACTCATGGGCCAACTATCGTATCTTCCCTATGGCAAGTAATGTACAGCTTATCTTCTATCGTCCCAAGAAAGGTAAAGATGGTGATGTCTTGGTTAAGGCTCTGCTCAATGAGCGTGAGGTTACTCTTCCTAGCACACCTGTCACAGGTCCCTACTATAAGTGGGCAGACCTTAGGGCATACTATCTGAAGAAGATGTCTGTTTTATAGGCTTTAGATGTCAGACTTTAAATTCCCTCTCTTCGGAGAGGGATTATATTTTAGAATGAAAAACGGAAAATTGCTTATAGCATTCCTGTTTTGTTGCCTAACAATTCAAGCGCAAGATGATGTGATGACCTTGCGTCTGATGACCTATAATATTCAACATGGGGCAGGGAAGGATGATGTGATAGATCTTGAACGTCAAGCAAATGTGATAGGAAGCGCAAGCCCTGATGTGATAGGTCTACAAGAGGTGGATAGTTGTGTCAAACGATCCAATAAAGTTCATCAGGCATCCGTTATGGCTAAGTCCCTTGGAATGTATTGTACCTTTGGACCTGCCATTCCTCTTACTGGTGGAAAGTACGGTGTAGCGATTCTCAGTAAGGAAAAGCCTATGTCTCACCGCAATATTCCTTTGCCGGGAAAAGAAAAAAGGACTCTTTTAGTATGTGAGTTTGAGGAGTATGTGTTTGCTACTACCCATCTTGCTCTTGAGGAGGAGAATCGTTTAACATCGTTAGATATTATTTTGGAGGAAGCAGCCCGCTGGGAAAAACCCTTCTTTATCTGCGGAGATTGGAATGATGAACCGTCTTCTACGTTAATTGTGAATATGAAGAAGAGTTTTGTATTCTTAAACAATATCACAAACAGT
>JAEEGL014903892.1_pt1 | contig 12722 bp, 11 predicted proteins | sample 9134231 | NCBI WGS metagenome assembly JAEEGL01 (sample SAMN16246548, study PRJNA631951) | gut metagenome | biome: gut microbiome; feature: rumen; material: fiber-attached | host: Bos | place: Iran: Karaj | collected 2018-10 | reverse complement strand
GCACTATATCCTTTCCTGATTAATCCCATTACCCCTTTGGGTTACAAATTGGATAAAGAATACTTCGACATCCAAGGAGCTTATGGATATAACGGCATCATTACCTCAACTAAGGATTCAGATTTCATTGCAGCTTTTTGGGATGCATTCGATGCTTACTGTCAAGAGAATGACATTATTGCAGAATTCACCCGATTCCATCCGCTACTGAATAACCAAGGTCTGGCCTCTCCAAAGATGCATACTTTTTTCAGTCGACATACAGTAGCATTGGACTTATCTGACGACGATATCTGGATACATCAGATAAGTTCGAAGAACCGCAATATGATTCGTAAAGCGGAAAAAGAGGGCGTTACTATTGTGGAAAGCGATGATTATGAGACATTTCGTAGGCTATATGATCGCACAATGAATGACCTGCATGCCGAGGACTTCTACTTCTTCCCGAAAAGTTACTATGATGAATTCAAGCTGACTTTCAAGGGCAAAAGTATGTTATGTTTTGCTATATTTAATGGGAAGGTCATTGCTGGTTCTATGTTTATGTTCAGCAATGAATATGCTCATTACCATCTCTCTGCTCGTGATAGAAATTATTCCCGCTATGCTGCCAATAATCTAATACTTTGGTATGCCATTCAAAAGGCAAAGGAGCGTGGTTGTAAGTGGTTTCATTTCGGTGGTGGCACAACAGGCAACGATGATGACACATTGCTGAAATTCAAGAAAGAGTTTAGTAAAACGCTGTGTGAGTTCTGGATTGGGAAGCGGATACATAACCAGTCTGTGTATGACGAGATTGTGCGCCAGTGGAAGACTCAGTATCCGGATCATTATGAACATAATAAGGTGAAACTATTAGGCTATAGAGAAATACCCAGATAAGATGGAATATTCAAAAAGAATTAAAGACAAGATTGTCGATTCCGGCAATACCGTCATTCAGACAATGAAGCGGATGGATGACGGCTATACCAAGTCATTGATAGTTTTCGATAATGACCGGTTTATCGGCATTATCACCAATGGTGACCTGCAAAGAGCTATCATTGCTAAGGTGCCGTTCGATACGCCTATCCGTCAGGTTGTGGACAATAAAACTAAGCATTATGCTAAAGTGTCAGATGACCGCGAGGAAATTAAATCGTGGATGATAGAGAAGCGTGCGGAGTTTATGCCCATCCTTGATTCAGATGGTGATTTGGTGGATGTGATTTTTTGGGATGAAATCATATCTGAAGATAAAATTGAAGACAATCGCAAGAAGATAGAACTTCCTGTGGTGATAATGGCTGGGGGTAAAGGAACTAGACTCAGTCCCTTGACGAATGTCATACCTAAGCCTTTAGTGCCTGTTGGTGACAAAACAATCCTTGAAGTTATCCTAGATCAGTTTGAGTCAATTGGCTGCACTAAGTTCTATATGTCTGTGAACTACAAGGCAGACATAATGAAGTATTACCTCAGCCAGCTCGACCATAAGTATGATATTGAATTCTTCCAAGAGGACAAACCGCTTGGAACTATCGGTAGTGTGTCGCTGCTGAAAGGAAAAATTACCACTCCTTTTTTTGTTTCGAACTGTGACAGCATCAACGAGCAGGACTACCGTGATGTATATGACTACCATATTAGTAATCACAATGACCTTACTATTGTAACGATGGTAAAGAGTTTCAAAATCCCTTATGGCGTGATTGAGACAGGTGAAGATGGCTTGATGGTAGCGTTGAGTGAGAAGCCGGATCTGACATATCAGGTGAATACAGGTGTGTATATCTTGAATCCGTCTTGCATTGATGAAATTCCAGAAGGAGAGTTCTTCCACATCACCCATTTGATGGAAAAGATAAAGGCCCGTGGTGGTCGTGTCGGCTGTTTCCCAGTAAGCGAACACGCATGGAAGGATATGGGCGAGTGGCCGGAGTACTTGAAAATGATTAACGTGTTGTGAGATATGGAACAGAATAAAAAGATGAAAGTGGCTATGATTTGTCACTTCTCTGATGCTCAAATAAGATCGAAACTTCCGTTGTCAAAAATGCGTTTCACCAATTTTATGATGAAACTAGCAGGACAGCATCCTTTTGTTTATGGAGATTATGCCAAGTGGATTACAAGTATAGCAGCTCAATGCTATCGATTTCCAACAATGGAGATGCATATAATTGCACCTATGTTTGGGCTCAAGATCAACGAGTTTAGTGTAGAAAAGGATAAGGTAAATTACCATATAATCAAGAATAGACCATCCTATTTAATGCAAGGGTTTTCTCGGCGATTGTTAAGGAATCGATACGTAAATTATTCTAGCAATTATAAAAGAATACAAAATGTAGTTAGAGCAATTAATCCGGACATTGTTGTGTTGGTTGGGGCGGAGAATCCTTGTTATTCCGGTTCCGTGCTGAATCTAAATGGTTATCCCATATACTTGATGTGCCAAACGGTGTTTGACAACGAAGAGTTTAAGCAGTTTTATAGAAAAGAAGAATTTGAGCTTAGGCGAAGTATTGAAAGTAAAATTCTTAAAAAGACACCTTATGTAGGTGTGAATAGCAAGAAGTATTATGATTTGTTACGAATAAACGGCTTCGAGGGTAATATCTTTTTCTTCGATTGGCCTTCTTCCATTACAATCCCCAAACTTGCAATGAAAGAAAAACAATTTGATTTCATTAATTTTGCTAACTCAATGTCAAGTCAAAAAGGGTATCACGACTCAGTTAAAGCCCTTGCGATTGTTAAAAAAAAATATCCTAAGGTGAGGCTTGCTTTAATTAATAATGGCCCAATGAGTACTCAGAAAGAGTTGGAGATGTTGATTACGGATATGCATTTAGAAGATAACATAAAATTCGTTCCCTTTTTTCCAGATCAGCAGGATTTGTTCAATTTCTTGGATGTCGTTAGATTTGGAGTACTTCCATGTAAATTGGATAATCTTTCTGGAACTATGCTTCAATGTCTCAGTCGAGGCATCCCGATTGTGGTCTATAAAACAACCGGAACACCTAGTCTCAATAAAAAACATCAGTGTGCTCTTATTGCAGAGATGAATGATGTGGAAGGCTTGGCTAATCATATGCTTTCACTTTTAGACGACAATTCTTTGGCAGAAAGACTAAGTCTAAATGCTATTAAGTATATGCATGAATATCTACTTGGTAAACAGAACTGTATGGATAACATTGTCGAGAATTTTAAAGCTATTATAAATAACTATAAAGAGGGTGTAGCTATTCCTCAGCAAATGCTTTGTAACTTTTAATAGAACGAACATAGTCATTATGTACATTTATATTATATTGTTATTCTTTTTTCTATTGCTATGGCATTTCGAGAAGAATGAGAACTCTTTGCGCATTGTGACCCTTGCTTTTTTTTGTGTCCTTATCATTTTCTGCTTTAGAGATTATAGTGTTGGAGTTGATACTATTGGGTATATTGAAGAGTATAAATTGGGAACATCTTTTGATAGAAGCATAGATAAAGGATTTGCATATTACAATCAGTTTCTTTTTATTCTTGGTGTTCCTCCTCGTTTGTTTCTCGTATTAACGTCGTTTCTGATATGCTTTCCAGTCTATTTTTATATAAAGGGGATGGCATATAAAAAGATGTTTGCGTATATTTTATATGTAATAATCGGAACGTTCAGTATGAACCTTTCAGGGATGCGCCAGTCAATGGCAATGGGCTTTTCCTTATTAGGTTTACATCTTGCAATGCGTATACACAAGCCAATTTATAGATATGGAATAGTAATAATAATGGTATTATTAGCGTCTACCTTTCACAATTCATCAAAGATATGTTTCTTATTTATTCCTATGATTTGGCTGGTAAGAAAGGAGATTAAAATAAGCAAGGCTATTTTGCTTTCCTTACTTTTAATTCCTTTAATTATTCCATTGTCTCAATTACCTCAGTATTTGGTCAATGCATTTATGGTTGAAAAATATGAGAATTATGAAATAGGTTCTGGTAATATTAATATCATAGCATTCTTTGTTATTCCTTATGTAATTTTTGCTTATGTTTCTTTTTTGTTGCTAAAAGTTAGAGAATTAGACAGTTATGATAAGATTGGTTATTTCTGCTCGGTGATGTTTGCTGTTTCTGCCGCATCCAGTTTATATATGCCAATGCTTGCGCGTATAGGGTACTATTTTAGTCTCCCTACTTTGGTCCTTGTTGCAAATCTTACTTCAAGACAACCAACTGTTGTCAGAAAGAATTTTTCTTTTTTAATAATATTTATTGGTTTAATATTCTTCTTTGTTTCAATTGATGGCGGAATCATCAAGATTGATAACTATAAGTTTAGTTTAGAATAGCGCCATGAGAAAAACTATATTATATTTCGGTAATACCCTATATCCAGATAAGGATGCTTCTGCACATCGAACATTGGGCAATGCCAAGGCATTGAGAGAACTGGGTTATAATGTTGTGCTAATCGGGTGTAGAAAGGACGAAACGAGAAGTATCCTCAATACAAAAGAGATTTATGATGGCTTTGCTATTTACTATTATCCAGAGCCTATTTCTTTTAAACAATGGTATGCATATATAACTGATTTTTATCCATTAAGAAAAGTAATTGATGAGATGACTGTTTATGCAGTAATTCTATATAATCATCCGTCAATATCAAGTAAGTGTATCTGGAAATACTGTAAGGCGAGAGATATTAAGGTTTATGCAGACTGTACAGAATGGTATGATCCACATGGTTATTCTATTCATGCTTTAATTAAGAGAATTGACACATGGTATAGAATGAGGCATATAAACAAAAAACTTGATGGAATTATATCTATAAGTAGCTATATACAAAACTATTATCAAAATTATAATTGCCAAACTATTTGTGTGCCACCTTTAATAGATAAGAAAAGCCATAAGTGGGATAACTCTTTTATGATAGAGGATAATCCTATCACACAACTTGTATATGTAGGTAATCCTGGAGCTGGAACAAAGGATAAATTGGGCGTTATCATTGAGGCTATGAAGCGGCTTGAAAAGGATGATCCAACATTTAATATTCGTTTTGATATTTTAGGAATGACAGAGTCTCAATTTGAGAATGCTTTCAAAATGAAAGTTGATAATTGTTCTTTTGTAAGTTTTCACGGACGTAAACCTAATTCTGAAGCTCTTGATTTTATCAAGAAAAGCGATTTCACAATTTTTCTTCGTGATAACAATTTGGTTTGTACAGCTGGATTCCCTACAAAATTCTCAGAATCAATTGCTTGTGGAACTCCTGTGTTGACTAATTTGTCGAGTGATTTGGGTAAATACTTAAAAGAAGGGGAAAATGGCTTCATACTAGATTCAACGAATATGAACACTCTTTGCGAAACGCTACGAAACGCTCTTTCTATTCCAAAGGAGCATCTTAATAAGATGAAAAATTTTTGCTTGAAAGAAACTACATTTGACTATCATTCATTTGTCGAAGAATTCAAAAAAATGTTTTAATCATGAATAAAAGAAACATAAGAGATTATCTGAGGCTAGGAGGTGCTATTTTGTTTTCATTTATTTATGTTCCTCATATTCTAATTTGGCAAATGGGAGGAGTAAAAAGCGAAGTAAATGAGGATGTTATAGCTACTGGTACGGGTCAAATGGAGTTAAGAGGGTTCTTAGGACTCCTTTATTTACTGCATAATGATAGATATTTTAGGAAACTTTTTTATCATCGAATCGGACCTGTATGGTCTTTGCTTATAAGCTGGTGGAGACCAGGAGATCGATACTTTGTCTTTTCTTGGTCAACAATAATTGGCCCTGGTGTAAATGTCTCCCATCCATACTCTACAGTTTTGAATGCTAAGAAGATTGGAAGAAATTTTTCAGTTGCACATTGTACGACGCTTGGAAAGAAAAAAGGGGAGAGACCGGTGATAGGAGATAATGTGACAGTTGGTGCTAATGCCATCATCCTTGGAGGAGTGCGTGTAGGAGACAATGTGGTAGTTGGAGCTGGTAGCGTAGTCGTAAAAGATGTGCCAAGTAATGTTGTTGTTGCCGGTAACCCCGCTCAAATCATAAAGTATCTATAGCTTTTTTGTTATGAATAATAGAATAATGTTAATAGGACCTCTTCTAAAGAATCTTACTAATTTTCGAGGAGAGTTAATATTTGAACTTATAAAAGAAAAGTTTGAGGTTATTCTTGTCTCATCGTATGAGAGTTCAAACTCTCAGTTTGAGTCTCTGGGTGTGAAGATGGTTAATATTTCCATAGATCGTCGTGGAACAAGTATTCTTAAAGACATAAAGTTAACTCAAAACTATTTTAATCTACTTAAAGAGTATAAACCCAACGTAGTATTAACATATACAACAAAGTGTTCTATCTATGGTGGAATAGCGTGTGCCTTAATTGGTATTCCATATATTGTAAACAATTCTGGACTATATAATAAAGAAGATTTCAGCAAAGTTATGTGGCTGCTCCTGAAACTCCTGTATAAGGTCGGATATAGTCATACTCAATGTATGATGTATCAAAATCCGTATGAACGCGATACCCTTAATACTATTTTAGGAAATAAAGTGAGGTATATTGATATTCCAGGTTCCGGCATCAATCTCGAAAAGTATCTTTTTTCTGACTATCCGTCATGTGATAAGGGCATTATTTTTAATTATGTCGCTAGAATTGTTAGAATCAAGGGCATTAATGAGTATCTCGCATGCGCAAGAATTATTAAGGCGAAGTATCCAAATACTCATTTTAGAATATTTGGCCAATATGACGATAATTCTTATAAAGATTTGATTGAGGAGGCAAGAAAAGAAGGTTATATTGAATATATGGGTGCACAATCTGATATGCTACCTTTCATTAAAGACTGTCATGCAGTTATACATCCTAGTTATTATGAAGGCATGACAAATGTTGTGCTTGAGCATAGTGCTGTTGGTAGGGTTTGTATTGCCTCAGATATCCCCGGCTGTAAAGAAGGAATTGAAGAAGGAAAAACTGGATACTTATTTAGGAAAAAAGATATAGATGATTTGGTAAATGTTGTCGAGAAATTTGTTCTATTGCCCTATGATAAAAAGAAGGAAATGGGAAAAGCTGCTAGGAAAAAAATGGAACGTGAATTTGATAGGAAAATAGTGACGGAAACATATATCAAAGAGATTAAAAGAATTATATCATGATTAGGAACATTCAAAAACTGTTGAGTACATATGGGAGCCCTCTTTATTTATTCGATGAGGAAGGTTTCATTGAAAATTATTCTCATCTCTGCAATGCAATGAGTCGGGTTTATGATAACTATATTCCTGCTTATTCGTATAAAACTAACTATACGCCATATATATGTAAACTTGTGAAATCTCTTGGCGGCTATGCTGAGGTAGTATCGGATATGGAGTTGTATGTTGCTCTGAGAATAGGATATAAGCATGATAGTATCGTTTATAACGGACCATGCAAAGGAGCAATGATGGAAGACCATATTCTAAAAGGTGGAATATCTAACATAGATAATAGAGCAGAGGCAGAACGAGTGGCGGCTTTGGCAAAATCACATCCTGATAATATTATAAAGATTGGTATTCGTATCAATTCAGATATAGGGGCAAACTTTATCTCACGATTTGGGATAGAAGTTGGTAGTCAAGATATGGATGAAGTTGTGACTATGCTGAAAACTGTACCTAATATTAAATTGGTTGGCCTCCATATGCATGTCAGTAGGGCTAGATATATAGAAGCATGGCAAAAAAGAGTTGACAATATTCTTTATGCCGCTGACAAGTATATTGAAGGTGTACCTGAATATATTGATTTGGGTAGTGGTATGTTTGCCGATATGGAAGATTATTTAAAGAATCAGTTTACGATACAGGTGCCGTCATATGAGGAATATGCGGAGGTCGTAGCTGGTACGATTGCCAAGCACTATCAGAAAGAAGAGAAGAAACCGCTCTTGATGACAGAGCCAGGTACAACAGTAGTGTCACGCTACCTCTCCATCCTCACAACTGTGACAGGCGTGAAAAACATCAAGGATAAACATATTGCACTGGTTGATGCAGACTATCATAACACTGGTGAGACAAGCAAAATGATGAAGGTCCCATTCACTCATTACTCTTGTGGAAATGGTGAAGAATCTGGCGAGAATCCGGATATTATGGGCTTTACATGCTTGGAACAAGATTATATCTTTAAGGCCTTCCCTAATAGAGTAAAGGTAGGAGATGTAATTGAATTTCGGAATATAGGCGGTTATTCTATCGTTTATAAACCTCCATTTATCCAACCTTGTTGTGCTATGGTAGCTATTTGCGAGGATGGTTCTGTTAAGATGATAAAAGAGAGAGAATCATTTGAAGACATTTTCAAAACCTTCATTTTTTAATAATATCATGTTCAGAGATATAACAATATTACAATCTGCTTGTGGTTCTCCCTCAGCTCCAGGGGGGATTAATGCAGTAAAAAAGAATGGAGAACGTAATATTCGTGTAGTTGGAGTTGATATGGCTGCAGATCCAAGCATCCAGTATTATGTGGACGCTTTCTATAAAGTACCTGCAGCTTCTGATCCTCACTATATAGATATTATTCTTGATATCTGTAAGAAAGAGCATGTGGATATTTACTTCCCGAATATCTCATTGGAAGTTGGTGTGGCCGTTTCGCGTAAAGCTGATTTCGATGCAATCGGAACTATTATCTCGGCATCAAACATGAAGTCTGTAGAAATTGCTAACAACAAACTCCACACATATCAGGCTCTTGAAAAGGCAGGAATTCCAGTACCCAAGTATTATGGCGTACACTCTGTTGAAGATTTCATTGAAGGCTGCGAATATATGGGCTATCCCGAAAAGCCTGTTTGTATTAAGATTGTGAATGGTAGTGGTAGTCGTGGTGTGCGTATTATTGATGCAAAGAAGTCTCGCTATGATATTTTTGCCCATGAGAAACCCAATAGTTTTTATACTTCGTACGAGGATATGTTGGCCATTTTGAAAAGTGCTCCTAAACTCGATGAGTTGATGTTACTCGAATATTTACATGGACCAGAGTACACCGTAGATCTATTGGCTGATAAAGGTAATGTTCTTTATGAAGTTGGAAGGGAGAATGTTGTGAGCTTAATGAGTATAGCCCAGGAGAGTGTTATCAAATTTGACGAGCATGCTTATCAAGTTGCAAAAGACGTTGTTAAGCTATTGGAGATGGATGGGAATGTAGGGTTTGACTTTATGAGAAATGATGACGGGGTGGCAGTACTTACGGATATAAATCCACGTATTACTGCAACAGTTTCAGTTATAGCAGCTAGTGGGGTAAACCTGCGCTATTTGCGAATTAAACAGCTCTTGGGAGAATCGCTACCACAATGTGAACCTGTTTATGGAACAAGACTGAAGCGTAGGTATGGTGAGATTTATACTGCTCCTGATGGGAGTCAGATCATTATGTAAAAGCAAGATAATACTATAAGAGTAAGATGTATAAGATTTTCAAGCGTTGTTTTGATTTTACTTCAGCGTTATTATTACTGATAGTTATTAGCCCTTTATTCTTGATTCTGGCATTATTGGTGAAAATGAAGTTGGGAAGTCCGATATTTTTTCATCAGATTCGTTCTGGAAAGGATATGAAACAATTTGGTATGATAAAGTTCCGGACGATGACTGATAAAAGAGACGCTCAAGGAAACATGCTGCCTGACGAGCAACGGGCGACCAAGTTCGGTAAATGGCTTCGCTCAACGTCTTTGGATGAATTGCCTGAGCTAATCAATATCATCAAAGGTGAGATGTCGGTCATTGGTCCAAGACCTCTTTACCCTAGATATAATGACTATTTTACTGAAGAAGAAAGGAAACGCTTTTGGGTACGCGGTGGACTAATTACCCCAGATTCGGTTGACATTGATCCGGTTATTTCGTGGGATAAAGAATTTAAGTATGATGCAGACTATGCAGAGCACATGAGTTTCAAGAAAGACCTTTTGATTTTTATGGGGGTTTTTAGAATATTGCTTAAAAGGAACACTACTAATTATGGTTCATTTGTTAGAAAACCATTAGATGTTGAACGATCATATATGAAAGAAAAATGAAGAAAATACTGGTAATAGCACCACATCCGGATGATGAAATCTTGGGATGTGGGGGTACAATGATTAAGAACATTAAAGAGGGTAATGAAGTCTATGTTTGTATCGTTACTAAAGGATATCCGCCGCTGTTCAATGCAGAAAGGACGGAATTAAACCGTAAAGACACGATGGCATGCCATAAAGCTATTGGAGTTAAAGAGACTTTCTATTTAGACTTCCCTTCAACGCAACTAGAGACAGTTCCACGATTTGAGTTCAATGGCAAGATATTAGATGTCGTCAGAAGATTGACACCTGACGAAGTGTATATTCCTCATTGGGGAGATATGCAGAAGGACCATCAGATAGTAGCTGAGGCCTGTATGGTGGCAGTACGCCCTAAGTATATGCCACAGGTAAAGAGAGTGTATGGTTATGAAACGATGTCTGAGACAGCTTGGAACGCTCCAAATATACAAAATGAATTTATCCCAAATGTGTTTGTAGACATTTCTGATACCTTGGAGGAGAAGAAAATGGCTCTTTCATATTTCAAATTACAGGTTAGCGACTTTCCTGATGCTCGTTCTTTGGAGGCGATAGAGGCATTAGCAAAATACCGTGGAGCCTTGATGAATCTTATGGCAGCAGAAGCATTTATGTTAATTAGAGAAATTAGATAGAGATGGTTTTATATGGTGCGAGTGGTCACTGCAAAGTGATTATTGATATATTAGAAGCTAATGGGATTAGCATAGATTATATTGTAGATGATGATCCTGACATTCATACTCTTCTTGGTTATGAAGTAAAAAGGAATTGTGGCCATTACAAAGAATGCATTGTATCAATAGGATCTTGTCATAATAGGAAAAAGATTGTAGAGGGAATACAAGTTGAGAAATATTTGACAGCAGTTCATCCTTCTGCAATTGTTTCGCCTCGCTCTACCATTGGAGAGGGAAGTGTAGTTATGCAAGGTGCTATTATACAAAGTTGTGCCACCTTGGGGAAACATTGTATAGTAAATACTGGGGCTTCTGTAGGGCATGATGCCGTTATAGCTGATTATGTTCACGTTGCTCCACATGCAACTATTACAGGTGGCGTCACTATCGGAGAAGGCACTTGGATTGGAGCTGGCACAGTTGTTCGGCAGGGCATAAAAATCGGCAAATGGTGTATGATTGGAGCAGGCTCAGTTGTTGTCGATGATATTCCAGATGGTGTGGTTGCATTTGGAAATAAATGTAAAATAGTAAGATATTTGAATGTTGATAATCTGAAAGGAGAGGAATTTAACTCTAAATATTGAACTAAATAATTCTGCGCTTAAAGAAGATTAATATTGTCGCAGGACATATTGAAATCTATTTGTATATTCGAGCATAAAAGTAATAGAAATTGCCGTTTTTAAGTTTTTGATCCTTAATATGAATTGGCTTAGGTTATAACTGTTCAAACTTGAGAAGATTTCTATTATTTATTGTTTTAGAAAGTGCATTCTCACAAAAGTTCCAATATTTAATGATTGTAGTAAGCATAGTTTCAATATGGGGCAAGAATCACTTGAATTGTTTTTTGAGCTCTTGAAGATACATGTAGGGGCAAAGAAGATGCTGCAACATCATTACACAGATGAGCAGTGGCTTGGTGCCCTTGAAATCGCTAAAGAACAGGCAATAACGGGTGTATTAGTGACGGCAATTGAAATGCTCGAGGATAAATCATTTCTACCTTCCGAGATTGTACTTCTTCAGTGGATTGGAAAAGGAATGTTGATAGAGCAAAAAAGCATCAAGTTGGAAGAGGTGGGGAAAACTGTAGTTAATTATTTTCATGAAAAGGGGTTTGCCTGTCAGTTATTGAAAGGAAGTGCAGTGGCAAGGTATTATCCTCAACCTTATAAGCGCTTGTCTGGGGACATAGATATATGGCTTGATGGCGGTAGGGAGAGAATATACAACTTTGCAAGGAAATTTGATAAGGACGGCAAACTGTATGGCGTTAATTATCACCATATTCATTTTCATCTAATACCTGGGGTGAATATCGAAGTACACATTTGGCCATCATATTTTTGTAGTCCACTGCGTAATCGTAGGTTTCATGAGTTTTGCAAATTATATAAACCTACTATGGAATCATCAATGCCCAGCCTTGCGTTTGACAGAGTCTTTATTCTGTCGCACTGCTATAGGCATATGTGTGGATATGGTATCGGCATAAGACAGGTTATGGATTACTTTTATGTGCTTCGATGTGGGTTTACTGAAGATGAAAGGAGCGATGCAGAGACCTGGATACGAAAACTGGGAATGGGGCGGTTCGCAGAAGGATTAATGTGGGTACTTCACGAGGTGTTTGGAATGGAAGATGAATACTTGATAGTGGAGACTAATGAGAATGAAGGGCGTTTCATCTTGAACGAGATGCTTCTTACGGGTAATATGGGCTATAGTGATAAGCGCTCGTGGAGGGCAAAAGATACGGCTTTTTCACGTTTTTTATCCAGTTTGAAACGAGATGCTTTTATGGCTAAACATTATCCACAAGAAGCTTTATGGCAGCCTTGGTTCTCACTATGGTTATATGTTTGGAGGTTATCCAACGTATTGC
>JAEEGL014254307.1_pt1 | contig 12722 bp, 7 predicted proteins | sample 9134231 | NCBI WGS metagenome assembly JAEEGL01 (sample SAMN16246548, study PRJNA631951) | gut metagenome | biome: gut microbiome; feature: rumen; material: fiber-attached | host: Bos | place: Iran: Karaj | collected 2018-10 | reverse complement strand
TGCCGCCCTTGTCGGGCGAAAGGGTCAGGGTGTAGAGCCCGGTCCGGACGGTGACGGGACCGCTTCCGGGCCCGTAGATCCGGGTTTCAGGCCGGATCCGGGTATCTGTCCCGTCGAAACGGAAACGGATGGGGATAAGGCCGGTGGCGGGCACCGTGACCTTCAGGATAGCATACCCGTCCCGGACATAATAGGGAATTGGCTTCCCGTCCGCATCCTCGATCCGGAAACGCTCGGGGTAACCTTGGGGGATTTTTACCTTTGCCAGGCCGGTCCGGGGGAAGGGGGCCGTATTGACGACCCCGAACGAGCGGGTCCGGTAATCCTTGCCGTCCGGAAGGGCGAGCGCGGCGAGCACTTCGTCGCAATGGCGTTCGGACGCCTCGGTCCACAGGGCGACGTTGTCGGCCCAGGAGCCGCGGCGGTTGAGCCGGTTGTAAGGCACGATCCAGCAGTCATGGTGCTGCGACAGCATGAGGGTGCGCCAGGCTTCGTCGAGGCGGGCCTGGTCGGGCTTGCCTCCGCCGGCGAGACTGAGCAGGGCGGCGGCTTTCTCCGTCGCCAGGAGCTTGTTTTCCGCATGCCGGACCTGCCGGGAAAGGCGCTGCAGGACCTGCGCACCCCAGACCAGGCCGGGCCGGACATCCTCCTGGGACATCCGGTAGGTTTCATGGACGGCACTCGTGGGCTCCTGCTCGAAATAGGCCCGCCAGGTGGTGTAGCGGTAGTCTTTCTCCTCCATGACAGGTTCCACGGCCATCCAGGGGCCGAAGGTCCAGCCCGCGTCCTGGTAGGTCATCCCGACGGGGCGCTTGATGCCGGCGCGCCGGCAGGCCTTCCAGTAATCGTTGTAGCGGCCGTTGGCCCGGGTCTCCCAGACCTTGTCGCTCAATTCCTCGCAGGCGTAGCGGGGGACGGCCAGGAGCGTGCTGCCGTCCGGTCCGGTCCAGTCCACGATCCCGTTGCCGAAAGGTGCGCTGTAGCCGCCCCAGCAGGTGTTCGGGCACTTCAGCGAGGCATACCGGAAACCCAGGCTGCCAAGGATGCCCGGCAAGGCGGAGGTAAAGCAAGGCTCTTCGACGGCGTAGGTCAAGAATTCTGCGTCCGGGAAGTACTTCCGGATGCGGTCCATCCCGTACTGCAACTGGCGGATGATGCTCTCGCCGTAGATGTTGTACATGTAGGGCTGGGCGTAGGCCGGGTTGGTGAATTCGACCCGGCCGGCCTCCGCAAAGGCGCGCAGGCGTGCCAGGGCTTCCGGCTTGCGCACAGCCACGGAATCCCAGGTCTCGGGCTCGATTTCCAGGCAGATGCTCCAGCCGGGGTGGGCCTCCAGCTGGTCTGCCATGTAGTCCGTGTATGTGTCCAGGGGATAGTGCCCGTAGACCCCTCCGTGGAAGCCGTCCACGAAGGATACCTTCCGCTTCTGTGCGAAGGTGTCGCTGACGGACAGGCAGCAGGCGAGGCTCAGGGCGAGAAGCAGCAGTCGTCCGGCTTTCATATCTTTTCCAGTTTGACCGTGCGGGTGACGGGCGTGTTGATCGAGTAGATGGTGCGGACGATGTCTTCCATCTGCCGTTCCCAGACCTGACGGATCTCGGGATAGCGGCTCTTCTTGTACCAGTAGTCGGAATAGGCGACGAACCAGTTGGTCTTCGCCTCTTTTTCCACCATTTCCACGGATTTCCAGTCATCCTTGAAGAGCTGATCGGTGCCCCGGAACATGTTGTATTCCATCCAGACATATTCCCGCAGGTGCTTCTCGATCTCGAAGCGCTCCTCGTTGAGGTACATCACGGCGCTGGCCTGGCGGTACTGCGGCGTGTTGGTCAGGACCGCCATGTTGATGCCTTTGTCAAGCTCCTTGGCGGAGAATGTTGCGACCGGCTCCCCGTCGATGACCAGGCGGTACTGTCCGGCGGGCAGGTGGCGCACCCGGAGGCGCTCCTGGTTGAATTCCTCCTCGAAGGGGATCAGTTTCATCGCATCGCGCTGGGAGTGGATGTTGCCCCACCCGTGCTCGGAAATCGAGTCGCAGGGATAGGGGAGGGATTGGGCGAGGTAGTCGAAGGAGATGCCTCCGGCCTGCTTGCGCACGGCGGTTACCTGGCAGTTCTCGCTGAGGCGGACCCGGCAGGTTGAGGCGTCCACGTCAATGTCGGCGACTTTCTTTCCGGCGAGTCCCTGTGCCTTGAGGAAAAGATAGGCCATCACCATCTGCCCGTCCTTGTCCGGATGGACGCGGTCCTGGGGGCAGAAGGAATAGCTGGAGTCGGCCGCCTGCGCCTTGCCGGCGATCTCCACCATCGGGGCGTTGAAGTCTACGAACCCCCAGCCGCGCTCTCCGGCTGCCTGCTCCTGCGCCGCGATGAGCTGGCGGATGGCGGCATTCTTGCCGGGGAGGATGTTGTCGTTGAAGCGGGACGTCTCGTCGTACGGAGAGCCTCCGATCATCACGACCGGTGTGCCGGCGGGCAGGGAGTCGAGTTTGTGCCGCAGTCCTTCGAAAGCGGCCAGCGAGGCCCGGACCTTGGCCTGGCTCAGGGAATCGGCGTTCTCCTGGTCATAGACGCCCCAGTAACCGGTATCATTCATCCCGAAAGTCAAAGTGACGTAGGTCGGCTCGCGCCGGACGACATCCCAGTCCCAGCGCTCGAGCATGTGGCGGGCCTCGTCTCCGCCGACGCCGCAATTGATCAGCGTGACGGGCATGCCGGGGAAGCGGGTCATGTAGTAGAGCCAGATGTAGGAGTGGTAATGCCCGCCGTGGGTGATGCTGTCGCCGACCAGGGCAACGACTTCTCCGGGACGGAAAACGGGGATGCTTGCCTGGGCGCATAAGGGGCTCAGGGACAGCGTCAGGGCGAGGAAGGAAACCAGGATCTTTTTCATCGTCATCTTTTTTACAAATCTAATGAAAATAGTCGGGCTGCGATTGTACAATTCTCACAAAAAAGTGCATTATCCTCTTGCTCACCGTCCTTGAGGACGGAAATCAAAAAATAATGATTAACTTGCACCAGTTAAATATTTTGTGTTATGAACATGCTGAGAAGTCTCCGTTTTCTGATCCCTGTCCTGGCTTTTGCAATGATTCCTCCGTTCGCCGTCTGTTGCGAAGAGAAGAAACCGGCTGAAGAACCGGACGATAAGCCGCAGAAGGTGATCAGCCTGGACCCCCTGATCGCCAAGCAGATCATCCAGGATGAGGCCGGTGTGACGGCGGGCGACGGGATGTATTCCATTCCGCTTCCCGACGGACGCAGCATCTTCCTGATGGGAGACTCCTACACCGGCAAGGTGACGGCCGGCGCCCGGAGCACGGGCGACCACATGTTCCGCAATACCTACCAGGTCTATAACAATGGTAAAGTCAGCGCCATCACCACCGGCAGCGACCATTCGGCGGCCGTGCCGGAGGGGCATCCGAACGAGGACTGGTGGTACTGGCCCGGCCATGGATTCGTCGCGGGCAACACCCTGTACATCTTCCAGCTCCTGATGTACCAGGGCGGGGAAGGTATGTGGGGCTTCCGCTATCGGGAGACCCATGTGCTCGAATACAGCCTGCCGGATATCAAGCAGGTCCGCGATTACAAGGTGCCCTATACCGGATCCTCGGAAGCGGTGTACGGGGCGGCGGCGCTCAACGACGGCGACTGGATCTACATCTATGCCCAGCACGAAAAGGCCAATTCGTTTGTCTCCCAGGTCCTGTGCGCCCGCGCGAAACTCGCGGATCTGGGGACGAAGTGGGAATACTATACAGGAAAGGGTTGGAGCAGCGACAGCAAGGATGCGGTCCCGCTGGAAGGCCTCTCCACCATCATGGTCTCCTCCCAGTTCAACGTGTTCAAATTGCGGGGCAAATATGTCCTGCTGACCCAGCACAAGATGCTCGGCGACGGTCGGATCTTCACGGCGGTCTCGGACACGCCCTACGGTCCCTGGCGCAACCTCAAGCAGATCTACAAGACGCCCGAACTCGCCCGTTCCACCTGGTTCACCTACAACGCGATGGCACATCCCCAGTTCGAGCGTGACGGGGAGATCCTGGTCTCCTTCAATGTCAATACCCCCGACTTCCCCGAACAGTTCTCCAACGTGGAGAGCTACCGGCCCCGGTTCTTCTGGTATCCCGTCAACGATATCCTGCAATGAGGCGTCTGTGGGCTGCGATCGGGCTGCTCATCGGGACCCTGCTGCTGCCGTCCGGCGTGCAAGCGGGAACCTATGTCCGCAGTTATACCATCCGGGACGGGCTGTCTGACAGCTCGCCCCGTTGTCTGATGCAAGATTCGGACGGGGTGCTTTGGATCGGCAGCTGGAACGGGGTGGACCGATTTGGCGGGAGTGCCTTCAAGCCTGTCCGGGATGAGCAGGGTACCACTTTCGGGACCGTCCTTGACTTTGCCGAAGGGGTGGATGGGTACTATTGGATCTGCAGCAATCTCGGGATCAGCCGGGTAAACCTCCGGAACGGTACTTCCCGGTCGTTCAAAATCGGTTACGGCCGCTCTCCCCAAATGCTCGAGGCTTTTTCCATGGGGGTTTCTCCTGAGGGTCGCTTGTTTTCGTCTGCCGTCAACTGGGGGATTTGCTATTACAGTCCCAGCGTGGACGATATGGTCTCTTTCAATATCGTCGGGGTCCAGACAGGCGATATCCGGCAGATCTTTTGTTTGGACAACGACAAGTTGCTGTTGCTCAAAAGTTCCGGAGTCATTGAGGCTGTGTCATACCAGTTCGTGGATGGCAGTATCGAAGCGCGGAAGAAGGAACTGCTGCTGGAAGGGATGACCTTTTCCGGACTGTTCCGGGTTGAGGGTGGCGTGGCGCTGGTCAGCAATGACAGTCAATTATGGGTGCTGGATGGTGAAACGCTCGCGGTGACGCGTAAGATCCAACTGCCGGAAGGATTGTTCTCCGCCGGAGCCGGGAAGGACGGTACGCCGCTCGCTGCCGTGTCGCTTCGTGGTTCACAGACAATCGAGATCAACCTGGACACGGGGAAGATCCGGAAGATCGATGCCTTGGACGGGAAATACGTCAGTTGCCTGTTGTATGGCATGGAGGATATTCTCTGGGCCGGGATCGACAGCGGCGGATTGCTGTCCGTGGCCCAACGGGAGGAAGGCATGGACTGTATCATGAACCGGGACATCTTCGGGGATCAGATGTGCAAGGTCTCTTCTTTCCTTGAGTCTTCGGGAGGCAGGGTCTTGGTCGCCACGGAGGGGAGCGGTTTGTTCTGGCTGGAGGCCGATGGTACGGTCGGTCCTGTGCTTGGAAAGGCCGAAGGCTTGGGAAGCAATAAGGTCAATGCGTTGGCACCGGGTATAGGAGGTGACATCCTGGTCGGGGAAGAGTGGGCCAATCTGGACATCTTGTCCGGAGGACGGATCCGGAAGTTCCTTTCGACGGATGTCCGGCTCAGTAATGTGTTTGCGATGTGCCGGGATGAAAAACGGGATTGCTGGTATCTGGGAATCTATGGTATGGGGCTGGTCCGGCTCAAGGCCCGCAAAACGGCGTCCGGTGATTATGTTGTCACGGAACTCAAGGATTGGTTTACGGATGATCCTGACGCGTTTGCCGCCAAGCTGGCTATGGATTTCGTCGTGACGGAGAATGACCGGCTGGTTGTGGCGACCCTCTCGGAAGGGTGCCTGATCTTTGACTTGGAGACAGAGCGATTCCTGGAGCAGCGCTATTGTACGGAACCGGTGCTGTGCCTGTATCTGGATGAAGATGGATCCCTATGGATCGGCACAGGCGGACAAGGGTTGCTGCATGTCTGGCAGAATGCGTCCGGAGAGGAGGTGTCGGAGCGGTATGATGCGACGTGTGGCTTGAAAGATCTTTCCATCCATGCGATCCTGAAGGATCGGGCTGGGAAGATATGGGGCAGTACCAATGCCGGCATCTTTTGCCTGGACCCGGCAGACCGCTCCGTAGTGAGTTTCTATGATATGCAGGTGCTGCAGAGTAATGAGTTCTCCAACTCGGCCTGTCTGGCCGCCTCTGACGGGACTTTTTTGTTCGGGGGAGTGGAAGGGGTCAACCGCTTCGATCCGTTGAAACTGGAGAAGCGTCCCTTCGAACCGGATATCCTTTTTACGTCTTTTACTTTGATCCAGGATCCTGACCGGTTTGTCCCCTGCCGGGACGACATCGTTCTCCATCACAATGACAATTATTTCAGTATCAGCTATTCTGCCGTTGAATATATTGAAAACAGCAACTGTGAATATGCTTATCGGCTGGTAGGCTTTGATGATAAGTGGATCTATCAGGAGCAGGCAGCCCCTGTGATATACTCGAATCTTTCTTCCGGGAAGTATCGTTTCGAGGTGCGTTGCACCAACGGAGATAAGCTTTGGAGCGATAAGGTCGCTTCGTTGACGATCACCGTCCGCCCTCCGTGGTGGAACACGGTTTGGGCTTATCTGTTGTATGCCGCCCTTTTGGCACTGCTGGGACGGGGTATCTACCTGGTGGGCAGGAATCGGATGCGCCGGAAACAGGAGCGGGAGATGGAATTGCTCCAGAAGCAGCATGAGAAGGATACGTACGAGGCAAAGCTCCGTTTCTTTACCAACGTGGCGCACGAATTCGGCACGCCGCTGACCTTGATCAGCGGGGCCGGCGAGCAGTTGCTGGACGGCTGTCATTTGGAGAGTCGTCCGTCCAAGTATGTCCAGATCATCAAGGACAACGCGGACCGGATGCAGCGCCTGATCAAGGAGCTGATGGATTTCCGGAAGGTGGACACGGGCCATTATACGCCGTCATACAGCCGTTTCGATATCGTGGAACTGGCCCGGAGGACCTTCGAGAGTTATGCTGCGGCGGCGGAGAAGAATGATATCAAACAGGAAGTGAAGGTCCCGGATACTCCGTTATGGATCATCAGTGACCAGCCGGCCGCGGAGAAGATCCTTCACAACCTGCTCTCCAATGCCTATAAGTATACGCCAAAGGGCGGCGAGATCAAGCTGAGCCTGGTCCCGGAAAGAGATTCGGGCGTGCGGATTACTGTCACCAATTCCGGCAAGGGCATTAAGCCGGAAGACCTGCCCAAGGTGTTCGACCGCTTCATGGTTCTGGAGAATCTGGAGAGCGAAGCCAAGTCCGGGCGTATCGTGCGGAACGGCATCGGCTTGGCGCTGGTCCATTCCCTGGTACGGACGCTGGGCGGGGAGATCTCCGTTTCCAGCGAACCGAAGAAATTCACGGAGTTTTCCGTCCTCCTGCCTTCGGCCGAAGACAAAAAGGACGAGTTGGGTACTGCTGTCGTCGAGTCGGCATTTTCCTTGTCGGAAGAGGATGTCCCGTCTTCGTCCGTCTCCGCTGCTCCGGCGCCCCTCCGTGCCGGCCTGACCGTCTTGATCGTGGACGACGAGAAACCGATCCGCGACCTCGTCAGCGAGATTCTTTCCGACCGTTACCGGGTCTTGCAGGCCAGCAACGGCAAGGAGGCCGTGGAACTGATCAGCCACGGGCTGCCCGACCTGGTCATCACGGACATCGCGATGCCGGAGATGAACGGCATCGAGCTGTGCCGCTACCTCAAGGAGAACGAGATCACCCGCAACATCCCCATCGTGTTCCTGTCCTTCCTGTCCGACATCCAGAACGAGATCGGCAGTTATGAGACCGGTGGCGAAGCCTTCATTCCGAAACCCTTCTATCCCAGGCACTTGAATGCCGTCGTCAACAAGATCTTATCCGGCCGCGAATCCCTGAAGTCGTATTACGGGTCGGTCGTATCCAATTCGGATATCCTCAATGAGAAGGTGGTGATGAAGAGCGACCGGGACCTGATCGTCAGGCTGACCGGTGTCGTCGAGTCCAACCTCTCGGACGAGACACTCTCACCGGCGACGCTATGCGACCGGGTGAATATCAGCCGGGCGCAGCTATACCGTAAATTGAATGAACTCGTCGGGATGTCTCCCGTCGAGTTCATCCGCTCGATCCGGCTCGAGCATGCCGCCCGTCTGCTGAAAACCACGAACCTGACCGTTCAGGAGATCATGTACGAGGTGGGATTCAACAACAAGTCTTATTTCTACCGGGAGTTCGGCAAGGTGTACGGCCTTTCTCCCAAGGCGTTCCGGGAGTCTCAGTCCCAGTAGGGGAGCGCGCCGCTTTTGGCACAGACGCCCCCGTCTACCGTCGGCCAGCCGTCTTTCCAGGTCAGCCGGTTCAGCACCAGGCGACGGCCCTTGTCCTGCTCTCCCTGCACGAAGGCGTGGCAGAGCACCCAGTCTACACCTTTGTTGTCGGTGAGGATCTCGGAGCAGTGTCCGGGGCTGATGAAGCCGTTTCCTGCCTTCAGGAAGAAATCGACGGCAGCGTTCTTGACATCCTCTCCGGCTTTGTTGCGGTAGGGGCCCAGGAGGTTGTCTGCGCGGGCTGCGCCCAACTTGTAGTTGTCGGCATAGCCGGTGCCTCCCTCGGAGAGGAAGAGGTAGTACTTGCCGTCCTTTTTGTGGATCATCGCGCCTTCCAGCCCGTAGCCGTCCTTGCCGGCCAGGTGGACATTCTCGGCGCCCTCCTTGACGCTGAGCCCGTCAGCTGTCAGCTCAACGGCCCAGATCCCGAAGTAGGAGCCCCAGATCAGGTAGTTCTTGCCGCCCTCCGAGACGAAACAAGGGTCGATGGAGCATTGTACGCCTCTCTCTCCGCCGAGGAAGAGCTTGCCTTTGTCCGTCCAGGGGCCGGAGGGCCTGTCTGCCGTCGCGGCGCCGATACCCCACTGCCATTCCTTGCCGGAAAAGTCTTTGGGCGTATAGGAGTAGTACAGGACATACTTGCTGCCGATCCGGGCAATCTCCGGTGCCCAGAGGTTGCCGTCCGAACCGCCATCCAGCCGGGGCCGCGCCGCGCCGCTGAACACCTGGCCGGACTGGGACCAGTTGACCAGATCCTTGGATTTGAGGATCGGGATGCCCCTGACGGCATCTTCTGTTGCGTACAGGTAGAAATATCCGTCATCGCCTTTAATCACGCTGGGGTCGGGGCAGGCCTGTGCCGTGACGGGGTTGGTGTAGGCCGTCACTGTCGGGTCCACATCCGGTCCGTCGGGCTTCTGCTTGGGATCGCAGGCCGTCAGGCAGATGCCTGTCAGCATAAGGGCGGTAAGGGAGAGGAAAAGAGCATTTTTCATCGTCGTTCGGGTTAAAAAAGAGGTTGCCCGGTGTCGGCCGGGCAACCCATTATAAAAATGTGATTTATTCGTTGGCCTGGAAGACATCGTAACCTTTGTCTCCGCTGGTCGCGATCTTGGAGCCGTCCGCGTTGGTGAACCAGACGTTGACGGACTCGATCTGGGCGTTCTCGCCTACTCCGAAATAGCTCTTGGGGTAGATGTACTTGAAGTAGGTTTCATCGCCGCTGCGGGTCATCAGGACCTTCTGTCCCTGATGCTGCGTGCCGTCCTTGAGCGTGCAGACACCGTTCAGGTAGACCTGGCTCTCACCATAGAGCTCGGTCTGCTCATCGCCGATCGCGGAAACGAACTCGATGGAGACATAGTCGCCGAAACGGAAGGTCTGGGGCGTCGTGGAAACGAAGTGCAGGATCGTATAATCATCATTGCCGCTGCCGCCCGTGACTTCGATGACCTGGGTGTCGGAGATGATGAACTCACCATCGTGATCCGTGTTGAATCCATTGTCCGACAGGCAGGTTGCGAAGGCGGAGAAGAACTTGATGTTGTTGGGACCGGCCTTGAACGTGATCTTGACGTTGGCAACCGTCGTAGGATGCACTCCGCCGCCGTTCAGGTTGATGTAGGTCGTACCGCGCAGGACGATCCATTCCACGGGTCCCGTGTTCCCCAGGACGCCATACTGGGAAAGCATGGCGGAGGAATACGGCATCGTCGTCGTCGGCTCGATGTAGTCGCCGGCCAGGACCATCTCTTCGTTGTCGATGTTGATCAGGCTTCCGTTAACCTGGACATCGGTCGCGGAATAGGAGGCCTTGATCGTCTCGGCGACCTTCCAGCTCTTCGGCGCGACGAAGGCCAGGATAAAGTGTCCGTTGTGCTCCGTTTCAGGGACCACCTGGACCTGGACGTTCACCTCGATGGTTTCGTTGGCCTTGGGATGGGCCGGCCAGATGACGGATTTGAACTCGATGCACGAGAACACCAGGGCCGCGGCTGCAGCCAGTACGAGGGGTACGAGTATGCGTTTGTTCTTGTTCATATCCTTTCCTCCTTAATCATTTTTGCCGCTGAACATGAAACGGTAGCTGACCGTCTGGCAGTCCAGCTGGAATTCCATACAGATGACACCCTTGCGGAACACGGCGACGATCTGGTCGTCGGACGTGCGCCGGATGGCGTTGGGCTGTACGCTGTTGTCAAAATAGCACTGGACTTCTTCCGTCGGGAGGTTGAAGCCGTATTTGTCGTGAGGGATGCTGCCGTTGTTCATCTTGATGCCGCAGATCTTGCCGTTCTCACGGCGGATCTGAAGCTCGAAGGTGTCAAACCAATCGAAATAGGGCTTGATGTCGATACCGTTCACGTTGACGTCATCGATCTGCAGGGCCTTCCACAGATAGTAGGTGGAAGTCTTGTCGCCCTCGTAGTTCGGATCCATCGTCGTGTCGTGCAGGTTCAGGACCTTGACACAACCGGTGCAAAGCAGCATCACCGCAGCCGTAACCGAAAATAGACGTATAAGTTTATTCATATCTCTCATAGATTATAAAGCCAGCCTTTCGGCGACGGTGATGTTCTGGAGATTGGCGTTGAGACGTTTCTCAGCCACGGGATAGGGGAAGAGCAGGTTCTCCTCCGAGAAGGGGAATCCGGGGTGCTCCTGGGGCGTGAAACCGATCATGTCCACGACGCGGCCGTTGGAGACATTGAGCATCTTGTGGGTGCGGACCATGTCGAACCAGTTCTTGCCTTCGAAGCAGAGCTCCCAGACCCGCTCCTTGTACACGTCATCGAAACTGATGGACGACGGCTTGGGGATCGGGCACCAGCGGTTGCGTACCTGATAGTAGGCGTTGATGGCGTCGGGATCCGAGGTCGAACCGCCCTGGCAAGCCGCTTCGGCCAGCACCAGGAGAATGTCGGAGTAGCGCAGCATGGGGAACTGGACGTCGCAGTTGTTGCTGGTCGTCGCATCCTCATCGAAATACTTATAGATGAAGGGCTGGGGGAATTCGGCGTTTCCGCCGCCGTCCTTCTTCTTGTAAGAGGTGTAGTACCAGCCCTTTTCCTGGGCGCGCTTGTCACCGGTCTCGTAGGAATTGATGAAAGCCTGGCTCGGGACGATGGCGCCGCCGAAAGCCTGGCTCTCGGAGATCTGCTCGGCATCCCAGCCCGCGTAGTAAGGCAGGAAGACCACATGCATCGGGGAGTTGCCGTTGCCCTTGTTGTACTGGGCTGTGAAGATGGCCTCTTCCTTGTTGCGCTTGGCGGAGTTAGCGATGTCATGCACGTCCTTGTACAGGGTGTAGGCGCCGCTGGCGGCCACTTCTTTCGCCTTGGCCAGGGCCTGGGCGTAGTGCTCGGTCTTGCGCAGCGGATAGCCGGCCATCGTCAGGTGGACCTTTGCCAGCAGGGACTTGACGGCACCGAGGCCGACATGGCCGTCGCCGGGGTTCCAGACGGTGAGGAGTTTCTCAGCCTCTTCGAGGTCAGCCAGGATCTGTTCGTAGATGCCGCTGATCGGGGTCAGTTCCGTCACGATGTCGGACTTGGCCCGGACGGGCTCGGTGGTCAGCGGGAGGGGGCCGTAGCATTGGACGAGGAAGAAGTAGGCATAAGCCCGGATGAAATAGGCCTCGCCGAGGAAACGGTTGCGTGTCTCGTCGGAGACGGACGCCTTGGAGTTGCTGATGCCATTCAGGGCGTAGTTGGCGCGGCTGATGACGGCATACATGCCGTTCCAGCTATTGTCCAGCAGTCCGTTGTCGTCTGACAAGGGAAGTTCGTATCCGAGCATCCGCATGTCTCCGGCATGGTTGCGCTTGTGATATCCGGTAAGGGTCTCCAGCATGATGAAAGTCGTGTGCTGGGGCGCAACGAGGCCAGCCATGTAGGCGCCGGGGATGCCCGGGTACAGGCCGTTGACGGCATCCTGCATCTGCGCCTCTGTCGCATAGTAGGTGTCCGGCGAGAGGAAGGTCTTGGGCTCCTCCGTGAGGAATTTCGTGCAGCCGGCGGTACCCATCAGGACCGCAGCCATTCCAAGTATGAAGTATAGAGTCTTTTTCATATGCACTTAGAATGAAATTTTGATGTTACCCGTAATGGTGGTCGGTTTCGGATAGGCCAGCCAGTCGTAACCGATCTGGTCGTTGCCGGTGCCCCAACCCACTTCGGGGTCGAATCCGGTGTATTTGGTCCAGAGGAAGGGATTCTCGGCGCTTACACCGACCAGCAGTCCTTTGATCCCTTTCACGTTCTTGAGCAGGTTGCGCTTGAGGTCGTAGGAAAGGAGGATGTTGCGTACGCGGATGAAGTCACCTTTCTCGAGGAAGAAGGTACCCATGTTTCCGTTGCCGAAATAGGCATCCGTCGGGAGACGGAGCTGGGCCAGAGTGGTGTTTTGGTGATCCGGGGTCCAAGCGGCATCCAGCAGGCCGTTGAGACTGTTGGTGTAGATCGCCTGACCGACATAAAGGCTCTGGGCGATGTTGGATACATAGAATCCCCAGGCTGCGCCGACATCGACCATCAGGCTGAG
>JAEEGL010166701.1_pt1 | contig 12722 bp, 9 predicted proteins | sample 9134231 | NCBI WGS metagenome assembly JAEEGL01 (sample SAMN16246548, study PRJNA631951) | gut metagenome | biome: gut microbiome; feature: rumen; material: fiber-attached | host: Bos | place: Iran: Karaj | collected 2018-10 | reverse complement strand
GGTTTGCTGGCACGTAAATATCCATGGCGCGAACTCATTAAGAAACGTCTTAAGTCGCTAATAGTGCCATATTTAATTACTAGCGCCGTTATTATTGCTTTAGTTTTCGTTCTGCGTCATACGGGTGCTAATTTCTGGGGCGCTCCTGCACACTCGACGTGGTCGTGGGTTTTAAGCGCATTATACGGAAGCGGATATAATTACGAATTTGGCATTCAGCCGATTGGTGCAATTTGGTTTTTGTTGGCGATGTTCTTCGCGTCGCTATTTTTGAATTTAATTATCGATAAAAAGTATCGTTTCGTATATGCTGGCCTTGCTATGCTTGCCGCATATATGATTGCGCCGCATTTCTGGGCGCCATGGAGTATTTTGTCGGCAATTGCGGGTACGTTCTACATGCTAATCGGCGTCAAAATGAAAGAGATTGGACTAAATCGATTAATGAAATGGCCAATCGTCTTAGGCTCGTTCATTGTGTGGCTTTGCGTGCTCTTGGTTAGTATTAAAACACTCGACTATTTCTCAATGGTTCGATTGAGTTTCTCGATATTGCCGCTTGACATTGTTGCCGCCATCGCTGGGTCGTTCTGCATTTTGGTGGTAGCGAAACTGATCGAAAAATATCTCCGACCAGTAGCTAATGTACTCAAGCCGTTTGGCGAGTATTCGCTTATCGTATTGTGCGTACATTTAATCGATTTATGTTTTATAGATTGGCATGCGATTATTCGTTTTCTGGGTTTCAATTTTGGCATTAATGGTCTAAGCGTGTTGCGTCTCGTTGGTCAGTTCATTTGGTGTATCTGTTGGGTTCTTATCTTTCGGGTGGTTAGAAATCGTCAAAAAGTCCGTGCCGCTTTCGCCGTCAAAGAAAAATAGCTCAACGCGCTAGAGATGCCGTTTAGTAGCGTGAGTAGTCTTTTGATGTTATAATATCAATAATGAAAGTTTTCTTAGGCATGTCTGGTGGCGTTGATTCGGCCGTCTCGGCTTATCTTTTGCAGCAACAAGGCTACGAGGTTGTCGGCGTCTACATGAAGAACTGGAGCAAAAATCTCCCAGGCATGAAATGCCCATGGGCGGAAGATCTCGCCGATGCGAAACGTGTGGCGGTTAAACTAGGTATCGATTTTCGCGTGTTTGATTTTGAGCAAGAATATAAGCAAAAAGTTGTCGATTATATGCTTGCTGAATATCAAAAGGGCAATACGCCGAACCCTGACATTATGTGCAATCAGGAGATTAAGTTTAAGTTGTTCGCCGATACGGCCTTTGAGCAGGGTGCGGACATGATCGCCACTGGCCACTATGCTAAGACGAACGGTCGCGCGTTGCTAAAAGCCAAAGACGAGAATAAAGATCAGACTTACTTTCTTTATCGCATCACCGAAGACGCCATTGAAAAGACAATTTTCCCAGTTGGCGATATGCTCAAGCCCGAGGTAAAAGCCTTAGCGGCCGAAATTGGTCTAAGTGTGGCGCATAAAGCTGAGTCGATGGGTGTTTGCTTTGTGGGTGAAGCGAATATGAAAGACTTTTTGGCGGAATTTATCGAGACTAAGCCGGGCAAAATTGTCGAACTCGAAACTGGCGCAGAAATTGGCGTGCATGACGGCGCAATTTTCTATACGCTTGGTCAGCGCCATGGGCTTAATCTTAAAGCTGGCTTGCCTTATTATGTCGTCAAAAAAGACATGGACGCTAATGTCGTCTATGTCTCTCAAAATCTAAATTCGCTCAAACTTTGGACGAATACGATTAAACTCAAAGATGTAATTCTGCGCCACGGTGATGACGGCCGTCATATTCAGGCGCGCATTCGTCATCGCGCACCGCTCGTAGATGCGGATTATCAAGATGGCGTGCTAACTTTCACTGAAGAGCAAAAATCACTCACGCCTGGTCAGTCAGTCGTCTTTTATCGTGGCGACGTCTGTCTTGGCGGCGGCATTATTGAAGTATAAGAAAAGCCGTCTCGAAAACGGTTTTCAGTTCGGAGTTCCTCCGTAATAGGCGCCAAGAGGGTTTACGTGCCACCCTCTGAAACAATGAGGTAGTGTAGCCTCAAAAAACTAGACTAGAAACATCATTATAGCATACTTTATCGAAAAAGTCAAGCATAAAGGGTAACGGAGCAATCTTCTAACGCTATCATCAGGGGCGAAAATATTGTACAATATAACAATGAATGCAAGTGAAGTACGTCAAAAATACCTCGACTTTATGAAGTCGAAGGGCCACGTGGTGATTGAGCCAGCGCCACTCGTGCTCGAAAACGATCCGACGACATTATTTACCGGCTCCGGTATGCAACCGTTATTGCCATATTTGCTCGGCCAACCGCACAAAGAAGGCCAGCGTTTAACTGACTCGCAGCCATGTTTGCGTTTGCAGGATATCGACGATGTGGGCGATCCGCGCCATACTACCGTCTTTGAGATGCTCGGCAACTGGTCGCTTGGTGATTATTTCAAGGAAGAGCAAATTCGTAACTTCTTTACCTTCTTGACCAAAGAAGTCGGTCTCGACCCGACCAAGATTTACGTGACCTGCTTTATTGGTAGCGAAAAATACGGTATCCCGCGCGATGACGAAGCGGCCGCCATCTGGCAAAAAGTCTTTGCTGAGGCTGGTATCAAAGCTGATATTGCTGAAATTGACACCGCCGAGAATGGCGACAAGCGTGGCATCAAGGGCGATGAACGCATTTTCTTCTACAACGATAAGGAAAACTGGTGGTCCCGCGGTGGTGGCATTGAAACTACGCCAATTGGCGACCCGTGCGGTCCAGACTCCGAAGTCTTTTACGATTTCGGCGAAGAGCATCAGGACGAAGAGAAGTATGGCAAGGCTCATCCAGCTTCCGACGGTGCCCGTTTCATGGAAATTGGCAACCAGGTCTTTATGCAGTATCGCCGCCTCGAAGATGGTAGCTTCGAAGAGCTCAAGCACAAGAACGTCGACTTTGGTGCCGGCCTCGAGCGCATTACGGCTGCTTCGATGGATTCTTACGACGTCTTCCAAATTTCCTTGCTTAAACCGATCGTAGATAAATTGGTTTCTCTTTCCGGCAAAAAATACGAATCCAACACCGCTGAAATGCGTGTGATTGCTGACCATTTGCGTGGCGCCTATCTCTTGTCCGCGCAGGGACTCAAGCCATCCAACAAGCAGCAAGGCTATGCACTTCGCCGCTTGATTCGTCGCGCCATTTTGAAGGCACTCAACCTTGGCATTGAGCAGGATTTCCTCGCTGAAGTTTTGCCATTGATTGCCGATAACTACAAAGATTTACCAGACAGCATTTTGACTACTCGCGAGCAGGTACTTGATGTGCTCAGTCACGAAGAGCAAGCTTTCCGCAAGACGCTCCGTCGCGGTATGAAAGAGCTTGCTCGCTTCCAGAAAGATGGCCTCACTGGCAACGAACTCTTTATGCTTCAGGATACCTATGGCTTCCCACTCGAGCTCTCTGTCGAGGAAGCTTATCGCCAGGATATTCCGCTCAGCGAGAATTGGCGTAAAGAATTCGACGCCGCGCTCGAAGAGCAACGCAATCGTTCCAAGACCGCCAGCAAAGGCATGTTTAAGGGTGGCCTCGAAGATCATGGCGAACAAACCACGAAATATCACACTGCTACACACTTACTTTTGGCGGCTTTGCAGAAGTTAATCGATCCAGAGATCGGCCAGCAAGGCTCGAATATCACCGCCGAGCGTCTTCGCTTCGACTTCAACCTCGACCGTAAGTTGACCCCAGAAGAAAAGCAACAAATCGAAGACCAGGTCAACGAATGGATTCAGGCCGACCTTAAGGTGGTTCACGATGAATACGATAAGGCCTACGCGCGCGATACTCTAAAGGCGCATGGTCAGTTCTGGGATAAATATCCAGAGAAACTCACCGTCTACACAATCGGCGATTTCGACCATCCTGTCTCGCGCGAAGTTTGTGGCGGTCCACACGTAGAACACACTGGCGTAATTGGCCATTTCAAGATCAAGAAAGAAGAGTCTAGCTCGGCCGGCGTACGTCGTATTAAAGCAATTGTGGAGTAATACCTCATGCAGCAAGATTTCTACCGCATCCGCCCGGCCACTGTGGCTGACGCGCTTGCAATGGCGCAAGTTAAGCAAATAACTTGGGAAGCGACTTATCGTGGCATCTATCCAGATGTGAAATTAGATAATTACAGCATCCCAGAGAATGTGCAAAAATTTGAAAAAATCATCAACGCGCCAGACGTAGATGTCTGGGTGGCCGAATGCAATCACGAAGGGCATTTATACGTCTGTGGCTATATGAGCTGCGGTACGCCACGTTATCCGTTCTCACGCTACGATCAGGAGATTGGTATGCTGTATATCTTGCCGCAGCATCAAGGCAAAGGCCTCGGTCGCCAACTCTTCGAGAAGGCACGCGAGATTATTAAGTCGCATGGCTATGATGAATTCTTCGTCTCGTGCAATAAATATAATCTTCCAGCTCAGCAATTTTACCTCGCCATGGGCGGCGTATTGGTTCAAACCGATCCAGACAACGACGATCGCTCCATCCCGCAGGTGAAGTTTGTCTATATGATTGAAGATTAAGTTGACAAAAGTGCTATAATTAACTTAATCATGAGCTTTTTATCGCGTCGCAAAAATACCCCAGAAGAACCAGCAAAGAAGCCGAAGGCTAAAGATCCGGACGATTATTTACTAGCGCTCGATATTGGTACCGAATTTGTAAAAGCCCTCATTGCCAAGAAGGGCAAAGGCACGATGAAGATCGTCGGCGTTGGCAAGGCGCACGAGGCTCCGACCAATATGTATGCCGGTGCAATTTCAGATATCTCTGGCGTCGCTAAGACTTGTGAAGAAGCTCTCGTTAAAGCCGAAGAGATGGCTGGCGTACGCGCACAGGAAGTGGTCGTTGGCATTGCCGGCGAGCTGATTAAGGGGAATACGACCTCAGTTAAATTCCGTCGCGCTGATGCTTCCAAGCCGATTAATGACGAAGAAATGCATAAAATCATCAAGCAGGTGCAGAAGAAAGCCGGCGAACGCGCTCGTCGTGAGGTCGCCGAAGAGACGAACAATCCAGACGTTGAAGTGCGCTTAATTAATTCTGCGCTCGTCTCGCTCCGTATTGATGGCTATAAAGTCACGAATCCGATTGGCTTTAAGGGCAAGGAAGTGGTCGTCCAAATCTATACCGCTTTCGCGCCACTCGTACATATTTCCGCCATCGAACGCGTCTGCGATGAGCTGCAACTCGACCTCGTAACGGTCGCCGTAGAGCCATTTGCAGTTTGCCGCGCTTGTCTTGGTGACGATATTGAATCTAGCTTCTCTGGTATTGTGATGGATATTGGTGGTGGCACAACGGATATTGCCGTAGTGGACGACGGCGGTGTCGATGGTACAAAGATGTTTAGTATCGGCGGCCGTAGCTTTACGCATCAGATTTCCGAGCGTCTCGGCCTCAGCCTAGAGGATGCTGAAAAGCTTAAATTGCTTGCCGATAATCCAAGTATGAAGCCGGAAATCCGTAAGAAATTTGACCAAGCCATCGAGCGTAACCTTGAAGTCTGGCAATCTGGTGTCGAACTTGCGCTCGAAGAATTTGATAATCTTGAAGCGCTCCCGGGTCAGATTTTGCTTTGCGGTGGCGGTGCGAGCTTGTCGGCTATTCCGGAAATTCTTGCTACAGGCGACTGGTATAAAGATTTGCCTTTCGTACGCCGTCCGATTATTAGCTTAATTGAACCAGAAGAAATCGCCGGCATCGATAATGCCACCGATCGTGAACTTGATCATACCTTTGTGACCGCCATGGGGCTGCTACGCGTCGGCATGGATACCCTAGTTGGCACCGATAGTAACACTGGCATAAAAGCAAAATTGGCCCGCTTCTTGAAGAATTAGGCCATACTATATAATTATAGCACAAAACGCGCTAAAAGTCAATCTTAAGCTTTTTGCACCTCTGTAAATTCGCCTTCAGGTAGGCCAGAGAGTTCATAGACGCCAAATTTAATGCGATGCAGCGCGACTACTTTATAGCCCAAAGCATCGAAAGTGCGACGAATCTGACGATTGCGTCCCTCGCTCATCGTAACTTGCCATTGGCGACGGTTATCGTCGGAAAGGCGCGCGAGACCTAGCTGACTACGCCCATCTGGTAAATCGACGCCAAAATCTGAAATCATTTGCTGATGCAATGGCTCAAGCTCGCGATCGATTTCGACCTCGTAAACTTTCGTCTTTACGAACTTCGGATGCGTCATCTGAAAAGCAAAGTCACCATCATTGGTCAGCAAAATTAGGCCAGACGAATCGCGGTCAAGGCGACCAACATTCTTAAGGCTCTGATATTTTTCTGGCAAAAGCTCAAAAATCGTCGGCGTGTCGCCTTGGCGCTTGCGGCTGCAAACGTAACCAACTGGCTTATTTAAAGCTAAATAAATCAATTTCTGTTCGGCAACATCTTTGCCGCTAATTGTAACCTTATCGCCATCTTCGACGCGCTGGCCAATCTCGGCCTTTACGTCATTAATCATGACTTTGCCCTGCTGAATCAATAAATCGGCCTCGCGCCGCGAGACTCCGAAGTTTGTCGCTATATATTTGTTTAAGCGCGTCATCCTTCGCCGTCAATCGTCATTTAGGCTCAGTAGGGGCCACGCCATCGCCTTCGGGCTTTTCTTCTTGTTGCTTTACGACCGGGCGCTCCATCTGGCTAGCGGCGATTGTCGTCTCGTCGTTTTTTAATTCTTCAAACATGCGAGCGGCCATCGAATTTTTATCGCCACCCAAAGCATTCATATCCGCACTTAAATCTTCTTCTAGTTCAGTGATATAAGCGGGCTTGATTGATTTGACAGCTTCATCTTCATTGTGATCACTGCGCACCTTGGTAGCATTTACGACTTGCGCAATCATTTCCGGCGACATATTCGCAACCGGATTGCCTTGGCTTATTGGTGTAGCTGGTTTTGGTGTCGGCGTGGCGTTTTCTGGGGTGCTCGGCTTAGCGCTTTCCGAGGCGCCTGGCGTAGCTGGCTGCGATGTCGTCTGAGGAGAAGCTTGCTGAGGGCTATTTGGCGACGTTCCTGTGGTTGCTGACTGTGATTCTGCAGTTACTGCTTGCGGAGCAGCTTGACCTTGCGGTGTCATACTTGGCTGGGCTGGTTGTCCTGGTAGAGTTGCCGTCGAGCCAGGCATCGGTGGCGTCGGCACGGCATTACCTTGTACGGCGGCAGACAAAGTCATTGGCGCCCCCATCCTCGTTTGCTGTTGAGTTTGAGGCGGCATTTGCTGCGACGTTGACTGTTGCGCTTGAGGCAGTATCTGTTGCGGTTGCTCGACTGGCTCACCGAGCAATTCGGCGAAACGGCGTTCATTTGCGAGGCGCCTTTGCTCAATTTCGCTACGATCCATAATTGGCGCGATTATACGTTCGCCGCCAGTACTTTTATGTTCAACTTGCGCTTGTTGCTGCTGCGTCTGCACCTGTTGCGGATTTGTCGACATCTGAGGAGCAGCCCCTGCAGCTGGCTGCATGGTTGCAACTGCCGGATTAGCGGCAGGGGCTTTATTAAAATTTACAGGATTCATTCCTCCAGGCTGTGTTGGCGGCGTTTGCGCCGAGTCTGGAATCACTTGCTGTGGCGCACTTGGCATCTGCTGATTTACGTCAGGTGCTGGCGCGGTAGAATTCTGCGGCGCAATCGTCGTTTCGGCGGTTGTCGGCGCATCGATATTCACCGGTGTGGTTTGTTCGGCGGCGGCAGCTTCTTTTGTGGCCTGTTCGACTGCTGGCATTACAGCAGCGGTGCTCATACTAGTATGTGCACTGGCGTTTGGCTGGTCGCCTAGAATTTCATGGACGGTATTTACGACATCTTCGATGCCGACTTGGGATTTCACCAAGTAGCGGTCAGCGCCTAAAGCTTCACCGCGAAGACGCTGATCTTCGCTAGAGAGCGCCGTCATCATGATTACTTTAATATCTTTGGTCTCAGGCTGGGATCGCAAAATGTCTAGCATATCGAAACCAGAAATCTTCGGCATCATCACATCGGAAATGATGAGGTCTGGTTTTTCCTGCGCAGCCAAAGCGAGTGCCTCTTCGCCATCGCCGGCAGATACAATATTGTAGCCCTCAGCGACCAACCTAATGCTATAAATTTCTCGTAAGGACTTATCGTCCTCGACTAACATTATTTTGATCATACTGCTTATGATTTTACCGCATTTCGCGCCAAAAATCTATAAACTAGTGCATCTTTTCTTGCGCTTCTTGATTCTCAATTAGGAACTTTTGTTGCTCGTAAGCTTCTTTTGAGATGCGCGGCAAAAGCACAATAAAACGGGAGCCTTTATTCGGCTCTGATTCGGCCCAAATACGACCATTCATCATCTCGACGCGTTGCTTGACTAGATAGAGACCTAAGCCAGTACCGCCGATTTCGCGCGTGTCGCGGTTGTCGACGCGGTAAAACTTCTGGAAGACATGCGATAATTCTTCGCGTGCGATGCCAATGCCAGTATCCTGAATGATAATCTGCACATTGTAATTATCGGCCTTAACGTTAACCGTGACCCAACCTGATGGAGTATACTTAACAGCATTCTCGATTAAGTTATTGATAATTTCACTCAAGAAATCTTCATCTACGCTTGCGTAAATTAATTGCTCTAGACGGTGGCCGCCACCAAGTTGCTGATCGACCGAACCGCTACCGAACTGATAGCCTAAACCCTTTTCGGTAATGCGTGGAATTTGTCCATCAGCAATCTTTTTGACGAGTTTTACGATTTCGACAGGGCGCATAACTGGCTGAATCTTGCCATCGTCAAGCTTGGTAGTATCGAGCAGATCTTGGAACAAGCGGCCTAAATGCTTCGAGGCATCGTGGGCCTTTTCTAGGTAGTCCATTGCACGTTCATCGACTGTTGCAGTGGCAGGATTCATTGCGAGACCAAGATACCCCTCAATACTAGCAACTGGCGTACGCATCTCATGGCTAGCGGTAGAAATAAATTCGTTGCGTTCGTGCTCCTCGCGAAGTTCACGATCAATATCGCGGAAAGTAACGACGATATTTGGGTTGTCGCCTTGGGACGGCGTAGTGATAATCGAGACAGGCGTATTTTTATTACTATCGGCAGCTACCATGTCCAAATCGCGAGTTTCTTTGTATTCCTTCTGTTTGATTGCGATATTAATTGGATTGCGGGCAGAACTAATGCGATTGCCAGTCTTGTCGAGTAGGGTAATTACTGCATCGTGATTAACATGCAATAATTCATCAGCGTCACGACCGATTAACTTGCAGGCGGCCGGATTTACTAATTGAATATTGCCTTTTTGATCAACAATCATCACGCCTTCGTTGATGGATTCGAGTACGATTTCATTTAGGCTATGGCGATCTGATTCGATATTGGCAGGAGCGGAAAATGTCGCTGGCGTGACAACGCCTTCTTTCTTTACTGGTTCTTTTTTTCTAAATAAGCCCATTTATTTCATTTTAACACAAGCTCTTTTCTAGTTTGCGCTTATTTTTGAACTTTTATATAATTAGCTTATGAATAAAGACGTCATCTATATTGAGCCAGAGCATGACATTACCGATATCCTGGCTAACATTAAAGGCGCCAAGAGTAAAATTGTAGCTCTTGTTCCGCCGAAAAAATCTACCGTTTTGCGGAGTGCGGTTAATTTTAAGCTTATCGCTAAAGCTGCCACCAAATCCGAAAAGACCGTAGTACTAATTACTTCTGATGAATCCCTTATCCGCTTGGCGAATAACGTCAAAATGCCCACCGCCAAAACTCTTCAAAGCAAGCCAAAACTCCCAGAATTAGATGACGCTGCCGAGTTTGGCGATAAGGAAGAGCCTGAGGCTTCGTCTGAGGAAGCAATTGATGATGACGCTGCTACTGAAGAAGAAGCTAAAGATGCCAAGGCAGAGAAGGCCACTAAAAAGAAAGACGGCAAGAAGACGCCTAACGCCTCAGAAATTGCTGAAGCTTCCGAGGATGCCGAAAAAGGTGACGACGTAGAAGAAATCATCGACGACGAAAAAGAAGAAAAGAAGCCAAAGGCTAAAGCAGCTGCCAAGAAAAACACTAAAGTTCCAAACTTTAAGAAGTATCGCAAATTTGTCATTATTGGCGCTATCTTGGTTGTATTGTTGACAGCGTTGTCGGTCTGGGCGAATGTAATTGCCCCGGCAGCAAAGATTGCCGTCAAAGTTCGTACTTCCGCTCAAAACTTCAGTAAAAATATCACCCTAGTTACGGATAATAGCAAGGCTGATCCAGAAAACGGCGTCTTCTACATGGAGGAAAAGACTGCTACTAAGAAGGCTAACGCAGATTTTGAGGCTACCGGTCAAAAAGATGTTGGTACAAAAGCAACGGGTAAGATTTATGTTAAACGCACATCTCCTGTCGCCGGAACCGATGCGGCACTAGCTGGTTTTTCTATTCCGGCCGGAACAAAGTTTACTACTGAAGCAGGATTAGTTTATGAAACGACAGAGAAAGCCGACCTTAAGGCAGTAGATGTTGCGACGAATTGCAAGCCAAAAAAGGTTGGCAATACGATTGGTTGCGACATTATTACCAAAATTGACGCTTCGATTCCAGCTAAAGCGGTAGAAAACGGCGACAAATACAATATCGCAAGCGGTAATTTTAAATCGAATGATTCTCGATATGCAGCCTCCGTCGCCGATGGCGGTATTACTGGTGGTACTAGCAAGATTATTAAGATTGTCTCCGAAGAAGACGTTAAAAATGCCGAAGCCAACCTTGGTAAGACTGGCGAAGCGGAAGTCCGCGCTGAACTAGCTAGCGAGTTTAATAATGGCTACATCTTGATCGGCTCTAGCTTTAAGGCGAAAGAAGATAAGGTAAGCACCTCTCCATTGCAAGGACAGGAAGTCGGCGAAGGTATTACGCCAAAGATTATCCGTGAGACTACTTACGCAATTTACGCCGTTGACCGTGACGACATCGATACCTACATTCGCGCTCAAATTCTGCAATCTATTGGTGACGACACGCAGGAGATTTATTCCACTGGTATCATTAAAGAAGGCGAAGAGGGTGAAGATAAAGTCTTCTTCGATAGCTACAAAGAAGAAGCCGGCAATTTCATCGCCAAACTTAAGAGCACTGTTAAGACCGGCCCACGCGTCACGCCAGAAATGGTTGCCGAAAAGAGCTATGGCGAGAAGGTTGGTCGCGTTAAATCCATGCTTACTTCTATTAATGGTGTCGCCGATGTGAATATTGATACGTCTTACTTCTGGGTAACTTCTATTCCTTCCGACCCAAATAAAGTCGAAATCGACATTACGGTAGAATAATGCGCATTTTAGCACTCGATATCGGTACGAAACGTATCGGGGTGGCATTCGCGGATTCAAAATCCGTGCGCATCGCCGTGCCGCGTGGCATGGTAGAAGTGGACGATGAGATTTTTCCTAAAATCGCCCGCGCGTACCGTCTAGAAAAAGCGGATATATTCGTAGCCGGCCTACCGCGTAATAATAGCGGCGAGACTACGCGCCAAACTGAATTCGTCTACGATTTCATGAAACAGCTAGCCGACTTTTACAAATCGAAGGGCGAGCAATGTCCATATGTCTACTATCAGGATGAGTCTTGGACATCCGTCGAGGCAGAGCAGCATTTGACAAGTAAGAAACGCGAATTGTCGCGCCAAGACCGCAAAGAAGGTAAAGTTGACGCCGAGGCTGCCGCAATTATTCTGCAAGATTTCTTAGATAGTAATGAAAGTCTAGCTAACGCCGAAAAGAATTGGCAATTACGCAAGGAAAAGAGAGGAGAATAAAGTGAAGAAATCGAGTCCACTTAAGATTATTGGATTTATTATTCTTGGATTATTAGTAATTGGCATTCTTGCGGCGATTGGCGCCGTGCTGTGGTACAAAATGATGCTCAAACCAGTCGACCCTAGCGAATGCGAGAAGGACTGCGGCGATGTGAGTTTCGTTATTGCTGATGGTGCCGCTACTGCAATGATTGCAAATAAGCTCGAAGAACAGCATTTAATCCAATCGGCGTTAGCTTTTCGAGCTTATATGAAACTTGAAGGTAAAGATCTCTCACTTAAAACTGGTGAATATACGCTCAATCCTCATATGTCGGTCCAAGATATTGTAGAGCGTTTTAATAAAGGCGTCATGGCGAAAACCTTTCGCATTACTTTCTTGCCTGGTGGCACGGTCGCGCAAGCAAAAGCGGCCATTAAGAAGCAAGGCTATAGCGACGACGCCATCGAAGCGGCTTTTAATCAAACTTACGATCATGAACTTCTCAAAGGCAAGCCAGTTGGTACTTCTTTGGAGGGGTATATCTATGGTGAGACTTACGAATTCTACGCCGATGCGACCGTGGAGGATATCCTGAAGCGTACTTTCGACGAAATGTATAAGGTCGTACAAGAAAACGATTTAATCAACAAGTTTAAGGCTCAGGGTTTAACTCTTCATGAGGGTATTACGCTTGCTTCGGTTGTACAGCGCGAATCTGGCACCTTGCCAGCTGAAATGCCACACGTGGCGCAAGTATTCTTACTTCGCCTGAAGAGAGGTATCGTGCTCGGTTCGGATGCGATTATCGGTTATCGCGCGGATCAAATTAACCCGAATCGCAGCAAGAGAGATATGAGTTATCTGGACACGGTTGGC
>JAEEGL016531200.1_pt1 | contig 12723 bp, 10 predicted proteins | sample 9134231 | NCBI WGS metagenome assembly JAEEGL01 (sample SAMN16246548, study PRJNA631951) | gut metagenome | biome: gut microbiome; feature: rumen; material: fiber-attached | host: Bos | place: Iran: Karaj | collected 2018-10 | reverse complement strand
TATATAACGAAAAGATAATGGGAAAGCAGATAAGAGAAGGATGGGACGATGTTGATGAATACAAGTTCCTGACAACTCTTACAATAGATACAGATGAAGGACAGCAACTGGTCGTAATAGGAGCACTTACAAACGATGCTGCAGGGACAATAAACAGAGAAGTTATAGAATATCTTGATCTTGGTCCAATTCTGTTAGAGGAAGAATAAAAGGATTAACATGAAAAAAGCACTGATAATAAGCTTATCTACAATTGCAGGATTGATCGTACTCGCACTTATATCAGCGCTTGTTATTAGAACAGTCGGAAAGAACAGATTAAAGAACAGTACGGTTGAATCTCATCCGGTCATCATTACCGAAGAAACAGCTCTCGCTGCACCTGAAGAAAAGGAAAAATGGGAAGAGGGCTGGATAAAGTATAACGGAAAGATCTATGAATATAATGATGATATAATGACCTTTCTGATCATGGGAGTTGATAAGAACGGCAAGGTAAAGCAGGTAGCCGAGGGAACAAACGGCGGTCAGGCAGATGCCTTGTTCCTGCTCGTATTGGACAGCAAAAAAGAAACAATATCAGTTATAGGTATCAACAGGAATACCATGACTGATATAGATGTATATAACGAATACGGCGATTATGTTACAACAACCAAAGCACAGATATCTGTTCAGCATGGGTTTGGAAACGGTGTCGAGGAGAGCTGTGAGTATCAGGTTGATGCTGTAAGAAAACTCATGTATCAGCTTCCAATCCATGGATACGCTGCCATAAATATGAAAGCTATTCCGATAATAAACGATGCAGTAGGCGGAGTTAACTTAGAAGCCCTTGAGGATGTGTATAATGGCAACAACAAGAGGATTATAAAAGAAGGCGAAACTGTGCATCTTAAGGGAGATCAGGCCTATTGGTATATAAGAGATCGAGAGTATGAGGAATTCGGATCAGCAGACAGAAGACTTGCCAGACAGAAGCAGTATCTGACGATCCTTTTGGCACAGGCAAAGGCTGCAGTAAAGAATGATATAAGTGTTGTTAGTGAGCTTTATAAAGATATCACTCCTTATATGACAACGAATGTTTCGTTTGATGAAGTTGCATATCTGGCACCTGAAGTTTCCGGATATAAGTTTTCAGAGAACACATTTTATATGATAGATGGCGAAACGAAGATGGGAGAAGAGTTCGAAGAATTCTACCCTGATGAGCAGGCTCTCTATGATCTCATAATTAGAGTATTTTACAGGGAAGTAGATACTAACAAGTAAAAAGGACGGGAGATATAACTTTGGATTCAAAAAGCATTAAAAACATCCCCATAAGAATCTTAAAGCTGGCAAATGTTGTGCTCATCACAGCGATGTGGGCAATTGTCTGGTATCTGTATTATAAGGATTATGCTGTGGTACAGTACTACTTCAAGGGAGACCTTCTTGTAATCTTCATTTTTGCAGTGCTTTACTTTATGTGCAGCAGATCGTACAACAGCTTTCATATAGCTACTGTATCTATATCTGAGATCATATACAGTCAGTTCCTAGGGATTGTAGTTTCTGATGCGATCATTTTCATGTTCACATGGCTGGTATCGCTGTATTTTCCCAATCTTGTACCTATTACATTCTGTTTCCTTATGCAGATGTGCATAAGTATACTTTGGTCACTGATAGCTCATAAATGGTATTTTGCGACTCATAAACCGGTAAGCAGTGCTGTAATTTATGAATACCGTATGGGACTTGAGAAGCTTGTAGATGAATATGGTATGAGCAAGAGATATGATGTAAAGGCAACATATCCGGTAGCTGATATCCTGGAAGATCTTCACAAGCTTGATGAATATAAGACGATATTCCTCTCGGGAATAAACAGCCATGAAAGAAATATGATAATAAAATACTGTGTTGAGGCAGATATAGATGTTTATGTCATTCCTAGAATAGGAGATATGATCATGGCAAGTGCACTTAATGTGCATATGTTCCATCTGCCTATGATGCATGTCAGAAGATATGAACCCGTGCCGGAATATGTGATACTCAAGAGAGTATTTGATATAGTTATCAGCGTATTCTTATTAATTGTATTTTCTCCATTCATGCTTATTACTGCAATTGCGGTTAAGAGTGATGGCGGGCCTGCACTCTATAAACAGAAAAGACTCACAAAAAACGGAAAAGAGTTTTATATCCTTAAGTTCAGAAGCATGAGGGTTGATGCTGAAAAAGACGGTGTGGCTAGACTTTCTACAGGCGATAAGGATGATCGTATAACAAAAGTAGGAAGGATTATTAGAGCAATCAGATTTGATGAGCTTCCTCAGATATTCAATATCCTTAAAGGTGATATGTCTATCGTTGGTCCAAGACCTGAAAGACCAGAAATTGCGGCAGAATATGAGAAAGATATGCCGGAGTTCAGACTTCGCCTTCAGGCAAAAGCAGGTCTTACAGGGTATGCTCAGGTATATGGAAAGTATAATACCACGCCATATGATAAGTTACTTATGGATCTTATGTATATAGCAAAACCCAGTATCATAGAAGATCTGAAGATATGCCTCTTTACAGTTAAGATACTTTTTGAAAAGGAGAGTACAGAAGGTGTAAATGAAGGCGAAACTACTGCAAAGAAACAGTAAGAGGGCATGTGGGTGTATAACGAAGACGGAGTTTATTCTGACAACAGGATAATGACCAAGTATATGTACAGGGGCATATGCGCCTGTATTTTGACTGCGGTCAATGTATTTATATTCTTCCTTACATGGTACGAATTTGCGTCTGAACATAACAACACAGGTTATCTGCTTGGTAAAGGTAACCTGGGTATGTCTGTTATCATCTATACAGCTCTTTTTACACTTGCTTTTTACGGACTAGGTGGATACAAGATTGGTGTCAATCGTAGAACTGGTATAATATCGTCTCAGATAGTAGCTACGATAACTGTAGATATCATTCAGGTATTTGTATCTATGGCTATTTCCGGTCAGTTTAGGTTCGTATTCCTGTTGCTAGGTGAATACTCTGTTATGGCAATCATGCAGATAGCCGCAAGTTTTGCCTTGACACTTCCTATGTCATGGCTGTATCAGAGTCTGTTCCCACCGCTTCAAGTGCTCGAGATATATGGAGATTACTCAAACAATCTCTATGAAAAGATAAATGGAAGAGCAGATAAATATCACATTGCTAGAAGCATCAAATATTCAAACCATGATGAGAGTTCTCTTCGTCATGAAATTGACAGTTTTGATGCTGTACTTATTAATGACATTCCCAGCCAGATTAAAAACAGCATATTGAAGATTTGCTTTGAACTTGATAAGAGAGTTTACTTCACTCCGAAACTCTCAGATATCATAGTACGATCGTCTGATAACATTAATCTATTTGATACGCCCCTGTACCTTTGTAGAAATATCGGTATGCCATGGTATAAAAGAGCTATAAAGAGAGTTTTTGATATAGTGGTTTCATTTATGGTATTCCTAATTACACTACCGCTCATGGTCGTGACAGCAATAGCAATCAAATGTGAGGATGGAGGGCCAATTTTCTTCAAACAGGAAAGAGTCACCATTAATGCCAAAAGATTCGATATTCTTAAGTTTAGGAGTATGATTGTTGATGCTGAAAAGGACGGGAAGCCTCAACCTGCAGGTGTAAATGATAACAGAATTACTAAAGTTGGTAGCTTCATAAGAAGAACTAGAATAGATGAATTGCCACAGATTATTAACATCCTAAAAGGTGATATGAGTATTGTAGGACCAAGACCCGAAAGATGGGAACATAATGAGAAGTATAGCGAGGAAATACCGGAATTCCCGTTCAGACTTAAGGTTAAGGGTGGCCTTACAGGATATGCACAGGTTTATGGCAAGTATAATACATCTGCACTTGATAAGCTTAAACTGGATATGATGTATATCATGAACTGGTCGTTGCTACTTGATATACAGATTATGTTTGAAACAGTTAAGGTCTTATTTAGAAAAGAGAGCACAGAAGGATTCGAACTTATAAACCAAATTAGCGAAACACAATGTGGTAAATTCTATAGAGTAGATTAGAATGAAAACGATATTATTTTTAACAAATATGAATCCCTTCCCTGGTTGTTCTGGTGGAACTATAAAGACTAGAAAACTCGTTGATGGTTTAATTGAAGCTGGATATTGTATTTATCTATGTTATCTCGATGTAAATTCTGAAGACAATAGTGAAAGCTGGAGACAATTATACAAAAATAAAAATATAAGTATTTTTAGGGTATATAATGGACAGAATATCAGGTCACTAAGAAATTTAATATCTAGTATATTTTGGCGAATCCCATTGAACGTATATAGGAATCGATCTCGCCCATTTTTTAGCCTTGTAAGAGAATTATTAAATGAATATGAGATTGATATAATTCTTGTTGATCATTTAGAAATGATTCAATATGTACCCCAAGACTGGCAAAAAAAGACTATTTTTCATGAACATAATGCTGAATATATCATATGGGAACGTTATGCTAGGTTACAAAGAAATATAATACTCAAATATATGGTTAAGTTTGAAGCATATAGAATTAAAAAGTATGAAAAAAAAGCTTGCGATTTTGCTTTAAAAGTATTGGCGGCACCAGATGATATTACCTTTTTGGCAAATAATTATAATATAAATAAGTTTTATATAACATATCATATGGGAGATGATTCATTATTGGATTCTCCTAAACTTGAAAAACCCAAAGAATTTAATATTCTTTTTATTGGAACATTAACATGGAAAGCAAATCTAGAAGGCATCAAATGGTTTTTGCATGAAGTATATCCTTTTATTATAGAAGCTTATCCGAGTGCAAATCTGTGGATTGTAGGTAAGAATAAAAAAGAAGATATTATAGATTTGCATAATGAACATACACATTTCTTGGGGTTTGTAGATGATCTTGAAGTATACATGCAGAATTCTACAGTTTTTATCTGTCCAATTCTATTTGGTTCTGGAATGAAATTAAAGATTTTAGAAGCAATGTACAGAGGAATCCCATTTGTTACAACAAGCATAGGTGCAGAAAGCATTATTACTATAGATGAACAGAATACCTATAAATATCCGTTTGCTGGTTGCGTTACAGATGATGCTTGCGAATTTGCAAATGCTATTATTGATATATATGAAAACGATGAGAAATGGGAATGCATGTCTAAAACAGCAAGATTAATTGCAAAGAAAGAGTATAGATGGGAAGATGAAATTTATAGGTTTTCTAAAGTAATAGAGTTGGTTTAATCTTTTGGGGTCTGGAAAATGAGTGAGTTTTGCAATATAAACTTTAAATTATTGAAAAAGAATCAACTGTTTGAATTGGAAAATGGTATTCCTAAGTGTATTGCTACAGTTAACGCGCAGTTCATAGTTCTTGGTAACACAAATAAAAGATTTATGGATATTCTTAATAGATTTTACTCATCATTTGATGGCGAAGTTCCATTAAAAATTGCGAGGCATTTTAAAGAGTTTAAGGACGCAGAAGCTATTAAGGGAAGTGAAATAATATATGATTTTGTAGATTTAGCTAGGAAGCGTGGACTAAAGATTTTTTTACTAGGAGGAGAAGAATCTTCAAATTTTCTATCTACCAAAAGAATTATTGAAGAGTTTAAGGTTGAAGCGGCGGGATATTCTCCAAATTATGAGGACTATCCGTTTTCTAATTCTTTTATTAAGAATTGTATAAATAGAATCACTGAATTTCAGCCAGATATTCTATTTGTTGCATTTGGAGCTCCTAAGCAGGAGTTTTTTGTTGATGATCATATTGATGAGTTTAGAGATATCGGGATAAAGTATATAGTTGGATGTGGTGGTACTTTCGATTTTTTTTCGGGAAGAATAAAAAGAGCGCCAAAATGGGTTACGAAAGCTGGGCTAGAGGGAGTATACAGGTTATTACAAGAAATGAATCGGAAGCGATTGTTTAGATTGATCTATTCATTTAAGTTTTTTAGGTATATTTTTCATAAACCGGAGTATTGATGCTCAAAATGTAAGAAAAGCCAGGAAAACATTATGGTATTTGACGAAGTAAGTAGAAGTATTATAAAAATGTTAATTCGCGTAATATGCATTTTTATATGTATATTTATTCTTTTCAATGCTATTTTTAATGGTGAAATATATGAAATTGATGATATACTAATTCGATACATAATTCTATATGCAATTTTCACTTGCTCAGGAATTATATGCTGTAAGCACTTTTTTATGACTTCTTTTTTTTGGTTTTTAGCCTTTTATTTCTTGTATCAAACAGTATATCCAATTATAATTTTTTGGGGTAATATTAGCTATTATTCTGTAAGTCAAACATCTGTTACATATACTTTTCTATTTTCATTAAAAGCATTATGTGTAATTCTTATATCTTTCTATCTATTTATTGAAAAACTAGATTTCCCTTATACATTTGAGATGATTTCTGAAAGAGTTGGAAAGGATGTTAATAATGGATTTTTACTTATTGTTGTTTTAAATCTGATTATTGAGATATATAGTTTTATTACAGGTGGAACTTTGGCTTTTATACTAAGTGGAAGTAAAACTCGCATAGACATAAATAACTATATTTCAACAACAAATATTTGGGGATTTGTAGGTTATATCAATCTATATTTATTCATTTTGATAACTATACAATATAGAAAGTATAAGAAAACTAGTGGATTCTTTTTGGCTATTTCGGAAATGTTTTTTTATATCATTGTATCATTGTTAACCGGTAGTCGAAAATTTGTACTATATTTGATGGTTGTAATTATTCTGTTTTACTTTGTTGGGATTTTTGAGTCTAAAGTACCTATATTATTTGGAGTATTTATAATTCTGTTAGCATCATATCAGAGGATTGTTGTTTTTGATGGTGGACTCTATGGAAATACATATAGAAGATTAGCGGGTTTATTAGGTGAGTTTATATTTCCAACCATAACATTTCCATTATGCTATCAAAAAAGGGTAGATATAAATTACTTTAACTACCCAACATATTTAGATTCGTTTCTTTACTTTATTCCTAGAAGGATATTTGAAGGCAAAAACTATTCTATTGCTACAGTGTTTTCAAGATATATGAATGTTGGAATGGGGTTTTCTGCTAATCCATTGTTGGAAGGATATATTAATTGTGGAAAATATGGATGGATAGTTGAGGCAATAATAATAGTCCTGATTCTAATTTTGATTTCTCATTTCAGTAGGAGAAATTTTGTTTTATTTGTTTTTGGAATTATATTTATGATTGATCTAAATAGAGGTGAAACATCATATTTTTTCAGACAAATAATTGAAATATCACTTTCGGTATCTATCGCAAACAGATTATCTTCCAAATTCCAAATTTTTTATAAAAAATAGGGGAATGTATGTTGTTAAGCAGAGAATTGAGTACAAACAAAAGATTGATAATGAACACTTATAGTTCGTTGTTATATCAGATATTTGCGATAATATGTGGGTTTATAATTCCTCGATTTATTATTCACATTTATGGATCTGCTGTAAATGGATTAATAATGTCAATTACTCAATTTCTTCAATTTGTTTCTTTTTTAGAATTTGGAGTAGGAAGTGTAGTTGAGGCAAACTTATATAAACCATTAGCAGAAAAGGATAATAAAGAGATAAGCCTAATTATGTCATCAGCAAATCATTATTTTATCTCAATAACCAAAATAATGATTTGTTATGTTGTGGGACTTTGTGTTTTCTACCCGATATTAACAAAAGATAATTTTGACGGAGTATATACTATAGTTTTGATAGTGGTAATGAGTTTAAGCACAATCTCTCAGTATTATTTAGGGATATCCGATAGAATACTTTTGGCGGCAGCTCAACAAAGCTATATAAACTATAATATTCAAACAGTAACTCTTTGCATTAATACGATTGTTAGTGCTGTATTAATATACGCAGGACTTTCAATTCATATTGTAAAATTTTTAGTTTCTGTTATTTATGTGTTTAGACCGATTTTATTGCGAATATATGTAAATAAGAACTACAAAATAGACAGGAAAATCATATATTCTCATGATCCTATATCTCAGAAAAAAAATGGGATTGCTCAACATGTTTCGACAGTAGTATTAGAGAATACAGATGTCGTGTTGTTAACTGTTTTTTCTACTTTAGAAAATGTATCGGTTTATTCTGTATATCAAATGATAGTATATGGCGTAAAAACAGTGTCATTGTCACTGACTGCTGGTATAAAATCATTGTTAGGTAATCTATTAGTTCAGAACAAAAAAAGTGAACTTGAGATATGTTTTGGTTGGTTTGAGTGGTCACTTCACACGCTTATTACAATTGTGTTTACGTGCACTGCAATACTTGCGGTACCGTTTGTCAAAATATATACAAAAGGCATGAACGATGCTTCCTATAATCAACCCTTATTTGCTGTTCTCCTAACGTTGGCTTATGCTCTCTATTGTTTGAGAATACCATATAGTACGATGATTTTAGCAGGAGGACACTTTAAACAAACTCAATGTAAGTATATTATTTCCACGCTTATAAATATTTGCTTTTCCATATTTCTAGTTCAAAACTATGACTTAATAGGAGTTGCGTTGGGCACATTGGCTTCAATGATTTATCAAACTTTTTGGATGATTAAATATACAATGAATCAGTTTATTAGTCGTTCAATTATTAAAACATACAAGCAGTATTGTGTTGATGTGAATATTGGGTTGGCTATAGCTCTGGTTTCGAAAATATTCTCGTTTAATGCGGATAATTATTTTGAATGGATTAGTATTGCGTCAATAACTGTTATGTATTCTATTATGATTTCGTTTGTGATTAATTGTTTGTTTTATCCTAAATACCTTATCGAATTAAAAACCAAAATTGAAAAACTATTAGTAGGGGAAAATAAGAGCATATGAATACACTTTTTTTAGTAATACCTTCCAATATGAAACGATATTCAGATGTTATAAGATTATTTCAGTCTATTGATATATCAAATAATATAGTTGTTTATTTTGTTAATCAGTCCTCTGAAGGACTCGAGTTACAGGATATATATGAAGTAAAAATGTGTAAAGTGGTTGAGATTAAGACAGGAAAAATTATACCTTTATCATCAGCAAGAAATTTGGCGATAGATAAAATGCTAAAAAATGAAAGAAAAGAGAATGCTCTTATTATGTTCATTGATGATGATGCTTGGTTTCCACAGGACACAATTGAATATTTGATTTCATGTGAAATAAAAGGAATGGTTATTGATACGATTGATCCACAAAACAATCGCAGTTTCAAAAGAAATAAAAAAATTCGATTTAAACTGAATACTTATGATGTATGTTGCAATATTATTTCAATATGTATGATAGTTCCTCTAGACATCCTTGCTAGCAAAAGACTGTCGTTCAATGAGAACTTAGGATTAGGATGTAAAATATCACAAGGAGAGGAATCGTTATTTGCATTTCAATTACATAAAGAAGGTCTAGATTTTTTTTATGATAATCATTTAATATTTCACCCTTATAAGAAGGATTATAATGTTGAAAAGTTTTATTCTTTAGCATATTTTTGGGCTTTGGCATCAAGGAAGATTTCGTGCGTATTTGTAGTGCCAGCGATGAAATTGATAATTAAATATTTCATTTCATTACTTGGGGTTTTATTTGAACCTAGATATTTGGGGGTATTTATTGCGATTTGTAAAGGTTTTATTGCTGGAATTAATGATCGATATGGGGTGTTGATTAATGGGGAATAAGTTATTTCCAAAGCGTATATGCATAGTTACTTGGCATAAAGTTCCAAATTATGGTGCTCAGCTCCAAGCCTATGCATTAAAACGTATTCTTGAACAATATGGATGTGAGGTATCATATTATAACTATATTAGAGTGACTAGAAAACATAACGTATATAATATGATAAAGAACCCTATTAAAACTATTGGTAATGCTATGAGTAGAAGCCAATTTAAACAAAATGAACAAGAGTATTATCGCAATAAAAATGAAATACTTAAACAATTTTTAGATATTGAGTTTATGGAGGCGAGTTTAGAAACTAAATATGATATTTGCTTAATTGGTTCAGATGAGATTTTTAGTATATTTGATGGTTATAATGCATTCCAATATGGTGAAGGAATAATCGCTGATAAATATGTTTCATACGCCGCATCCTTTGGGGCAACAGATTATGGGATGTTGCTGTTTTACAATAAAAAATCCAAGATTAAAAAGTTATTAAAGAAATTTGAGTATATTTCGGTCAGAGATGAGAATTCAAAACAAATTGTCACAAGGTTAATAAAGCAGGAACCGTATATACACATTGATCCAGTATTATTGTGGAATTGGAAAGAAGAAATATCGTCGTATGAAGGAACAAAAACGAACATATTGGTTATATATTCGTATGGGACACATGAGATTTCAGAAAGAATAAAAATGGAAATTGGAGAATACTCTCGTAATAACAATCTAGAAGTAGTTTCCGTTGGATATTATCATAATTGGTGTAAACGGAATATAAATATTAGTTCACTGGACTTTTTGGAGTGTATGTATAAAGCTGAATGTATAATTACTACTACATTTCATGGAGCTGTCCTTTCAATATTATTTGACAAACAATTTGGAGTCGTAACGCAATCAAATAATTGTGAAAAGCTTGAATATTTACTTAAAGAATTTGATGCAGACAATCATGTTGTAACAGATTGTAATATAGAACGCGTATTGGGTATTCAGCAATCATTTAAAGAGTTACTAGAAATAAAAAGATCTGAAGCCAAAGAATATTTGGAAAAAATCCTTGAATAGTATTATTTCGGAACAGAGTAATTCAGAACCAATCTTGAAAAACAGAAATGTTGAAAATTTATGTATAATAAGAGAATCATACGAGTTAAAAATTTGGTTGAACTAAATAATTATATAGATGAAATCAGAAGAAAAAAAATAGACAGATGTTTAGAGCATTCTAGAGAAATACACGATGATAGTATGGTTTCTATAGTTGTACCTGTATTTAATTCATCTCCCTTTTTGCCAAAACTTATAGAATCGGTAAAGTCTCAGAGTTATTTGAACTTAGAATTAATACTTGTGGATGATGGCTCTACTGATAGAAGTGGGGATATTTGCGATGAGTATGCCGAGCTAGACGATAGGATATGGGTAATACATAAGAACAATGGAGGGTGTTCTGAAGCTAGAAATTTTGGATTAAAAATCGCTAGTGGAAAATATCTGACATTTATTGATGGTGATGATTGGATATCAAGTGATTATATAGAATATCTTGTTCGCTTAATTAAAGAATATAAATGTGAAATGTCTATGTCTGATTGCGTTTTTACGACTGACGATATGCGTCAAAACCGAAAAGACAATATTCGTATAATGACACCAGAAGAAGCGATATGTTGCATTTTTTATGTACATACTCCGGTAGGAGCATGGAATAAAATGTATACTTTAGAAACGATCCGTAAAAACAATATATCATTCGACATACCGTGGTTCGGTGAAGGATTATATTTTTCTTCTATGGGTGCACAGTATTCAAATTGTATAGCCGTTGGACATAGGAAAATATATATATATAGGAAAAATAATCCAAACAGTGGAACTACTATAAGAAAAGTAACCGATGGCATAAATGCTCTGAATAATTCTATCTTTGTTAAAAACAAAATAAGAATTAATTCAAATGAAATCGATAATGCAACTAATTGGCATATATGGAAGAATCATTATGTATTGCTTATGTATGTAATTGGAGCGAATTCTAAGGAGGAATACCGAGACGAATATAAAAGAGCTATATATGGAATTAAACATATGGGAGGTAGGGCTTTATTACATTCTAAGGTTAGCATTAAAGAAAAAGTGATTATTGTTGCAACAATCATATGTCCAACCATTGTCGCGAAATGTTCATTAAAGTACAAAGAATACATATTCAAAAAGCATTTGGATGATTCTGAAGAATAAAATGTTTTTGCAAATAATCGATATTCTTCGAATTAACTGTTTACGAAGATGATATACTCATATCTTCATCTGATAATAACAAACAAATGCTTATGTATTATTGGATGAACTATTATTAGAAATATCAAATCCTAGTGAAAACAAATCAATTGTTTCCTAAACAAAATGGTTGAATACATGATATAATTATAAAAGGTTTCATCATGGAGGATATATCATGCACGATACTTTTCTGCAAGAGGTCGTTCAGATAAATTTCTTGCCAGTTTGTATAATTATCTTTATGATAATCTTCTTAGTATTCAATAATCGGTATGAACATGAGCTTACTAGGCTCTTCAATCCGGTTCTTTTAATGTTGCTCGGATTGATGGCAGTGGACAATGCCGATTATTTTGCATTCTCTTCAGGCCAGAATGGATTAGTTCATACATTTATCCAATTTTTAGGATATAATCTTAGAATCTTCATTTTAGTCAAATCAATTCTTATAGCTCTCAGAAACAGTGAGAAAAAGTATCTAAAGATACTGCTATATATACCCGCAGGAATCAATCTGATAATCACATTCATGGCTCTTTTTGTTGATAACATATTTAGATACAATGAAGAAGGTGAATTGGTGAGAGGTCCGCTTGGATATACACCACATACCATACTTCTTTTGTATTCT
>JAEEGL016328310.1_pt1 | contig 12723 bp, 11 predicted proteins | sample 9134231 | NCBI WGS metagenome assembly JAEEGL01 (sample SAMN16246548, study PRJNA631951) | gut metagenome | biome: gut microbiome; feature: rumen; material: fiber-attached | host: Bos | place: Iran: Karaj | collected 2018-10 | reverse complement strand
TGAAGGCGCTTGAATCTGGCCATGGCGTCTGCCATGACTGTGCAGTAAGTATGTCCGATATGTAAGTTTGAACTGGGATAGTAAATAGGTGTGGTTATATAATATGTTCCTTTATTTGCCATAGTTATTCTTCTTACTCCTCCTCTTCAGCTTCTTTATGTTCCGGGAAGAGTTTGCTCATTATCATGTTTGTACCGGCAAAAAGGGCAACACCTGATGCCAGACCAAGTCCTACGAGACTCATCAATGCCTTTCCGACACTTCTGGGGCTGATATCAGCCGCCGTAACGCTTCTTCCTTGTTTCATCTCTGTTCCTCCTCAATATATTTTCTCTTTTCCACGTAATCTTTAATTAATTCCGCCGCCTCATCTTCTGAGATATAGCTGGAGTTGATCATGAGATTGTAATTCTTGTAATCTCCCCACTTATATCCTGTGTGATAGTTATAGTAGTTGGCGCGGGCTTTATCTATTGAACCGATGGTGTTTTTGATGGTTTCGGGAGAGTCGCCGTACTGCTTGATGGCGCGCTCCATCCTGTCTTCCATCTCGCCATAGATGAAGACATTGGTAACACCCGGTATATCTTTCAAAACATAGTCAGCGCAGCGTCCGATGATAACGCCCTGATCTGTCTCGCCGATCTCTTTGATGACCTGGAACTGAGCCAGAAACAGTCTGTCGTTAACGGAAAGAGTTCCTACGGAGCCCTCATTGAAGCTCAAAGCTGAAGCCAGACTGTAGGCGAAACCGGATTTGGCCTTGAGTTCTGCGCCCTCGATCACTTCTCTTGAATATCCGCTGGCCTCGACGGCCATATCGATGATCTCCTTGTCATAGAAAGGAACGCCCAGCTTCTCAGCCAGAAGCTTGCCTATGATCCTTCCTCCTGAGCCGTATTGTCTGGAAATGGTTATGAGTTTTTTCATCTTGATGCCCCCAATCTATTCCACCACAAAAGCCTTGTAGATGGCTCTGATGGCTTTGTTGAAATCGTCATTGTCTACGCCTACGATGATGTTGAGCTCTGAAGAGCCCTGGTCGATCATTCTGATGTTTACGCCTGCCTCTGCCAGCGCTGTGAACAGTGTGGCTGCGGTTCCTCTTCTTGCTGCCATCTTATGTCCTACGGTAGCTATCTGAGCGATGTTCTCAATGACATCGATGGAATCCGGACGAAGTCGTGACTGGAACTCTGCCAGTACTTCATCAAGTCTTCCGTTGATCTGCTTGTTGCTCATTACTACGGAAACCGTATCGATACCTGAAGGAAGATGCTCGAAATTGATATCATAGTCATCCAGGATACCCAGAATACGTCTGACGAAACCTTTCTCCTGGCTCATCATGTTTTTGTAAAGGGCAACTACGGTGAAATCCTTGGAACCTGCGATACCGGTGATGATCTGGTCCTTGTCCTCGTTGGTCTTGTCCATCTCCTCTGCCTTTTCCTGGGAGACTATCATGGTGCCGGGGTCGGAAGGGTCATTGGTATTTCTGATGTTGATGGGAACGTCGGCAACTCTGGCGGGATAAATCGCATCCTCATGAAGCACGGATGCTCCCATGTAGCTCAGCTCTCTGAGTTCCTTATATGAAATGGTCCTGATCTGTCTGGGCTTATCGATGATCCTGGGATCTGCCATGAGGAAACCGGAAACGTCGGTCCAGTTCTCGTAGCATTCAGCGTTGATGGCGCCTGCTACCAGAGCTCCTGTAATGTCGGAGCCTCCTCTTGAGAAGGTCTTGATGTCGCCGTCAGGAAGGCTTCCGTAGAAACCGGGGATGACTGCGTATTCATGTTTAGCCAGTTCCTCTCTGATGGCCTCGTTGGTCTCGTTCATGAGGAATCTGCCCTTCTCGTCGAATTTGACCATTCCCTCAGCATCGACGAAATCGAAGCCAAGGAAATCTGCGATCATGAGCGCGTTGAGATACTCACCTCTTGAGGCGATATAGTCTGCTGAAGGATCCTGGGTCAGCTTCTCTTTGATCTTGTCATAAGCGCTCTGCATGTCGATGTTGAGACCGAGGTTGGCCTGAACAGCAGTGTATCTGTCACAGACTACCTGGAACAGCTGGTCATAAGGCAGCTTGTTTTCCATGGTCGTCTTTACCAGATAAAGGAGATCCGTGATCTTGTTGTCACCGTCAAAACGCTTGCCCGGAGCAGATACGATGATGTATCTTCTTTCCGGATCTGAAAGGATAATTTCTTTGATCTTGTTGAGCTGGATCACATCGGCAACAGATGAGCCGCCGAATTTGGCTACTTTAACTCCCATAATTTCCTCCTTGCAGGTCGTTATCTAAGAATGTCATTGAAGATGTATCCTAGTCCAAAGCCCTTGGCGCAAGGCCTCCGGGCCTGAAATGTTTTGGGAAACATTTTCAGGCAAAAATACTTCTTCAAGTTACTATTTTATCCCAAACCTCAAAACTAAGTCAAGCACAAAGTACTGAATTACCTATTCACTTTAGGATTTTTTGTGCTATAATATACGTACATATATCTTTGAAAGGAAAAGCTCCCTTCAGGAGAGCAGTTATGATCATGAAGTTACCTAAACCTTTGAACAAATATTTTGACCATACACTTTTAAAGCCTGAGGCAACCAATGAGCAGATCGATGCGCTCTGTGCCGAGGCGCGCGAATATGATTTCTATTCCGTCTGCGTCAACACCTGCTATGTGTCCAGATGCTATGACGCTCTCAAGGATACAGACGTCAAGGTCGCAGCCGTCGTAGGTTTCCCTCTCGGCGCATGCACCACCCAGTCCAAGGTCTTTGAAACTCAGGAAGCTTTCATGGACGGAGCATCTGAAGTCGACATGGTCCTTAACGTCGGCAAGTTCAGATCCGGAGATAATGATTATGTAAGAGACGATATCAGAAGCGTGGTCGAGGCAGCCAAAGCTTTCGGCGGCATAGTCAAGGTCATTCTGGAGACCTGCCTTCTCTCCGAGAGCGAGATCGTGGAAGCCTGCAAGCTTTCCATGGAAGCAGGCGCTGATTTCGTCAAGACTTCCACCGGTTTCAATTCAGGCGGAGCCACTGTGGAAGACGTCGCTCTCATGAGACAGACCGTAGGCGATCACATCTCAGTCAAGGCTTCCGGCGGTATCAGAGATTATGAGCAGTGCATGAAAATGATCGAAGCAGGCGCCGACAGGATCGGAGCTTCAGCTTCAGTCAAGATCATGGAGGTATATAATAATGAGCACCAGAACTAAGTATTTACTGCAGGGGGCATTCTTCCTGCTGCTGTCATTATTCTGTATCTATGCCTACGCGACCGGCAAATCCGTAGCTGTTAAGAGGATCTCCTTCCCCGGCATCTTCTTCTGTCTGTTCATCGGGATCATCTTCCTGAAGAACGGGATAAAGAAACGATAATGATAAATTTAAGATCTCGCCATTTGAGCGAGATCTTTTTTTACGCAAAAATGCTGCGGCCTGAGCCGCAGCATTAATATTACAGACTGTCGTTATATATGATATAAGTATGTCTTTCTCGGATCTTCCAAAGCATCCGGGTCGAAGTTCATCTCCAGATCCCAGTCCTTGACCTCTGTATGGAGGTACTTGTGGGATTTCTCTGAGAGAGGAGCGTCCAGGAACTTTTCGTAGAGTTCGATGACTGTAGGATTCTCGTGGGAGAATCTGATGTCGTTGACGTTATCCAGTGAGTAGAGGATGCCGGCACGTTCTGCGGCCTTCTCTTCTCCATCTCTGAAGGGCTGTCCGCCGCCGCCTACGCAGCCGCCGGGGCAAGCCATGACTTCTACGAAGTCATACTGTTCCTTGCCGGCTCTGACTGCTTCGATGAGCTTACGAACGTTTCCGAGGCCGGATACGATGGCGATCCTGAGTTCCTGTCCTGCCAGGTCGAAGTTAGCTTCTCTCCAGCCGCCGGAACCACGGACTTCGCTGAATGCATCAGGATCGGGGTTCTTGCCGGTTGCCAGGAAGTATGCGCTTCTAAGAGCGGCTTCCATAACGCCTCCGGTGGAACCGAAGATGACGCCTGCGCCGGAACCTGCTCCGAATACGTCGTCGAAAGGCATATCATAGAGTTCATCCGGCTCGATTCCGTCGGATCTGATGATCCTGTCGATCTCTCTGGTGGTGAGTACCAGGTCAACGTCCTTGCCGTGGCCGGAATCCTGTACTTCGTTTACCGTACGCTCGTATTTCTTGCAGGTGCAAGGCATTACGGAAACGGAGAAGATCTTATCGGGATCCAGTCCCAGACGCTGAGCCATGTAAGTCTTGGACATGGTTCCGAACATCTGCTGAGGTGATTTAGCTGTTGACAGATTCTCCAGAAGGTCAGGAGCCTGAGTCTTGGCGAATCTTACCCAGCCGGGGCAGCAGGAAGTGAACATAGGCCACTGATGTTCCTCTCTGTGAGTAAGTCTGTCGAGGAACTCAGATCCTTCTTCCATGATGGTAAGGTCTGCAGTAAGGTTGGTGTCGAAAACGTAATCAACACCGATCTTCTTGAAGGCACATACCAGTTTGCCGAGGGTCGCATCCTTGACGCTTAAGCCGATCTGCTCTCCCCATGCAGTTCTTACTGCGGGAGCGATCTGAAGGAGTACGATCTTATCGGGATCTGCCAGAGCATGCTCGAATCTCTTTCGGTCATCGCATTCGCGAAGAGCTCCTACAGGGCAGTGAGTTACGCACTGTCCGCAGAGTGTGCAGTCAGAAAGGTCGATTCTCTTGTTATCTCTTACACCGATGGTGGTGCGGTATCCGGTTCCGAGGATGGACCAGATATTCATATCCTGGATCTTATCGCAGATCTGGACGCATCTCATGCACTTGATGCATTTGGAAGCGTCTCTTACTATAGGAAGCTCTCTGGACCAGTTCATCTTCTCGGCTACATTGTGGTAGTCAGGGATAAGAAGTCCCAGGTCATTGGCCAGAGTCTGCAGGGTGCAGTTTCCTGACTTTAAGCAGTAAGGGCAGTTGGCGTTGTGGTCACTCATGATAAGCTCCACGTTGATACGTCTTGCAGCTCTTGCTCTGGGGCCGTTGGTGGTTACCACCATGCCCTCTACACACTCAGTGTTGCAGGCTGTAGCCAGTTTGTCTGTGCCTTCAACTTCTACTACGCAGACTCTGCATGCGCCGATATTATTGATGTCTTTAAGGTAGCAAAGATGAGGGACCTTGATACCGACCATATCGGCTGCTTCCATGATGGTCGTGCCTTCAGGCACAGAGATTTTCATACCATTTATAGTTACGTTTACCATCTTTCTTCCCTCCCTCCTCTGAAGGAACCGTAGCCGTGATAGTCACAGCGGAGGCATCTGGAGCACTCCTGCATGGCTTCTTCGAAGCTCAGCGGTTCTTCAACAGCATCGAAATCGTTTCCTCTTACACGAGCGAATCTCTCTTTGAGTTCGACTCTGCCGTAAGGGATGTCATCCTGATGATCAGGAAGAGGAATATCGATATCAACGGACATCTCGTGATGATATCCGAGATAGTTATCGATGTTGGCGGCAGCTACCTTACCTGCAGCTACAGCGTTGATAACGGTGGAAGGTCCTGTTACGCAGTCTCCGCCCGCATAGGTTCCGGGTACTTCATCTACTACTGAGGAGTTGCCGGCCTTGATGTTTCCTCTGAATACAGGAATGCCGAATTCCTCAAAGAATCTGATATCCGTAGCCTGTCCGATGGCGGAAATGATGATCTGGCAAGGGATCTTCTCCTCAGGACCGTTGGCATCCAGAGGACGAGGTCTGCCGGATTCATCGGCCATACCTACGATCTGAGGCTTAGCCCAGAGGGCAGTTACGTTGCCGTGCTTATCCGTATCGATCCTGGCAGGCGCCTTGAGCTGTACGAGCTCGCAGCCTTCTGCCACGGCGCCTGCCACCTCATCGGGCAGAGCCGTCATGTCAACACGTCTTCTTCTGTAAACGATGGTTACTTCAGAGGCTCCCAGACGCTTAGCTGTACGAGCAACGTCCATGGCTACGTTACCTCCTCCGATAACTGCTACTGACTTATCCTTGAAGTCAGGCATAGCATCGTCTCCGATTCCTCTCAACATCTCAACTGCAGGGATAACTCCCTTAGCGAATTCGCCGGGGATACCCAGGTTCTTAGCATTGTGGGAACCGATGGAAATATATGTGGCATCATAGTTATCTCTCAGATCCTGCATAGCTTCCTTGGTGGAGATGTCATAGTTGAGCTTGACTTCCACGCCTGCGGAAAGAATTGCATCGATATCCCACTGCAGTCTTTCACGAGGAAGTCTGTAGCTGGGAATACCATATCTGAGCATTCCGCCAAGCTGAGCTCTCTTCTCAAAGATGGTGGGCTTATGACCCATGAGAGCCAGATAGTAGGCAGCGGTGAGACCGGAAGGGCCGCCTCCGATGATGGCTACGCGCTTGCCGGTATCGTCCATTCTCTCAGGTACAGGTACGCTGTCGCCGCAGTTGTCAACTGCATATCTCTTCATACCTCTGATGTTGATAGGAGCATCCACCAGACTTCTTCTGCATCTCATCTCGCAAGGGTGCTCGCAGATAAGAGCGCATACTGTAGGGAACGGATTGTCCTTTCTGATGAGAGATACAGCGTCTGCATATCTCTGATGCTTTACTAAAGCTATATATCCCGGGATATCCACGTTTGCAGGGCAGGTCCTCATACAAGGTACCGGCTGTGCGGATTCGCGGATCTTAGGGCTGCATGTATTATACTTGATATGATACTCATAGTCCTCTCTGTATCCCTTGAGTCCTCTGAGAACCATGTTAGCTGCTTCAGATCCGATGGCGCAGTCCGCAGATATCGCAATGGCCTTAGCTGTTCTCTCAAGAATAGTGAGATCATACATTTCACATTTGGTATCCAGATCGAGTATGTTCTCCATCATATCCTGAAGCTGTCTGATACCTACTCTGCAGGGTACGCACTTACCGCAGGACTGTGAATGACACAATCTGAGAAAAGATACGGCAAGGTCCACAGGGCACTGTCCCGGAGGGCTTGCTATGATTCTTCTTTCAAGGTCCTTATACAGGCCGGCAATGGTCTTCTGTGCTTCGTCCTGGGACCTTATATAGAGTCTTTCCAACTTAATATTTCTCCTTTCAAAATATTAACATACACTTAACTACATATGAATTTAACACATTTCATAATGGTTGTAAAACAAAAAAAGCCTGTATAAATGTATAAAATTAAATACATGACATTAACCCATTTATTTTCCAAAAAATTGGGTATATAATACTTGATGTTGGTCTTGAGTAACCAGCAAATATATTTTGAAAGGGCAATATATTTTATGAAAACAAAGAAATTTACAATTGCAATAGCAATGCTTCTGATCATCTCTATTCTGGCCTTCACCGGCTGCGGAACCGGCGAGGCTGAACCTCAGGGTGAACCTGAACCTGTGGAGATCTCATCACCCATCAATGTTGCCGTCATGAACGGTCCTACAGGCATGGGAATGGTAGACCTCATGGGAAATGAAAACTACAACATCGAAGTTTTCCAGGCTCCTACAGACGCTGTTCCTAAGATCATCTCCGGCGAAATCGACGTTGCCTGCCTGCCTTCCAACATGGCATCAGTTCTTTACAACAAGACTGAAGGTCAGGTCGTATGTGTATCCCCCATGGTAATGGGCATGCTTCAGATCCTCGGAAACAACGTGGAGATCAGTGAAGTTGCCGATCTTAAAGGACAGACCATCGTGTCCGCCGGTCAGGGAGGAACCCCCGAATACGTTCTTCAGTATATCCTTGAAGCCAACGGTCTCAAGATGGGTGAAGACGTAAATGTTGAATGGCTGGCATCCCATGCTGATGTGAACCAGAAACTCCTCAGCGAAGAAGGCACCATCGCCATGGTACCGGAGCCTTTCGTATCCACCGCTATAGCTCAGGGTGCAGGCGCAGTAAAGGGCCTTTTCAACATGGGAGAGATCTGGGAAGTTACCACTGGCCAGGGACTGCCCATGGGAGTCCTCGTAGCAAGACGTGACTTCGCAGAGAACCGCGGATCTGATCTTAAGGCTATGCTTGTAGATCTCAAGGCTTCCATCGACGATGTAAACACCGCATCTGACGAAGTATCTCAGAAGATCGTAGATGCAGGTTTCCTCGGAAACGCTGATATCACCAAGGCCGCTATCCCCAATTGCAACCTCTGCCTCTTCTCCGAAGCAGACGGAGAGTACAGCTTCTCCGCCGGAGCTGATATGATGAAGACCTTCAACGAGACACTCTTCAACCTGAATCCTCAGGCTGTAGGCGGTGCTCTTCCCGGTGATGATCTGTACTATACAGGCGAATAATTCAAAATCAAGCTATCAAAGAGGCAAGCCCCGGGGCTTGCTTCTTTTTGTTTTCGTTTAACAAAAAATTTCCAAAAAATACGTTGCAAAAACCAAAATTTTATGATATAGTGATTTCGTATTTTTTATTTATGAAAGGCGGAAATATTATGAAACCCCTATCCTATCGCACCGACACCTTTACAGATTCCGTTATCCGACGCATGACCCGCGTCAGCCTCAAATATGGCGCTGTCAACCTTTCACAAGGTTTCCCTGATTTCGAGCCTCCGAGAGAACTCATCGACAGACTTAAAGAAGTCTCTGAAGGCCCCTTCCATCAGTATTCCCTGACCTGGGGCGCCCAGTCGACACGGCACGCTCTTGCTGCCAAGCAGTCTCACTTCATGGGGATAGACATCGATCCTGAAGAAGAGATCGTCATCACCTGCGGAGGCACCGAGGCCATGATGGCGACCATGATGACCATCTGCAACCCCGGCGATAAAGTTGCCATCTTCTCCCCCTTCTATGAAAACTACGGCGCAGACACCATCCTGTCCGGCGCCGAACCCATATACATACCTCTCGTACCCCCTGAGTACGACTTCGATCCGGAGCGTCTGGAGGACGCCTTCAGACAGGGAGCCAAGGCGCTGATCCTTTGCAACCCTTCCAACCCTTCCGGCAAGGTATTCACTCTCGAAGAACTCACCACCATCGCAGACATCATCAAAAAATACGATGCCTACTGCGTCACCGATGAGGTCTACGAGCACATCGTATATAAACCGTCCAAGCATGTTTATATGGCCAGCCTTCCCGGCATGCGCGAGAGGACCATTTCTACCGGTTCCCTTTCCAAGACCTACTCCATCACAGGCTGGCGTATCGGCTACACCATCGCGCCTTTCGAGATCACAGACCGCATCCGCAAGGTCCACGATTTCCTGACAGTAGGCGCCGCTCATCCTCTTCAGGAGACCATCGTCACCGGCCTTCAGTTCCCCGACTCATACTACGAAGAGCTTCTGGCCCACTACACACATAAGCGCGACCTGTTCCTGAAGGGCCTGGATGACATCGGCCTCGTCCATAACGTTCCTCAGGGAGCCTACTATGTAATGATGGACTGCCGCGAATTCATGAAACCCAGTGAGACAGACCTGGAGTTCGCTGAGCGTCTCTGTGAAAAGGTGGGCGTAGGCACCGTTCCCGGTTCCAGCTTCTTCAAGGAGCCCGTTAACGACTACATCCGCTTCCACTTCGCCAAGAAGGATGAGACCCTTCTGGCTGCCCTGGACAGGCTGTCAAGCATCAGGGAAAAGATGAAATATTGATGATAAGCATTCTAAAAGGAGACTTGTGAAAGTCTCCTTTTTTGTTGGTTTCATTGATCTTTACAGTCTCACTACACTGTCCGCCAGTTCTTCAGCCAGCTCCTCATCGTGTGTGATGAGGATCACGGTCTTCGGCTGATCAGATGGCCTTAATTCATCTTTAACATCCTCTATGATGCGTCCTCTCAGGCCTTCATCAAGGCCCCTGAAAGGTTCGTCCAGTATCAGCACCTCGCCGCCATAAAGAAGTGTCCTGCCCAGGGCTGCCCTATGAGCCATGCCGCCTGAAAGTTCTGAGGGCATCATGGCAAGAGCATCAGCTATCTCAAGCTTCTCAGCCATGTCGGAAACTGCTTTCTCAGGATCTTTACCGCTTAAATTGCCTCCGAGAAATGCCAGAAGCATATTCCCTTTTGTCGTAAGCCAAGGCAGCAGTCTGTCCTCCTGGAAAAGATATGCGATGCGAGCATCTTCTGTGCCGGTCACCGTGCCTGAGTCAGGTTTTTCAAATCCCTTGATGATCCTGGCCATGGTGGTCTTGCCGGCGCCTGAAGGCGCCAGAACAGCAGTGATGCCGGGAGTGAATACACAGCTGAAATCATCCAGGGCTTTGACCTCTGCCCCCTCCTCGCTCACGAAAGTTTTATCGACGTGATCAAAGGTTATCTCGCGAGAATTTTTTGGAAGATCTGCGGTGGAAACACCGGAGATCTCTTTCTCCAGGGCTCTTTCAAGCCTGTCGCTTCGTAAGCAGGCCAGGAGATCCACCAGTTTCTCCATGAGAAGGCTCAGGACGATGAGGACCACGATATATGCGAAAAGGTCCGCAGTTTCCAGATAATATTTGGAATTCAGCATCTGATATCCGATGGAAAATTTAGGTATGGCCAGGACTTCCGAGGCCACGACCACCTTCCAGCTCATGGCTGTTATAAGGTTGAGGGCGGTTCTCAAATGGGAATTAAGGGCCGGGATCACGATGAATCTGTTCATCTGTTTCGAGCTGAGACCCAGACCTGCGCCCAGTTCCAGCTGCTTCTTATCAAGGCTTTCAAGGCCGTTCAGCATGTTTGTATAGGCTATGGGGAAGCACATGAGGAAGCAAACCACTACGGCCACCCAGTCAGCTTTGACAACCAGGATCACGTAGATGATGATGGCCATGACGGGAATGCTTTTAAAGAAGCTCACCGGCAGCCTCAGGAATTCCCTGAGGGCCCTGCTTCCAAAAGCCAGATAGGCCGCTGCCACGCCCAGAACGAAGGAAATGACGATGCCCAGGGCCGTCCTTATGATGGTCCAGAGCACATTAAAATAGAAGCTCTCCGTGCCAAGGAGTTTCAGGAGAGCTTTGAGGGTGCTGTGAGGCCCCGGCAGTATAAGCTCGCTTCCCACGAAGTGAGCCGCCAGGTACCAGATGACCATCCAGATGGCGAAAACGAACCAGCGTATATATGTAGTTTTCGCAAAAATATTTCTTCTCATTTTATTCGGGATCCCCGCTGCTTATGGCTTCCACGAAGGCTTCGAAATCCGGATAACCTGATTTGACGAATTCATAAAGGACAGGCATGTCGAAGTGATATTTGGCTGCCATGTCTGCTTTCTCACGGCCCAGACTCAGGAGCACATCGCGCTCCAGCTTATTGAGATTATCCAGTGAAAAAGATGATATGAGGAGCTGTCCGCTGTCTGTTACAAAATACAGTCCGAAGACATCGTTGAACAGCTTGTATACCCTCTCGGCTACGTGGCTGTTGTCGGGATTGAACATCATGAACATACGCCCGGTCTCGTAGGCAGTTTCCTGGGAAATCTGTGAGAAGAAAGTGGATTCCTTGGTGAAGTCCTGAGGGTCCATGTTGAGGTATGCAAGGATGGTATACTCCTCTCTTCTGGTCATAAGATTGGCTTCCATAAGTGATATCTTCTCTGTGGTAAGTACCTCAAAAGCTGTCACCTTCATGTTCTCCACGGTTATCTTAGATGTCATTATTTCAAAGCCGGTCTCCCTCTCTATGAGAGACTGACAGCGATAGACCTTGGAAGTGTTAAAGGTATCTGTGTTTTTGCCATAACTGATCTCAGTATCGCTCTGCTCAGACTCGTTTCTCATGAGAGTCGCGGGCGCCTTACCGGCGAAATCCTTCAGGAGCACATGACCGGAAACCAGATATTTGGCCGCTTCCAGATCGCTTCCCACACATCTCATGATGAAATAGTTGATGAGCTGATATTCACCATAAAGCTCCTCGCATTGCTTATCCATGAGAGCCTTTCTCTCCTTCAGGGAGAGTACTACTTCCGGCCTCATAATAAACTCGATGTCGGCTTCCTCGGGGACGGGAATGCTGAGTCTGCTGTTCATGAAGACATACTCCTGTACCAGGCTTCTGGCTTCTCTTTCACTGATGGGCACCCTTTTGCCGCCCAGGCCTCCCATAAGTCTGTCGGCAAGAGCTTCAGCCTTTGCCTCTGTTTCAGGAGTGTCGGGTCCTACTACATATTCGTAGGAATCAAAACCGTACTCTTCTGCATCCAAATAAAAGCATTGATAGAACTCTGTATTTGTCTCGTTATCTATGAGCTTCCAATGCACGGAAATACCCACCACGCCCATGAGGCGGGTGTTGGTTATGTATGCGGATATGAATTTTTTACGAGAGTCTCTGCTGCCTTCAGAAAGGCCGCCGTCTATTACTTTGAACATGTCTTAAGTATACCGAATCAAGTGGGGGTTTTCAAGATAAAACAAGGAAATGTTTGAATGAGGTTCGGCACACCTGCCTTTTCTCTCATTCAAACATTGCTTTTCTTTTATATTGACAAACCCTGCTTAATAGGATATGATACTTGGTGACAAGAAAATAATGCCTTATCAAGAGTGGCTGAGGGACTAGGCCCAGTGAAGCCCGGCAACCCGCGAAGATCCTTAACAGATCTTTTCGAAGGTGCTAAATCCTACGTGATCCTGTGATCCGAAAGATGAGGACGAATCAGACGAATTCCATGCCTCTCTTCGGAGAGGCAGTTTTAATGGAAATACAGGAAATT
>JAEEGL015681635.1_pt1 | contig 12723 bp, 10 predicted proteins | sample 9134231 | NCBI WGS metagenome assembly JAEEGL01 (sample SAMN16246548, study PRJNA631951) | gut metagenome | biome: gut microbiome; feature: rumen; material: fiber-attached | host: Bos | place: Iran: Karaj | collected 2018-10 | reverse complement strand
GATAATGCAATTAATATTTTAGATATTTCGCAAACTATCGTTCAGGGTTATTTTAACATGATGATGATTGTTGATATGCAAAATGCTAAAAAACAACATGACGGGATTTCCGCGGATTTAACCGCCCTCGGCTCTCAAATCGGAGTGGTTATCAGATGTCAAAAAGAAGAAATTTTCAACAAAATGCACAGAATCTAACCCATTATGATTAATATTTACGAGGTAGCCGAAACCAATATGATGATAGAACACGAAAATCTTGATGTGCGGACTATCACTATGGGTATCAGCCTTTTAGATTGTGCTGACGGCAATATTGATGTACTTTGCGGAAATATTAAAAGCAAAATTTCCCGTTATGCTGAAAAACTCGTTTCTACGGGTGAAGCTATTTCCAGAGAATACGGCATTCCTATCGTTAATAAAAGAATTTCAATAACGCCCGCCGCAATTGTCGGTGCTTCGGCGTGCAAAAGCGAAAAAGATTTCGTTAAAATTGCTTTGGCATTGGACGAGACCGCTAAAAATATAGGTGTGAATTTTTTAGGCGGTTTTTCTGCTATCGTTTCAAAGGGTATGACCAAAAGCGATGAAATTTTCATTCATTCAATTCCTGAAGCTTTGTCTTTGACCGAGAGAATTTGCAGTTCCGTTAATGTCGGCTCCACTAAAACGGGTATTAATATGGATGCTGTCCGTTTGATGGGTCAAACCGTTAAAAAAACAGCGGAATTAACTAAAGATAAAGATTCTTTGGGTTGCGCCAAACTCGTTGTTTTGTGTAATGCGCCTGACGATAATCCTTTTATGGCAGGTGCTTTTCACGGAGTTTCGGAGGCTGAAGCTATAATTAATGTTGGTGTCAGCGGTCCGGGAGTTGTGAAATATGCTTTGGAGCATTTGGAAAAAGCTGATTTTGAAACCCTTTGCGAAACGATTAAGAAGACGGCTTTCAAAATTACAAGGGTTGGACAATTAGTTGCTCAAGAGGCTTCACGGCGTTTGGGTGTGCCGTTCGGAATTATTGACCTTTCGCTTGCTCCTACTCCTGCAATAGGCGATTCAGTTGCCGATATTCTCAAAGTTATCGGTCTTGAACACCCCGGGGCTCCCGGTACAACGGCTGCATTAGCTCTTTTGAACGATCAAGTAAAAAAAGGCGGTGTTATGGCAAGTTCGTATGTCGGCGGTCTTAGCGGTGCTTTTATTCCCGTGAGCGAGGACCAAGGAATGGTGGATGCTGTTAATGCCGGAGCATTAACGATTGAAAAACTTGAGGCTATGACTTGTGTTTGCTCCGTAGGTTTGGATATGATAGCAATTCCGGGCGATACCTCTGCTAATACAATTTCTGGTATTATTGCTGATGAAGCCGCTATCGGAATGGTTAATCAAAAGACAACTGCCGTTAGAATAATTCCTGTTGAAGGTAAAAAAACGGGAGATACGGTTGATTTTGGCGGACTTTTAGGTCATACGCCGATAATGGACGTTAATAAATTTGACTGTTCGGTTTTTGTTAACAGAAAAGGCAGAATTCCTGCCCCGATTCATAGTTTTAAGAACTAAAAAAAAGAGGAAATCTTGAAAAAGATTTCCTCTTTTGGGTTTTAATAAATATAAAAATCCACGGGCTCTCCTTCTATTAACATCTCATTTGATTGATAGTCGTAAATATCCATTGATACGTAATAGGTCGTATTTTTCTTCAAAAACTTTCCGAGTTGTGCGTATGAAATAGAATGAGAGGTCGTTTGATTTTGGTTCGCAAATGTCTTTAATATTGACGAGCCTACGTATATCATATAGCCGTCTTCTCCGTCACCGCGAACTACATTTCCGTTGGCATCGTAAATGGTTAATACAGTGTATATCTGTATGCTGGCTGTGCAGTGGTATTCGATATTTACTTGCATGGACTTAACTCCGTTGTTGATTACGTTGTGTTTAACGCTGATTGTTTGTGCAAAACCGATTACACCTAAAAATGCTGCGAACAGCAATGTCATAAAAATTTTTTTCATGGTATTAAAAATTTATAAATTAATAGATTATTTTGTTTTTATACTAATTAGATTAAAAAAAACAAAAATTGCACAAAAAAAAATAAAAAAAACGCCCGAATTTTAAATAAAAAAACGGACGTTTGAAAAAATAGAGGGATATAAAATAATGCCACTAATGTAATAAAAAAAATCGTATTATTAAAAAAAAGTAAAATTTTTTGTAAAAATATCTCCGTAAAAAGAATTTGCTTTATATTTGTACTTTGAAAGGAAGTTAAAAAATAATATTTTACCGTGAGTATAGAAGCAGATTTTTATAATACTAACGCTAAATACAAATCGTTAGACATCGAACATCAAATCGGATATACAGGCAATAGATTATATTCTATTATAGCTGAGTCAGCGTTTTTCGCCGGTGCTAATCTTGATTTTTACGATATTCGCAGACTTTGCGGAATGGGACTGACTACCGATAACAAAAAATTCTCGGATTTTGAAATCGCTGCCGATCTTTTTGATGCGTATTCTTTTGCCTCTAAAAAAGCAAAAACCGGTGCTGTTTTAACGGTTTCTTTATTAAATGATTTTCATAGAATGCTCACAAAAAGAACTCAGAATTTTACAGAGGAATCTTCTATGAAAGAAAAAGAACTTTGCGATTTTTGTGAAAGATTTAATATCCTTTGTCAAAATTTATATACATTAAATCTTCTTGATGGTTATTTTATAAGTTTTGACGCTTTTTACGAAATAGTAAAACTTCAACCTTGGAAAACGGCTAACAACCGTATGGCAAAGTTGATAATGAATTATATTCAAAAACGTAATTCTTTGATTCCAACGAGAATTTTGATTTCTCAAAAGGATAGATACAAGGAATTGGTTTCGTCTATTATTAACGGCGATAATCCTTCAAATGCCCGTTTGACTTTGACGGAATTTCATGTTGAGGCTTTAAACAAAGAAATTTCAGATTTTTTGGCGTATTATTCTACTAATACGAATCCTGCCCAATAATACGGGTGTGAAAATCTGTTGCCTTCTTTTAAATAATCAGTGGCAATTCTAAGGGATTGGTGAGGCGTTTTCCCGCTTAAAAGTGATGCGTAAAATTTCCTCATAAAAATGGAGGTAGCCTCGTCTGAAATGCTCCAAAGACTCATTAAAACTGATTGAACTCCTGAGAGCTTAAAACCTCTTTGAAGCCCAAAAATACCGTCGGAATTTACAAATCCTAATCCCGTTTCGCACGCTGACAAAACGGCAAGTTTCGTGTTTGAAAGGTCATATTCCGAAATTTCCATTGCAGAGAGAAAACCATCGTCAATGTTTTGCGGTATGTCTTTGTTTTTTACATAGTTATTAACACCGGCAAAGACTAATGACGAAGAAAAAAGTGGTGCATTGAGCTTGTCTTCACCCGAAAAATATTCGTCATAAAAACCGTGTGTGGCAATGTGAATAATTTCTGGACGTTTTTGAACATAGTATTTAAAACTTTCCTCAACTGCAGAATCTCCGTAAAAAAATGTAACGTTTTTATCTTTGGCTTTTTTCAGAACATAATCACATTCTTCATAAGCAGCATTCAAATATTTGTATTCTGAAGTGTTAGCGGGAATTTGCTGCCGGAGACAATAACGTGATTTGTCCTTTGAAAAGTACTTTTCTGAAATTTCTTTTTGACGGTTTAAGTCCATGTCATAATTAATACCGCCAAAGAGTGCGATGCTTGAAAAATCAAAGTTTTCGCTGTTTACATTTGCTGTAATATTTGAAGCTGAAGAAATTCTAATCATTTTATAAATGTCGGACATCGTTTTCTGAGAGTCGCATTTAAGATTTTCCAAGGCTAACGAATAAAGATAACCCGTGGGTGAAAACCATATTTTTTTTACGGAAGGAAATTTGTCCAAAATTTTTTTCCATATAAAATCCGTTAAATTTTTGTCAGAATAAATCGACGAAATGCCTTCAGGACTGCGCTCTGTTAAGGCTTCTTTTAACAGTTTGGAATTTTCGAGTTTGAAATTTTCTAATTCTTTGCTGCTAAAAAGCGGAATTATGAGCGGTTGCTCCGACTGATTGCTGAAAGCAATGGCAACATAATCATAATTGCAATATTCAGAATGGGACTGAATGAAAGCATCATCGTATTGATAAACTTCGGTAAACTCTACGGCAATTTCACCATCTTTTAATGCTGATTTAATCTTTTGAAAATCAGTTGAAAAAGCTTCAGTAACGGTTTCGTCGAAATAATCGCTAAGACTTTTTTCGTAGATTTTGATGAGTACATAGATTTCCGCTTTTTCTTGCGGCGTTAAAATCTCTTGAGTCTCAAGAAGTTTACGTTTTAGAGTTATGAGTTCAAAATAATTGTTTTCGAGTTCTATCGAGAGTTTAGCTACCTTGCGCAAACGGTTTTGCGAGATGAAATTGATGTTTTTTTGTCCGACGGAGGTTTGATAAACTTTTTCCGCAAATTCCTTGGAGTAATTGCCATCGAGAATAATTGCAGCCGTCAAAATTTTAGAACATGTTTCTTTTAGTTTTGACCAATATTCAGCCAAAGCCTCGGAGTTGAGATAGCCGAAGTTTTCTTTGACAATTTCGCTCATTAGCCTCGCACTTTTGATTAAATTTTTTTCCAAAGCGGTTTTATCGCCCGAAAAATATTTTACAAAACCTTTGTTTTCGTAATAAGCTATTACGTCGGTATTTTTTTCGGAGTTGAAAATAAGCGGGATAAGTTTTTCCGCTTCCGAAATATAATTATCGGTTTTTGAATATTTTTTTAATGCGAGATTGCAGTTTAGCAGACCGTTATAATTCTGAAAAGCTATCAGAGAGGTGTCTTGATGGATTGCTTTTAAGATTTCGTTGGATTTTTGATAGAGTTGTTCTGCTTTTTTGAAATCAAAATCCTTACAACAATATTCGCCGCCGTGCTGACAAAATTCAGCGGTGTTGAGTCGTATTTCGTTTTTAAACTTGGTGTCAATGAGTGAAAGAAGTTTGTAAAATTCTTTTTTATTGTTGTTTTTCCAAAGCAATATGATTCTTTCGTCATAATCCCAAATTTCAATATTTAGGAAATTGTTACGGTCGAAGTAAGGATCTATTTCCACCCTTTGATCCAAAAACTTATCTATGGCATGAACGGTTGAATCCCAATAAATTAACGCTTTGTCGTATTGTTTTAGGAATTGGTAATAATTAACTAAGAAATAATAATATTTTCCGTCGGTATTGTACTTGTTTAGTTTGTTTTTAACAAGTTCGTTGTGTTTTCTTACCGTTAAATCCTTATAATATTCTATTTGCTGAATGTCAGAGCCGGTACGTTGAAGAACGTCAATGATTTTTTGAGAGGAAGAAATATATAGGGTTGCCTCGGAAGTGTTTGTGGCATATTTTAAAACTTCCTTGTAATATTTAAGTGCTTGATTATAATTGCAGTTACTTCTGTATAAATCGCCGCCTAACATTAAAAAATCGGCATAATTGTAGTTGTTGAGCAATTCATCAGAAAAGAAATACGAGAGAGCCTCTTCAAAAACTTGTATGCCTTTGTAAGATTTTCCTATTTGGTAGTAAGTGTTTAAAATATAGATATATACTTTTAGAACATAATTTTGGTCATTTAAAATTTTAGTGTATTCAAGGCTTTTGTTCAGACATTTCAAACCCATTTCGTCCGTAAAATTTGAATTAGTGGCGTATTTTATGTTTGCTAATGTTGCTTTGTAATAAGACGAATCCGTTTTGATGTTATAAAAATTCAAAATGCTGTCCGTAAAAAGAACGGCATTCTTCCAATCTCTTGCCTCTATGAGACTGTCAGCCTTTTTGTATAGGTCATTAGTGTTTTGAGCTTGAAGATTCACGGATAAAAACACTAATAAAATAGTCGTATATACGAATTGTTTCATACTGCAAATTTAATTCAATATCCTGAAATTAAAAAAAATACCACTAAAAAAAACTTGCATAACACAAGTTTTTTTAGCGGTATATTCTTTTTTGAGTGTATTTTTTTTAATCAACTTTGAAAAACTTTATCATGTCAATAAGTTTTGAGGCTTGAGTTGAAAGATTTTCGCTGTTAGATGCCATTTCTTCCGAAATTGAGGCAAATTGTTGTGTCGTAGTGTTGAACCTTTGAACGGCGATGTTAATTTGTTCGCTGCCTGAGGCTTGTTCGCGGCAAGAGGCTGCAATTTCACGCACTAAAGTCGTCGTTCTTTCAATCTCCGGCAAAACTTGTTTGAAAGCCTCGCCCGTTGTTTGTGCAATGCTTTGACCATCTTTTGAAACTTTGTCAATTTCTTTTGCTGCAACGGCACATCTTTCGGCAAGTTTTCTGACCTCGGCTGCTACGACAGCAAAACCTTTTCCGTGTTCGCCTGCACGAGCTGCTTCAACGGCGGCGTTAAGAGCCAAAATGTTGGTTTGAAAAGCGATTTCGTCGATGATTGAAATTTTAGCGGCAATATCGTTCATAGCTGAAACTGATTCCAAAGCGGCTTTGCTGCAATTCTGAATCGTTGAAAATGTTTGAAAAGCGATTTTTTCGGTTTCCATTGCGTTTTCGCTGTTTTGTTGAATGCCCGAGGACATTTCCTCAATTGACGAGGATACCTCTTCCGCACTTGCAGCTTGGTCGTTTGCGCTTTGACTCATGCGCATACTTGCCTCATTGAGTTCCGTGCTTGAGGACGAAATTTCAGTAGCACTCGTTTCAATAGATTTAACGATATTTTTAAGATTTTCAGTCATTTGAGCCATTGAATTTTGCAACATTCCGACTTCGTCCTGTTTTTCTGTGTATTCAAGTTTTAGGCTTAAATCTCCGTCGGCCAAACGCGTACCATCTTCGATACCGCGTTTCAAAGGTCTGACGATATTTTTGTCGCTCTTGTGGGCTGTCAAATAAACCAAAAATATACTTATGATAATTCCTAATATCAAGAAAATTCTTGCTGAAGAAAGCGATTTGTTAATATCGGCAGCGGTTTCAAAAACCATTTTCTGGGCTGCTTCCTGAAGAACTTGAGATTCTTCGGTAACTTGGTCGCTCAAAATCATCAATGTTTCAACGTTTCCTAATGCGTTGGCAACCGCGGTGTTGTAAGTGATTGCCTGTTGTAAATATTCGTTACGGATTTTAACGGCTTTTCTGAAAATTTCAAGGTCAGAGCCGTGGATAAGGTCTGAAATCTTGTTTTGATAATTCGTTTGTTTGGTAATTAAACTTCTTAGAACTTGTTGATCGCGTGCCGAATCCCTATTAACGCTCGAATAAATATCCCTTATTAATTTTTCTGACAAAATGGCTGCCAAACCTGCCTCCGCCAAAACTTTTTTGTTGCCTGAAATATTGGCTTGAATTGCCAAATTGTTTTGATTATCAGCAACTTTTTGAATTATTTTAACGTACTCTTTACGCATTTGCGAGAGCTTGTTTTCGATGTCAACAGAAATTATTGTGCCGTTGGCTGTTATTTTTTGAGTAATTTCGTTCATTTTGGTTATATTGACTTTCAGATTCTCGAAAGTCGAGTTCAATTCTTGGTTATCTTTTACATTTTGTAATAAAACTTCAAGGTTGTTGAGCTCGTCGATGGCGAGATTCATGTTTTTTGTAACATCGGTAACGTATGAAACTTTTCCGTCCTCTATAAATTTTTTCAAATTATCAATTGCGGCGTAAGAGTGTTCGTCAACTTGCTCGCTGAATTTCATTATGAAAAGATGTTTTTCTGCCAAATTGGCCGTAGCCTCGTTAATTTTACCGGTGCGCAAAAACATTACGAGTGCAACTAAAATCAATGGTAATGTCGCTGCTGTAAGGCTGAAACCGAGTTTTTGTCTGAGCGACAAATTTCTGAAAGATGTAATTATATCCATATTATACCCAAAAATCTGTGAAACATTAAAAAAAACTATGCAAAATTACACTTTTATTTCCTTGAGTGTTACCCAAAAATCCTTTTTTAATGAAAATTTAAGACTATACTAACAGCGATTGCAAATAGCCTGCAACTCCGCCTAAAACTGCACCTACGGTAATCAGTTTCCATTCGTCTTCTTGAAAAGCGGGACGCAAAAAAGCTATAAACTTTTTTGGCGGAAGATTAGCCATTTTTTCTCCGATTGTGTTTTCGATGTCAAGAGCCTTTCGGATATAAGGGTAAACAACTTTTATATGGAGTGGTAATTCGTTTACAAGATGAAAGAGCAAAACCGATTTGAATTCGCTGACCATGTTGTTGGTTATTAGAAATTTCAAAAGTGTGTGTTGCTTGTCCAAAACTTTATCGACGGCAGCCGAGAGGTGTTTGGCGATAATTTCTTTTGTAATTTTGTTGTTTTGATTGCGAAAAATATAATCGAAAAGGTTTTCTGATGTTAAAACTTCTTCTGCAATAATTTTAGCATAACGGTAACTTTCTTCTTTTTGGTTTCTTAAAAAAAGTCCCCAAAATCTGAATGGTCCGATTTTTTTCGGTTCTGCGGGTTCAAAAATTAGTTTTATTGCTAAAAAGTTGGTAATGAATCCGATAAAAACACCGTAAATTACAAACATTAGCCAATGTGTGGTGTAAATTGTCGTGAAAATTTGTCCTAAACCGAACAGCAGTCCGAGCCAAAATCCTGAGTTTTCAATAAAACGGAATTGTCTGCCGCCTAAATCGAGAAAAATATGATTAATCATACTTTTGTCTTCTTTCATTGTGTTTACGGCGAGGAGTTTTAAATTCAAAATGGAATCAATGTTTTTTTTGACATCTTCCATAATGTTTTCCACGGCTTGCGGCATAACTAAGGCAATGAGATTTTCTATTTTGTTTTTGAATCCACCCGAAATTATATCCCAAGTGCCTGAAATTTTGGTTTTTATGACTGCTGAGGTGATTTGTGCTGACATTAACGCAAATTCCTCGTGCGAAATTTTTTCAACTTTTTGGGCATCAAGTTTTGAAAAAACTTCTTTGGGCTTGAATAAATCTTTTGTTAATAAATCTACGGATTTTTCAGCCATTGCAGTTGCTTTGGAGGGTATAATTCCTTGCCATCCTAAAAATGGTTTAATTCCCACAAAATCAAGCGGATAAAAAGTCATTTTTATTGACAGCACATTAGTTAAATACCCTATCAAACCGCTTATCAAGGGAACCAAAAAACATATATAATGCTCTCCTATAAATTCAGCCATATAGATTTATTCTGTTTTTTTGACGTTGAGATTAAATTTCAAAACCATGTTAGGTGTTGAAATACTGTTAGTTATAACTGTTATGTAGCGACTTTGTTTGCCTGGGTGGTTATGAGTGTCAATCAAAATTTTTATTTGACCTTCTTGATTTTCTTTAATCGGTTTTTCGTCTGTTTCGTAGGTCAAACAATCGCAGGCATTGCGTATCGCTCTGATTATCAGCGGAGAATTGCCTGTATTTTGAAATTTAACGATATAAACCGCCGTATCGCCTTCCATGAAATCTCCGAGTGAAATTTCTTTGTCGCCTTTGAGCGTAAAGACTGACGAATTTTGTTGAGTTTCTTTTGTTTGACTCTCCGTCACAAAGGCTTTAAACATAAGGTTATAAGCGTAAGTATTCACCAAAATCGGAACTTCAAAATTTATGTAATCGAATTTTCCGTATTTTTGGGGATCGAAAATACATTTTATAATGCCTTTTGAACCCGGTTTTAAAATTTCGGGTTCGGCAATGATTTTTATATATTCTGGCGTATTAGCTTTGTCAGCCTCGACTTTGATATTGGCTTTTGTCGGATTGATTACCTCAACCGTTTGTTCAGTTGTTTGGTCAAAAGGTATACGGTTGAAATTCACAGTGTTGGTTTTTAATCTTAAATCAAACATCGTGAAAGGATATTCCGCCGAAACCGGCTCTTGTCTTGCGATAACATTGCCCGAAATATATAAAATGATATCGTTTTTTGAGGCGTTGGATTTTATTATAATGCTTTTTGAAAAACTTCCGACTCTATCCCTTGGGTCAAAAGTTACGTCAATGTAGCCTTTTTTTTGAGGCGGGACGGGTTGTTTTGACCAATCCGGCGAGGTGCAGCCGCAAGAGGTTTTTACCGAATGAATTATAAGCGGGCGGTTTCCCGTATTGGTATATTCAAAACGGTGTGATACGGCACCCGAAAGTTCGTTGATGCTGCCGAAATCGTATTCGTCAGAATCAAAATTCATTATCTGAGCAAAAGATTCTTGAAAAAATCCTGTCAGAAACAATAATATGCTAAAAAAATATTTCATTGCTCGTTTTCCGTATTTTTTTCAAAATATTTTCCTAATTCGTAAATGTTCATGCCGAACGAAAAAGGTTGCAACAAGAGTTTTTGTTGCGGAATGTATTCAAAATCGGCATAACCGGTTTTGTCGTCTTGTTTTGATAAAAGAACCGAAACGCTGTCTTTTGAAACTGCGTAAATGTTTCCGTTAGAGTCAGTTGTGATGTAATTGCCTTTTCTGTCGGCTCTTATTCCGCGTATTTTTGACGGTAATGAGGCAAAAAATGTTGCGCCTTTTTTATCAAAAATATAAATTTTGTTTTGAACTCCTCCGGCTAAAACTGTTCCGTCCGAGCATAATGTCGAGGATTCATGGCAGAGGGAATCTTTCAAAAAGAGTTCCGAGGTGTCGGCATTGATTTTGAAGATGCAGCCTGCCTGATTGTCTAAGGCATAAACCGTGCCTTTGTTGTCTTTTTCGAGAAAACACAAAGAGTGTGCAATAGGAATTTCGTATTTTTTTATGAGCGAATCCTCTTCCAACGAATATTTTATGACGGTTTTTCCAACGGCGGCAAAGAGATTTCCTTTGCAAATGGTTAAACCAGTGATTTTCAGAGTGTCGGCTATATTCAAAACGTCGTAAACTTTGCCATAAAGTTCTGTTTTGAAAATAGTACCAGAGTTTTTGGAATCCTCTGAGGCAATGTAAAGGACATCGTTGTCAATGTCAGCAGCAATGCGTATCGGCTGCGGTAAAGTATTTTTTATGGTTTTAACAAGTTTAGCTCCGTAAAAAGAGCGTTTGGAGTTTTGGGCAACGTAAATTTGTCTTTCGTCGCTTACTTCCTCCTTGTCGCAGGCCGCCCTGAAAACAAGAATTAATACAATAAGTATTATGATGTTAAAAACGTATTTCATTTTTATTTTTTTTTAATATTCCCAAGCCTTTACGCCGTATTCTAATTTATGATTTTGAACGTTGGAATAGTGCCAAGTCCAAGTTTTTGAATCTCTTACGGTTTCTTTAGGAATGTAAACTATTGATTTGTCGTACATTTCAAGACCGTCGGAATTGAATTTTCTCTCACTTACGGGCGATATGATGCAGGATTTTCCCCTCGGGAGAATTTTTAAATGGTATTGCTGAATAAACTGCTGAAGGTTTCTTGCCGAAATATCGTCAATAAGTTCCAATTTTGCGAGGTAATTTATAATCGGTTGCGCCAAAAACGCAAGCATATTGTCAGATACCACGAAATCAAAATTTTCAAGCAAATCGCCGTAATTTCCCGAACTATAATTTGGCGAACTTATCAGAATATCAACGCAAAAATCTTTGTAACGGTTTATGCTGTAATAAGTTTCGCTGACGATTTTTGTGATGTCCTCCGTTATGAATTTTACGTTTTTGAATTCGGACATTTTTCTGACCACTTTTTCTGGATGCACCAAATCTACGAGATAAACTGTATCAAACATTTTTGATAATTCCAAAACGGGAACGTCAATACAGCAGCCGCTGCCCAAAACTACGCAGGAGTGTCTGCCGCAACATCTTCTTGCACAATCCGTTATGAATTTTCTCGTGTTGGAAATATGATTAGACCAGTTTTGAATTTCGCACAGATAATTATAATTATAAATGCCTATTCCCGATTCATAACCCATTTTACGGATAATTTTTCTGAACCGGGAATTTATATTTTCGCTTTTATAGATTTTTACCAAACCGAATGGCCACATGATTAATGATTTATCGTTATGTTTTTACTTTTTTTCGTAAAGGATATAGGGTTCTGGTCTAAAAAACATCGAAGTCGATAAATAATAAGGCCGTCCATAAAATTCCCAATAACCGTTGCTTAATGCGAAAACGCTGCCTTCAATCCACGGCGTAAAACGGCTGTCCGTGCTTAGTGCCATGCTGATATTATAACCTAAAGCGTTGTTGGAATTTCTGTTATGAAATCCCCATTTCGTGATAGCCTTTCCCATTCCCAAACACAATCTGTAATAATCCGATTCCACAACGGCATTAAATGAGATTATCGTATGAACGTTTCCTTTGTAGTTGATCATCATGTATTGCGGACAAATGCACACATTGATTTCAGGATTTTCTTTTTTGATATTAAAAAGTCCGATTGTTACATCAAGACCATAATTGAATCCAGAAAAGAAAGTCCAACCGATTTTTATTCTCGGAGAAATATAAACTTTTGTATTGAGTTGAGAGAAACCGTCGTTTATACAAAAAAATACAGCCGCCGAAATCAACAAAATCCGTTTTGAGAAATATTTTTTTAGAAAACGAAAGAATAACATGATTTATCAAGAAAAAAATTAAACTACTTTTTTTAGCGGCTCTCTTATATATTTTTTTTAAAAGCAACTATCCTAAAAACGGACAGTTGCTTTTTAAAAAAAATTTATAATTATT
>JAEEGL015101014.1_pt1 | contig 12723 bp, 11 predicted proteins | sample 9134231 | NCBI WGS metagenome assembly JAEEGL01 (sample SAMN16246548, study PRJNA631951) | gut metagenome | biome: gut microbiome; feature: rumen; material: fiber-attached | host: Bos | place: Iran: Karaj | collected 2018-10 | reverse complement strand
TGCTTTTTTGATGGCGAAACTTTCATTTACAAGCCTGCCTATGACCGCATTTCCAGCTGTATCTCATCAGATTATGTGCTCAGTAGCTACAATTCCATTCTTGATTATTCCATGTACACCTTGTTGAATCAGTACAAGCTTAGCAAAAATGCTGGGACCAAGGCCCAGATCAAAATGCTGCAGAAGGAAATGCACCAAACAAAAACGCCCCTTGCTAAAAAGAGCAAAAGGCGTATTTTCTATGAGTTAGCACCTGCACAAGTTCTTATTTTACTTTAATTCCACCACTGCAAACAGTAAAATCAAATAAGATTGGCACAGCACAATCACTGTGGATACTCTATACCAATATTATCAGATATCTTAATAATCACTAAGTTGCCTTTCTTGATAATCGATTTAGGATTTGGATAATTTGGTGCGCTTAATACACTATCATCCTCCAAAACAGAAAAGTAATCATCTAAAGATCCAATCTTTAATTGTATTCCAATATCATCCAGCACACCTTTGTAACTATCATAATAACTGCTACTATAAATTCCTGAATCACCGGCTTTCGCATATGAACTCGCTCTACTCCATAGTATATTTTTTCTGAAAAGAGGACTATCTGATATGTTACCAACAAATAAGTATTCATTATCGTCAGAATATACTTCTTCTTCAGTTATAGACGCAATTACATTTTGGACGATAGCTTGCGAAGATGTCATTCCTTGTGACAAAGCATCTATATCTGTACCAACAGCATATATGTTGCCATAAAGAAATACGCACCCCAAAATCAAACATATTTTTGCTCTTTTAATGCCTTGTTCCAAAACACATAGCAACAAAGGAACAACAATGGATAATGGGCCGGTCATCTGCATGCTTAGCCAACCTGCAAAAGGTGCAAGAAGCAAAAAAAGATTTGCTGCTACAGGAATCAATAACCACAACGCTATAAATAATATGCAATCTCTAAGATTATTTCTTAACTTCCTGATCCCTTGAAACAATAAAAACGCGAACAAAACAATTACAAGAAAACATCTTATGATCTTGAAAACATAATATCCCTCATTGAAGCTAAAAAAATCAACAAACGAAGCATATGTGCCAAGAATACTTTGAGGCAACATCTTGATAATAGTTAAGATGGATACTGAATCTGCACCTCTATAACTTGCTGCTGCTGTATGTCTTAAAATCAGTGCTACATCCCATAATATTTTATACACAATGCATCCTGCTAATAATACCCCAATTCCTCTAATTAGAATTATTGGTGTATTCGCTCTATTGTCAGAGAGCAGCAAGTACATGGAATACGCAAGCAATGCCAGGCAAAAACAACCGATATTTGACTGATACAGCCCCAATGAAACAGAAAGCAGCAGAGTTCCTAAAGCACAAGAAAGCAATACTTTTTTGATATTTCCAGATGTATCACTGTTGATAACAAACCATGCTGAAAGAGTTGCCGTAAAAAAAGATGCTCCAAAGGTTGGCGATTGAAACCTATAAGAAAGATAGCAACATGTTGTTGTGCTTACGATTATTAAAAGCGCATACAGCAAAATATGTTTCTTATGCATAAATGGCAAGAACAAAAAATAGGTTCCGGCAGTCATGAAAAGAAGGGCTAATAAAGAATTAAAGGGCTCTGCACTATAGCCTTCTCTGATTTTATCCAAGAAAAGCCATGCCCATCTTCCACTAGCCAACTCAAGATTGCCTGCCTGATAATAAGTAGAATACCATAGACCATCATAAGAATTTGTAAGGCTATTAGCAATTATCGGAAGAAAACACACTACACTAATAAGCATAATAATCATTGTGTACTTTATAAAGTAATAACCCTTTTCATTATATTTGATTCCAAGACTATTCATTTATACTCGTAACTCCTTCATTAATTTCCAAGCTCAGCATCCATAGTAATCTACCAAGCCTGAAAAAGATGTTTTCTTGAATTCTCGCTGAAACTATATTATTATGTCATAAATCACTTCAAAAAATGTCAAGAATTGGATCATAGAAATGGAAAAAGTAAAATTCAAAAAAATCATTCGTACCATATTGATTGTTATCCTCTCATTATTAACTTTGTCAGGTGCAGCAGTCTTTCTTGTTTATAAAGGTTATGGTGAGTTCTCAATCCCTAGGTGGGCGCGGCTTAAAAGCAGCTCCTCGATACCGGTTGAAGACTACCATTCAACTCTAAACTACACAGAACCTAAGAACAGCAAAATTCCAAGAATTGATATTCTTATGGACGATGATTATAGTCTGAGTAAAACAAATTACACAGAATGCTCTGTCCAAATATCTAATGCAGCAGAGTACAATCTGGACCCTTCAGACGCCAAGATAAGAATACGCGGCAATTCAACTCAGTATGCTGACAAAAAGCCATACAAGATCAAGTTCAATGAAAAAACATCCCTTTTCGGCGGCGGTGATGAAAAGAGCTGGGTTTTACTTGCGAATGCAAACGATATCACCGGATTACACAATTATATTGCCATGGAAATCTACCGCCAAATATCTGCTGAGGATACCTTCGTTCCTATGGTTCAGATAGTCAATCTGTATATCAACAATGAGTATCAGGGTGTCTATAATTTGTGCGATCAGATTGAAACCGGCAAAACGCGCGTCCCCATCAGCGGTAAAGTTAAGTCTACTCCTGAAGAAACAGATTTCTTGTTTGAAAATGACGCTTATGCATACTATGATAAGAGTTCTGACCAAGAAGGTTTGGCCTGGTTTTGGTTTGACAGATCTATATCCCCATTTGAGATCAAGAGCCCCGACCCGGATGACGATGGGTACACAAGGGAATATACCGCCTACGCCCAAAAACGCTTAGGTGAAATATATGACATAATACTATCTAAGGACTGGGATGCCATACAACAGGCTGTTGATGTAGATTCCTTCATAAATGGATATCTCGTTTCATTAATAACCAATAATGGAGATGTTGCTTACAAGAGCTTATATTACTATCTTCCTTCTGGTGGCAAATTGACATATGGGCCAGTTTGGGATATGGATCTTACTTTTGGAGCAGGTTCCAATTCATCTGAAGTCATTGTTTATATTAACACATTATGGCTGAAGCTTACTGAGGTCCCTGAGTTTAATCAACGCTTTAAAGAAAGATACATGGAAATTTATCCTGGACTAGGGGAATTTATTGAAACAAAGATAGACGAAGCAGTTGATTATTCTGGAAGCGATCTTGAAAATGAATTCAATATTCGTGCATCGTGGGGCCGAATAGGCGAAGATGAGTATCAGGCTGCGCAGACCTATGATGAGTCCATCAGCTATATGAAAACTTGGACATATAAAAGGCTTGATTATCTAAAGTCACTGTATAACGGATAACCTTTTACAAAATGTCAGAAGGTAGTTTCTCCATCATGCGCCAGCGCAGATACCCCTTTAACACCTTCAATGGAAGACAATTTCTTTAGTAGTTCTGAGACGTCCTTAGACGTTATTTCAATAGTCAGATCAAGCGAAGAAGAATAGATATTTCTTGCCTTAACCGTATAATGCTTAGAATATTCGCTTACTACATCCAATATGCTTTTTTCTAGCTCCAGCGTGTCAGCATTCACTACAAGAATAATAGGCGCTTTGCCTGTAGGAAAATGATCTAGTAACATCACTATAATCGTAAGTGCAACCGCCAGAACTACTGCATACTCTGCAAATCCTGCTCCGCAGATTATACCAGTACTAATTGACCAGAACAGAAACATCAGATCCAATGGATTTTTTATTGCCGTTCTGAATCTCACGATGGATAGCGCACCGACCATACCAAGAGAAACCACAATGCTTGACTGGATTGTGATTATTATTGCTGCTACAATCAGTGCTACTCCCACAAGACTTATGTTAAATTCTCTGGAATAAAAAGTCTTTCTACACATACGCTTGTACACTGCAAAAATATAAGCTGCGATCAATGCGGTAAAAAGAATTGTGAAAATGACCACTTCAAGGTTTATGTCCTTAGCGGAATAACCTTCTAAAAATGATTTTTTAATTATGTCTCTAATACTAATCATAAGCCAACTTTCCTGCACAAATAATATTTTGAAAAAGCAGTCTGTACCAAGTTATCCAGCTGCAATGCTGAATGAAGATAATCCGGCAGATACTCATCAAACTTTACTTCTAACAAAAGCTTACCTGCAGGCATAACCGGCCTCTTCATGTAATCTCCGCTCAAAAAATTTTCGATTCGGTTTGATGACGAAAGATACCTGTCAAATGTCACTCTTACATTACCCAGACTATATATGTAGGGTATTCTTTCATATTCAACAATCACTTTTGGCACAAGCATCTTGCTACGCTGCTGCTCGCCAAACTTTATCAGCAAGGGGTCTATATCGTTTTCATATTTTAGCAATTGACCATTTATAATATCCTCAACCTGCTCCTTTGAGATTCTCGCAGATCTTTTTAGAGTTTTACCCCTCTCTTTTCTTTTACACTCCAGCCTTATTCTGCTCGTATCATGGTTATATATTCTGATTCTGAGTTTTTCCCTGGGATCCGTACCATTCTCATTTTCAGTCAGGCATGAATCGTAATAATCGTCAAAGTACAGACTGGTGATCAGATACACCCCTGATGGGCCTACGTGCTTATCAAGAGGCATTAGCTTTTCTATTCTCTTTCTCAAAATAACAGCCTCTGAATCCGATATAAAGTACTTGTATTCATGCCTGTACTTATTACTCTTATTTTTCATCATAATAAACTCATCAGAGCTTTACGCTCCCCCATGAACTAGCTCGCCATTTAATCTCACCTGGAACATGCTCTCTTGCTATTGTCACATCAAGGCCACGGACACAATCAAGATCCACACCATCATCATAAGGGTCTAGCACAAACACTGTATAATATGTCTGGTATGTTCCATTTTGGATTTTGGACAGGTCAACAGACACACAGAACTCCCCCTCAGAACCATCAGGTCCATCAATAACATTATTAAAAACCTGCGTTGCAAAAGGATGGTCTGAATCAGACGTAAACTCAATCCGTATTCCGGCATTATGAACGTCAGCATTGTTCTTATATCTGAACAATATATTCATTTTGTCATCTTTAAACACGTTATCATTTTTGTCCGAAAACTCTGCCCAACTCAGCCTGACATCATCTCTTCCGAGCCAACCGGGTCTTATATATCTGGCGAAGTCAGCCGTTGTCTCAGTTTTCACGTTGACACCATTATACATTTTTACCGCATCATCCACCGAACCATCGAAGACCAGCCTGCCATGATTAAGAACAATGCATCTGTCGCACAGATTATGCACTGTTTCCATGTTGTGGCTAACATAAAGAATTGTCCTTCCTTCAGTCCTTGCTATCTCCTTCATCTTGTCCAGACACTTGTGCTGAAACTTGATGTCTCCAACAGCCAGAACCTCATCCATTATCATAATGTCTGAATCCAGGTGGGCAGCAACAGAAAAAGCCAATTTTACATACATTCCGGAGGAATATCTCTTAACAGGAGTGTCTATGAACTCCTGGCATTCGGAAAATTCAATGATCGAATCCAGCTTGGCATCAATCTCCTGCCTTCTCATTCCCAAGATTGATCCATTTAGGTAAATATTCTCCTTTCCTGTAAGCTCGGGGTGAAAGCCTGTTCCAACCTCCAGCATACTTGATACCTTGCCATCTATAAATATCCGTCCTCTGGTTGGGATAGTTATTCTGGATATAAGCTTAAGAAGTGTGGATTTTCCCGCTCCGTTTGAACCAATAATACCGATGCACTCTCCCCTTCTTATCTCCAACGACACATCATCCAGGGCCGTAAATACACTGTTATGAACAAGATCATCGGACGAAACACCTTTCTTCAGATTCCTCCTCCGCCTGATGGCATCCTTCAGAGTCTCACCCGTAACAGTTCCCAGAATATAGTCCTTACCAACATTTTCAATTTTCAGAACAACATCATTATCGTTCAATTCGCTTTATCCCTCTAATATCAATATCCGCCCAATTTTTACCGTAACGGGTATTTTCTCTAATCCATTGCAATTGTTCTTCAATCATCTCATCGCTATAGCCTTTCATCTTATATATTATGTGATAGACTATAAGCGTTTCGAAGAAGCGATTATAATTCTCTGCCAGCGGTTCATTGAAGACAATACATTTCTCATAAATATACTCAGCCAAACTGTAAAGTCTGCCAAGCATCGTATTCCTGTCAGCATTTTGTATTAAAGATCCAGGGGTAAGACGATAGTAATACAACATATCGCATATTCTATACAACGAATGTACATGAAGCATATACTCCAACGTAAAACAAAGATCTTCTGCAAAAACCTGTCGGGTATCGATAAACCTTATTTTATACTCATCAATTATTCTTTTTCTATAACACTTGAAGCATGCTTCCCATCCTGCTGTATACGTAGCTATATTATTAATAATATACTCACTTATATCAACTGCTTGTTTTAGCCTAATATGCTCATTCTCCACAGCATAAACAAGCTTTCCAAATAGGTTTCCCTCTCTGTCAATACGCATTGCATTAAAAGAATATAAATCTGCCAAAGTCTCCTGTTGTGCATCCTCAAGTTTTTCAAGTAGTTGCACAGATACATAGTCATCACTGTCAACAAAGACAATCCACTCACCCTTGGCAACTTCAAGCCCTGCATTTCTAGCAGAGGAGAGTCCACCATTGTTTTTATGGATTACCTGGCATTTTCCTTCGAAATCTTTTTTAAACTCATCACATATCTCACCTGAATGGTCTGTACTTCCATCATCGACGAGGATAACTTCATAATCCTTAAAGGTTTGCTCTGCAACCGCCTTAAGGCACTCTCGAATATATAACTCAACATTATAAACAGGAATTATAAAACTATATTTCATATTATATATGGCCTCAAATAATATCAATGAAGTCTTTCTCAGTCTGATTATATTGCACCAGTGAAATCATAACTATTACCAGCGTGAACAATGTACTGTAAATAAGAGGGATTACGTGAATCTCCCCATTCCCCACTATACAGTAACGAAATGCTTCAACTAAAGATGATATTGGATTAATGTAAACCACGTCCTGTATCAGTTTAGGAAGCTGGCTAGTGGAATAGATTACAGGCGACACATACATCATAATTGTTGTAAGAAGACCTACAATGTGAGAAAAATCCCTGTACTTAATAGTATTGCATGATACTATAAGCCCCATTGCAGTACCAAGCGCTGCCATTATCAGTCCTAAGGGAATAAGAAATACTATTCTAGGACCTATCATATTGGCTTCACCGTTAAGAAAGAAAAATAGCCATACCAATAATGTGACAATCAGCTTAATTCCTACGCGAATCATATTAAAAAACACATTGGCAATCGGCATTATAAGCCTTGGGAAGTAAACCTTTCCAAAAAGATAACTGTTGTCCAAAAGAACTGTCGTGTTGCTACCAAAGCAGCTGGCAAAGAAATCCCAAGCTACACTTCCTGTCATATAAAAAAGAAAATATGGCGTACCGTCAGAGGAAAAGCCACCAACATATCCAAAAATAAATGAAAATAACCCGGAATTAATAATAAGGCTGAAAATCAACCAGAGAGGTCCTAGAATCGTTTGCTTGTATTGAACCTCATAATTTCTTTTTACCAATGCCCAGACCAGTTCCCTGTACTTAATTATCTCGCCGAAAGGTATCCGTAAAAGGGGAACCTTTGGCTCAATCACTGTGGTCCACTTCTTGCTCATTTTACTCCTCGATCAGCTGTTCAATTTCTCTGATACGCTCCTGATAAGTTATAATGCTCTTTCGCTCCCTGATCTTCTTTTTGTAATGTTCATGAAGACTTGGTTCATCAAGAACCCTCTTCATAGCCCTATAAATACCTATTATACTTATAGGCATTACTATGCCATATTCACTATCACCCAAAAGTTCCCTGACGCCGGAACAGTCTGTCAGGAGCATGGGCACATCGAGTACAGCTGCCTCCTGGCTCACCAGAGAATAGCCTTCGTAAATCGATGATGAAATAAACCAGTCAGCACAGGCAATATACTTGTATGAGTTGTTTCTGGCTCCAATAAATTTAATGCATTTAGGCTTGATTTTTTCCAGAAGAGCCTGAATCCTGTCATACTCCACCGGCCACTCTTCCTTACCGCCAACTACGATTATTTCAAAGTTGTACCCCTCATCTTCAAGCGCCTTGGCCACTTCAATTAGCATAGTGTAGCCTTTCTGCTCATTTATCCTGCCCACACTGACAAACCTTACCGGCTGTTCTTCTTTGGGAAGATCCAGAGAGTCAATATCAACTACCGGCTCCTTGGATTTCTTTATCACATTCTCAACATTGATGGGGTTGTACTTTACTATAAGATTTCCCGGATCACCAATTACATCGCAGATTCCCTTTTTAATGTCCTGTGAGACGCAGACAACATTTTTAAACTGCTTCATAGCCTCCAGTTCAGCCATAGCATCCCCAAAAACACTTGCAGTATAGTAATGATTGTTGTAATCTGTATGATTCCAGGCATACTTAAGGGGAACATTATACGAAAGAGCACTTTTTGCCATCCCCCCCTCCTTCATACACAGCAAAACATCAAAGTTTTGTTTTTCGATTCGCCAATTCAGGGTACTCTCATACAATCTGCGGTTGATGTAGCTATAGACATGAACAAAGAAATTGGATTTATACTCTTTGGGTACCTGCTGCGAGATATATTTGATATCCTCGGGATATTGGTCATAGAAGTTCTCGTAATGTTTATACGTAAGAACTGTAATGTCATATTTCTCGTGCCAAGCCATTACTAAGTCATACATCAACTTTTCTACCCCGCCTCCAAAGGCAAGGTCATTCATGATAAGTAGTTTCTTTTTCATTTTCGTGCCCATATTACAGGTTATTATTGTATCTTTCTATCAATCAGCTCAACTAGCTCTCCAACAGTTTCTACATCCATCAATTCATTTGCAGAAATAGTAATGTTATATGCTCTCTGTATCTCTGCCAGAATTGTCATAGCTTCAACAGAAGAAAGATCAAGATCATCCATTATTGACGAATCAAGCTGTATCTCGCTCACATCAATGTCACTTATATCCATTATTATTTCTTTTATCTTGTTTAATATCTCTCCGTTCATTTATAATCTCCTCTTATATAATTACCTTTTTATTTTACCATTTGCTGTTTTTTCAAATTCTGATTCCTGGAACTCTACTTTATTGATTCTTTTAAATATAGGCAGTGAACTGTTTAGTTCTGTGATAAATGCTCTAATTTCCTCCTGATGCTCAACATTGGCAAATATTCCCGCATATATCCTGTCGTTTTTAGCAAAAACCTTGCATTCCTTAATATACTTATTCTCGTATAGCTTCTTTTCTATCTCCTCAGGACTGACGTTTTCTCCACCGGAAAGAATGATCAAATTCTTTTTGCGGCCTGTGATAAATACATATCCTTCTTCGTCAATATAAGCCAGATCTCCTGTATGAACCATTCCATCTATAAGGCATTCCGCTGTGGCTGCTTCATTCTTATAATATCCCTTCATGTTGTATTTGGTTTCTATGCACATCTCGCCATCAACAATTCTTACATTCACATATGGCAAAGGTTTCCCGATCGATCCCGGATGGGCTAATGCATCTCTATTCAATGTTCCGGCAGCTGCTGTCTCAGTCATACCGTATCCATCAAGAACCGTTATTCCTAATTTAACTAATTTATCTGCAAGGCTTTCGCTGAGCGTTGCTCCTCCTGATATAATATATTTAAGATTCCCAAATATATCGTCCCTTCCCCTTTTTATAGCTGCCTCAAGCATTTTAATAAACCCTGGTGTAGCTATCACAATATTAGGATTGAATATAGTTAATTCATGCAACATGTCACCAAAATTTTGTGTTGCATGCATAATCCATCCAGTGTAGACTGCTCCAATCCAATAATAAATACCCATGATATGGTATAATGGGATTGTTAAATACATAGAAGTGGCATTCTCAAGCAGTTCGGGAATATCATCAGTATTTGTCTGTACCAGATTTTTAATGTTTTCAAATGGTATAACAACACCTTTTGCCTTTCCAGTAGTCCCTGAAGTATATACAATCATGTAATTATCATCTGAAAACTCATCCATTGCATTATCATATTCAAACCGCTCTTTTCGAGAACAAGTAACTATTTCAGACACACTAACCGTAAATGTGGCATGATACTTTTTATAAGCATCTGACACTATCAAAATCTCTATATCAGCGTTATCAATAATATACTCAATATTATCAGGCGATTCAAACTGGTTTATCGGTACCACAACAGCTTTGCCAAGATTAGCCGCAGCCAATAACACCATAGAATCATATACTCTATTAGAAAGAACTCCTATATGCTTCCCGCGTATATCTGAAAACATTCTGTTAAGATTGTTAAACGCCTCATATATATCAGCAGCATAGTCATTATAAGTCAATTCACATATTTGATTATCATTATCCAGATATCTGTAAAAAAGTTTTTCTTTTCCTTGCGCAATAGTTTCAAAAAATTTAAACATAGCAGATTTCCTTTCTTAACTTGCTTTTTTTATGTTCTTAGCTTTTAAAAATATAAAACAAATAATACTATCAATACCAAATCTTAACATCGAAAAAATCCAGTAAGCCGCAACAGTATCCGGGACTTTTTCTGATACTACATACCACGGAAACCCCATCATCTCAATAGTGTGTATACAGAAAAGGTATAATGATGATCGTCCAATGTACCTTATAAAACCGGATATCAAACCATTAAACCTATTTAACCAAAGAAAACAATAAATTGAAAAGATGGAAAATAAACCCGTTTCAATAATGGTTATCGGCCCCAAACCGTAAAAATTATCAGCCATTTCTATATATTGCCCAAACATATTCATCGCCACAGTTGGCACAAATACAAGTAGCAAGTATAACAATTTCTGCACGGCAGAATGGTCACTTAAGAAAACTTTTTTCTTTTTGATATACATTCCCAAGTATAAGTAAAAAACAGAAACCAGGCCGGAACTGATGCACCAAGGACAAAGTTTTAAAAAGCTAAGTCCCCATCCCACTGTAGCAACACATATGACCGTAGGAGCTATAAATGATTCTTTAACAAAGTTGACGATTATTGCGAAAATACTCCATCCAAAAAACAAAGCAAGAAGAAACCAGACCGGGCCACATGAGAATATAGTATAATTGCCAAATTCAACCGTCTTGGAAAGCCCCAGCAAAAATCCAAGTCCAAGTTTTAATGTCTCTTTTGCTGCTCCCGGAAAGTATCTAAAAAACAAATAATGCATACAAAAATGAAATACAATGGTAATAACAGCGGTCACAAAATAGGGAATCAGCAGCGACTTTGCCTGTTGTACAATAGTCTTTTTAACATCTCTTTTTCTAAATCCATATCCGGAAACAACAAAAAGGGCCGGCATCATGGAAAAACCAATCGAAACATATAAACTTAATGGCAAAATTAGTAGAATTGGTAATGTATTAAAATAAGTCTGTACCGCAAAATCACCAAATACACTTGGAAAAAGGGATGTTGTGTGCATCGCAACAACAAAAAACATTCCTATTCCTTTGATCAGGTCAAACATTCCTATCGTATTTTTTATCACATATTTTTCTTTATTCATCAAAATGTTCCAACTCTTCTAAATCCAATTTGTCGAAGAAGCGTACACCTCTATCTAAATATTTTGTCTCAGGTATAATGCTTACAAGCTCATTGTAAATGCTTCTAACTAACTCATCACCTTCAAACATCTGAGTTATTATTAAGTGTAAAACACCGGCATTCTCACTGGCTACTATCATGACCGGCACTGTTTTTACCACTGTGTTGCCCCTTACTGCCTCAATATATTTGTCAATTTCATCTGAGTAGTGAACTTTCCCCATATAAGACAATGCATAAGTATAAGGGCTTCTGGTTTTATTACGCTTTTCTATCCATTGTAATCCCGAAATAATCTGTTCAATTGAATATGGCTGGGAATCCATCTGCAAGTATTCATCCAACATGGTTTTCAATCGTCCACAGATATTTTCTGGTTGGATTTGGTTTTTGAGGATTTTTCGTAATAATGCAGCGCGATCTTCAGGCGCCAGTTTATCCATCATGGGGCCGTAGGGAAGTGCTGCAGTTGTTGTACCATTGCTCATGGTTTTAATTCCAAATATACGTCGCATATCGACAGGAGTATGACCCACAATGATCTTTTCACCAACTTCAAAATTACTTCTTATAGCGTTTCCTATCATTGATTCCAAAAGCGGAACGACTGAGCTGTTATAGCTCTTAGCCAGACTAAGAAGTGGTGCTATAGGCAGATCTATTTCAAAGTAGCGCCATTTACGATCGCTTTCCTTAAATAATTCTATCGGAAAATGAAATACCTCTTCCGCATGATCTTCTACAACAAAATCCCCTTTTGAATCGGAATCTGCGTTGCTCTTAAGCACACTCTCGGTCATTAAAACACATTCACCCACATCCGATAGGTAAGTCTTATCAACCTGAACACCTTTTGTTTCAGAAAGGTAGTACATCATTATAGTTTTTAAAAAAACATGAATAGATGTACCATCAGTCATCGCATGAAATTCATGA
>JAEEGL014761716.1_pt1 | contig 12723 bp, 13 predicted proteins | sample 9134231 | NCBI WGS metagenome assembly JAEEGL01 (sample SAMN16246548, study PRJNA631951) | gut metagenome | biome: gut microbiome; feature: rumen; material: fiber-attached | host: Bos | place: Iran: Karaj | collected 2018-10 | reverse complement strand
TTTCCCGCATATTTTTGATCAAGCCCGCATCCGCAGCGTTGGTAATAAAGCCCCTTTATGAGGGCATCCGTAACATCCTGCCAGGGATCTTTCTTTACACTGATATGCCTTGTTTCGGATCCGCATTCAAGATCATATTCGCCTTCCGGCAAAATACCAAGATCCGCTAAGATAACCTCATCCCCGGAAGCTTCGTCGAAGGAAGGTGCGGGGATATCCACAGTCTTTACCGTATTGCCGTTTTTGTCCCTGATATTGACGGGACCGGGCATAAGAAATGCGGCCGTTACGGGAAGGGCATCCGAATAGCCTGTCTGATTTATTCTGATTTTTGATATATTTTTTTCCATACCTATATCTTTAACAGGATGGATGCGGTTTTGCAAATCACATAATATCCCTTTTTCTTATTTCTGCCCTGGATATCTTGCCGCTGGAAGAACGGGGGAGATCTTCCACAAATTCTATCCTTCTTGGATATTTATAGATCGCGGCGCGCTCCTTTACAAAATCCTGAAGCTCGGTCTTCAGGGAGGAGCTGCCCTCATATCCTTTTTTCAGGATGATGCTGGCCTTTACGATCTCACCCCTGCTGCCGGAAGGATACCCTGTAACGGCACATTCAAATACCGCGGGATGCATCATGAGGATATCCTCAACTTCGGAGGGGCCTATCCTGTAGCCGCTGGATTTTATGACATCGTCACTCCTTCCGAGAAAATAATAAAATCCCTCTTCATCCCTTACAGCTTTATCCCTGGTGTGATACACGCCGCCTTCCCATATTTCTTTGTATTTTTCCGGATCTCCCAGATAACCCTTGAACACTCCGGGAAGGGCCTTACCGGCGTCCGGCACCAGGACTATCTCGCCCTCGCATCCCGCCCCCAGGATCTTTCCGTCATCATCCATCAGTTCCACATGATAAAGAGGGGATGGTTTTCCGATGGATCCTTCACGGGGCTTTGTTCCCACCGGAGTACATATCTGAAGTGCGGTCTCTGTCTGGCCGAAGCCCTCCCTTATCTCGATGCCGGTAAAGGAAGTAAATCTCGAAGCTGTCTCCCTTGGCATGGGTTCTCCTGCGGTGGAGGCATATCTTATGGAGCTAAGATCGTAATTTTCAAGTTTTTCCGTAAGGAGATATTTATAGATGGTGGGAGGAGCACAGAAGGTATTTACCTTTTCTTCTTCAAGAAGCTTCAGCATATCCGAAGCATAGAAATTCTCATAATCGTAGACAAATATGGCGGCCCCCACAAACCACTGGCCGTATAATTTTCCCCAGGCGGATTTTGCCCAGCCGGAATCCGCCACAGTAAGATGCAGATCCCCTTCCTTCATTCCGTGCCAGTTCTTTGCGGTATAGATATGAGCCAGAGGATATGAATGATCATGGATGACTGCCTTGGGAGCTCCGTTTGTTCCGGAAGTAAAATAATAAAGCATGTCATCGGTGATACGGGTACGTACAGGCTCAAAATCTTCCTCCGCTTCTTCAATGAGCAAGGACAGATCCATGGCCTTTTTCCCATCCGTTACCCCTCGGTCCTTAACCCCCACGATGAGCTGCAGGGCTTTGGTATCTTCAACCGCGATCCTTACCCTGTCACAGATGTCACCATGATCTGCGCAGATAACGGCCTTTACGGATGCGGCCATGACACGTTCTCTTATATCCTCAGATGAGACCATATGAGATGTGGGAACCGCCACTGCTCCAAGCTTATGAAGAGCAAGGATCAGGATCCAGTATTCATATCTTCTCTTGAGGAGAAGCATTACCGGATCTCCTTTTTTTATTCCCAGTCCCTTAAGGGCATTGGATGCTTTATCGCTGTATCTTTTAAGATCCGCGAAGGTAAGGACGGTTCTTTTACCATCCGCGCTTCTGTGAACGAGAGCTGTCTTATCCGGAGCTTCGTAAGCCCATGCATCCGTTACATCATATGCAAAATTAAAATCGTCCTTGTACTCCAGTTCGATGCCCGTGATATTCCCGGATCCATCCCTGTTTTCTTTGTAAAATCTTTCGTATATACAAGCCATCTTAAATATCCTTCGGAGAGGCATATCCGATCTTTCTGAATTTCATGTATCTTTTTTCCGTAAGATCATCGGGATCCAAATCCATAAGAAAGGCAAATTCCTTCTTAAGGTCGGAAGCAAGTTCCTTCATTTTTCCGGGTCTGCATATCTTATCTATAAGCCCCATGCCGGATAATTTTACCGCTGTGAGATTCAAAGACCCTGCAGCCTCCGCCGCTTTGTCCGTATCCTTCCAGAGAATGTTCGCACAGCTTTCGGGAGAAACAACGCTGAAATACGCATCCTCCATCATCCAGATCCTGTCCGAATGACAAAGGGCTAATGCGCCTCCGCTTCCGCCCTCCCCTATGACTATGGAGATGATGGGAACCTTAAGATCGGACATTTCAAACAGGTTATCCGCAATGGCTCTGCCCTGTCCTCTTTCCTCCGCATCTATCCCGCAAAAGGCCCCGGCAGTATCCACCAGGCAAAGGACCGGCCTTCCGAATTTTTCGGCCTGTTTCATAAGCCTTAGAGCCTTCCTGTACCCTTCCGGATGGGCGCTTCCGAAATTCCTGAAGATCCTGCTCTCCGTATCCCTGCCCTTTTCTATACCTATGACCGTCATGGGAAGATCATCCAGAAATCCGATGCCTGCCATGACAGCCTTATCATCACCGTATAACCTGTCACCGTGGAATTCGGTAAAATCGGTCACAAGGGCATCTATGTAATCCGCGGCGGTAAGTCTCTTATCGCCTCTTGCCCCTAAAACGATGCCGTAATCATTATTTTTCTTTGACGGGTCTTTAAACACTTATCCCTCCGTAAATCACATTCCGTGTATCTTAAGGATCCGGGCAATGTAAGCCTTTTGATCCTGACGTTTTACGATCTCATCGATAAAGCCGCATTCAAGTACTCTCTCAGCCTTTTGGAAATCGGAAGGCAGGGACCTGTTGAGGCTCTTTTCTATGACCCTGGGCCCCGCAAAGCCTATCCTTGCACCGGGCTCCGCAAGAGTGATGTCCCCAAGCATGGCAAAGCTTGCATCGACTCCTCCCGTGGTGGGATTGGTCAAAAGAACGATGTAGAGATTGCCCGCTTTGGAATGTCTCTTCACCGCTGCGGAAACCTTGGACATCTGCATAAGGGATATCATTCCCTCCTGCATCCTGGCTCCACCCGAAACGGTTATACCAAGGACCGGAAGACTGTTTTCAGTCGCATATTCAAAAAGGGCAGTGATCTTTTCTCCCACCACAGCTCCCATGGAGCCCATCATGAAGTTGGAATCCATGGAAAAAATACAGACCCTGTGTCCATCGATCTTAGCTTCACCGCATATGACGGCTTCATTTTCCCTGCTCTTTTCCATGGCGGATCTTAACTTTTCGTCATATTCGGGAAACTGCAGGATGTTCTTAGAAGTCTCCTCCCTGTTCATCTCCACAAAGGATCTTTTATCCGTGAGCATAAGTATTCTTCGTCTTGCCCGTACCTGGAAGTAATGTCCGCATTCGGGACATATAAAATAATTATTCCTGATCTTTATGACCGTATTTTTCTTCCGGCATTTTCTGCAGGTTACTTTTCTTATTTTTCCGCCCTGACCGGAATCTTCCAGATCATTATCAGCTTTTAAGAATAATCTCTTTAATTCCATCTTCACAAAACTCTCTCACAGACCGAAGCATCATAGGTTCCGGACAGGAACTTATCATTTGACAAAAGCTTCATGTGCATCTCCCTGTTATTCTCTATGCCCACAAGGATCAGCTCGGAAAGCGCACTCCTCATTTTGCGTATGGCCCTTTCCCTGGTATCCGCACAGACCACCAGCTTTCCAAGCATCGAATCGTAAAAGGGCGTAACGGCGCATCCCTGATACAGTGCGGAATCAAATCGCACATCCACGCCTCCCGGAACATGCAGCATTTCAACGGTCCCCACCGCGGGGCTGAAATCGGATGACCTCTCGGCACATATCCTGCACTCTATGGCATGTCTTGAAGAGCCTATGGTCTCAGCATCAAAGGGGATCTCTATGCCTGCAGCGGTCCTTATCTGCCATTCCACTATATCCACACCGCTGACCATTTCCGTCACGGAGTGCTCTACCTGAAGCCTTGTATTCATCTCGATAAAGTAAAAATCATCACCGCTTACAAGAAATTCCACGGTTCCCACGGTCACATATCCGACCTTCTTTGCAATGGAACTTGAGGCTTCATACATTTTCTGTCTAAGTCCCTCATCAAGCACCGGTGCGGGACATTCCTCTATAAGCTTCTGGTTCCTTCTCTGAACGGAGCAATCCCTGTCACCGAGTATCAGTACATTTCCGGATACATCCGCAAGGATCTGTACCTCCACGTGCTTTACATGCTCAAGATACTTTTCCATAAAGATCCCATTATCGCCGAAGGAATTGAGAGCCTCCTTCTGAACCTGTAAAAAAGAAGAACCAAGTTCGTCCGCATCCCTTACGATGCGGATGCCCTTACCTCCGCCTCCGGCCCTGGCTTTTAGCATTACGGGATATCCGATCTTCTCCGCCTGTTCACGTGCATCTTTCTCATCCTTTAAGATCCCGGTCCCGGGTACCACAGGCACGTTGCAGCTTTGGGCGATACTCCTTGCCACTTCCTTTAATCCCATCTTCTCCATGACTTCAGAAGACGGACCTATGAAAGCAAGACCTGCCTTTTCACACTCCGCAGCAAAGACAGGATTTTCCGAAAGCATTCCGTATCCCGGATGGACCGCTTCACAGCCTGTTTTTTCTGCAACGGTAATTATGGCTCCGATATTCAGATAACTGCCGCTTACACCGGCTTCCCCTATGCAATAGGCTTCATCCGCCATTTCGGCATGAAGGGCATCCCTGTCAGCCTCCGAAAAAACAGCGACGGTCTCTATTCCCATTTCCCTGCAGGCTCTTATGACCCTGACCGCAACCTCACCGCGGTTTGCAATGAGAATCCTGGAAAACATCTCATTCTCCTTTCGTCTTTTTGATAAGTGCGAAGGAAAACTCCCCGCTCATGGCTTTTTTACCGTCCACGGATACGGTGCCGCTCAGGTTAAACAGGGGAGGACATACCCTGAGGATCTTTACGTCGATCTTCAAAGTATCCCCCGGAACAACCTGCTTTCTGAAGCGTACCTTATCAAGCCCCGTATATACCGGAAGAACATTCTCCGTATCCATCCTGTCCTTAAAAAGAACACAGGCAGACTGGGCCATCATCTCGCACTGTATGACTCCGGGAACTATAGGGTTACCTGGAAAATGACCACGGAGGAAAAATTCATCTCCCCGCACTTTGTAATAACCCGTTGCGGAGCCGTCGTCATTCAGTACAACTTCATCAATCAGCAGCATGTCATCCCTGTGGGGGATGATCTTCATTATCTCTTCTCTGTCCATGAAAAAATCTCCTTAACCGATGACAAAAAGTGTCTGATGGAATTCCACAAGTCCGCCGTTTTGGGCGTTGATCTTCAGTACTTTTCCCTCTGCGGTGGACCTTACCTCATTCATCATCTTCATGGCTTCGATGGAGCAGAGGACATCTCCTTTTTGGACGGTATCTCCTTCCTTCAAAGGGACTTCATTGGCATAGAAGATCCCAAGAAGGGGTGCCTTGATCTCTTCACCTGAGATCTCCTCAGAGGCAGTCTGTAAGAAATGATCCGTTTCGGAAAGTGCCTTTGCATCATGCACCGGCGGGATACTTTGGGGAACAGCGGATACATTTTTCTTAAGAGTAAGCTTAAGTCCCTCTTCCTCAACGCTAAGCTCGCAAAGATCCAGTTTTTCAAAGAGTCTTTCGTATTCCTGTAATGAACTCATAATGTCTCCCGTAAGATCAGACGTTTCTTTTAAATGCAACCACCGCATTGTGTCCGCCGAAGCCAAGAGAATTGCTTATGGCATAATTGATATCTGCTTTTAATGCGGTATTCGGAGTGTAATCAAGATCACATTCCTCATCACGTTCCCTGTAATTGATGGTGGGGGGAATGAGACCGTTATGAAGGGCAAGTACGGAGGCTGCGGCTTCCACGGCGCCTGCGGCACCCATCATGTGACCCGTCATGGATTTGGTGGAGCTTACGTGAAGGTCGTATGCCTTATCCCCAAATACCTTCTTTAATGCCTTTGTTTCCATGGCATCATTTAAATGGGTTCCCGTTCCGTGAGCGTTGACATATACCCCGGAGGCGTCGGTGATCCCTGCTTCCTTCACCCCGCTCTTTATAGCCCTTGCCGCTCCGTCGCCCTCGGGATCGGGAGCAGTGATGTGATATGCATCGGAGGTATTTGCATATCCCACCACCTCCGCATAGATCTTCGCACCGCGTTTTAAAGCATGTTCATATTCTTCGAGCACAAGGATACCTGCACCCTCACCCATAACGAATCCGCCCCTTCTCTTATCAAAGGGAAGGCTTCCCGTCATGGGATCATCCGAAAGGTTAAGAGCCTGGCAGTTAATGAATCCCGCCATTGCCAGCTCGTTGATGGAAGCTTCGCTTCCTCCTGCGATGATCACGTCGGAATAACCGTCCTTGATGTTTCTGTAGGCTTCACCGATGGTGTGGGTAGATGTGGCGCACGCGGTGACAACGGGAAGTGTGGGGCCCTTTGCGCCGAATCTTATGGATACGGAACCTGCCGCCATATTGCTTATCATCATAGGAACGAAAAAGGGAGATACCATCTCGGGACCTTTTTCGTTAAGTTTTTTAGTCTCTCTTAAAGTTGAATTGATACCGCCGATACCGGATCCTATGTAGACTCCGAACCTTTCGGGATCAAGGTCCGATCCCATGATGCCGCTGTCGTTAACAGCCTGCACCGATGCAGCCATGGCATATTGCATATAGAGATCGCTTCTTCTTATCTCCTGAACGGCGGGATAATAATCCTTCGGTTCAAAATCCTTAACCTCGGCATCAAGATTTACCTTAAGACGGGATGCATCAAATCTTCCGATACGGTCAACGCCGCACACACCCTTTGTCAAACTGTTCCAAAACGATTCAACATCATTTCCAACGGGTGTCACCACACCAAGTCCTGTCACAACAACTCTACACATACATTCCTCCGTCAACCTTTATAACTTCTCCTGTGATATATGAAGATGCGCTTCCCGCAAGAAAAAGAGCAAGTTCCGCCACATCATCCGGTTCTCCCAGCCTTCCGAGAGGCAGTCCCTCAGTGATGGCTTTTGCCGTTTCTTCATTAAGGGCAGCCGTCATTTCCGTGGCGATATATCCCGGGGCAATGGCATTGCATCTTATATTTCTTTTTCCGTACTCTTTGGCAACCGTTTTGGTAAAGCCTATGATGCCTGCCTTGGATGCGGCATAATTGGCCTGCCCCCTGTTGCCCATAAGACCCACTACAGAGCTGATGTTTATGATGTTTCCGCTCCTGTTTTTAACAAAGCTTTTTATGAAGGCTCTTGTCATGAACATGCATCCTTTAAGATTTACGTCGATGACATCATCGATGTCGGAATCCTTCAGGGCGGGTAAAATGTTATCCCTGGTGATACCCGCATTATTGACAAGGATGTCTGCTCTTCCCATATCGGACAGGATATGCCCGGCACAGTTTTCTACTTCTTCAGCTTTGCTGACATCGCACACATAAAGTCCGGCGCAGCTTCCGAGATTTTTTAATTCTTCGAGAGTTTCAAGTGCGGAGGGAGATTCACCGGTGGCGATGATGGCAACATCCGCGCCGTTTTTTGCAAATTTCAAGGCTATGGCTTTTCCGATGCCTCTGGATCCGCCTGTGATCACTGCTTTTTTTCCGGATAACATTTTCAGATCTCCTTAAGGGTTTTATTCAGGGACTCCGTATCACTTACGTTAAATACACGGACGTCCTTATTTATCTTTTTTACAAATCCCGACAAAGTGGTACCGGGGCCGCATTCAATAAAGGTGTCGATGCCATCGCTTATCATGTTTCCTATTAGTTCTTCCCATCTGACACTTCCGGAAACCTGCGCGGAAACAGAATGAATGATCATATTTTTTTCAACGGGATACGGAAGTGCCGTAAGATCCGAATAAAGACTTACCCGGGAGGGCGCTATGGTATATGCACCGCTTTCAAGTTCTGTCTTAAGTCCCTCCGAAGCCGATGCCATGTAAGGCGTATGAAAGGGGCCGCTTACGGGAAGCTCCACAAATCTTACCTTTATGCTCTCAAGGACCTTTAAAAACTCATCCATTTTTTCGCAGATCCCGGATACCACCACCTGTCCCGGACAGTTGTAGTTAACGGGATATACTCCCATCCTGTCACAGAGTGACTTAAGCTCCTCCGTATCCATCCTGAGGACCGCAGCCATTTTGCCCTTGACCTTTTCAGCCGCTTCCTGCATGAGCTTTCCTCTGAGGGTCACAAGTCTGAAGGCATCAGGGGGATTTAATATCCCGCTTACCGCAAGGCCCGCGATCTCACCGAGAGAAAACCCTGCCACCGCATCCGGCACTATCCCATGCCGAGACAAAGCAACAGCGGCCGCCATATCCGCAAGGAACAGACAGGGCTGGGTGTTAACGGTCTGTTTTAATTCCTCTTCACTTCCTTCAAACATCTGCGCAAGAGTCCCGGGACGAAGTGCTTCCGCCTCATCAAAATACGCCTTAACGCCGGGTTCGCTCATGTAGAGTTCCCTGCCCATACCGGGGCGCTGGGAGCCCTGTCCTGCCATTAATAATCCTGTCTTACTCATATGGTGATCCCCATTAACTTTGAAGCATCCGCACAGATCGAAGTGATGATCTCCTCACAGGTTCCCTCGGTCTTCACAAGTCCCGCGATCTGGCCGCACATGCATGAACCGTTTGATACATCCCCCTCTATGGCAGCTCTTCTCAAGGCCCCTGCTCCCATGGCTTCAAGGTCCTCAGGCTTGGTGGAGGGGTCCTGCTCCAGCTTTCCGAATTCCCTGGTCATCCTGTTTTTAAGAGCTCTGACGGGATGACCCAGACTTCTTCCGGTGACTATGGTGTCACGGTCACGGGCGGATAAGACTTTTTCTTTGTAATTGGCATGAACGCTGCATTCCTTTGCAGTCAGGAATCTCGTGCCCATCTGGATGCCTGAAGCTCCCAGCATAAATGCGGCAGCCATTCCTCTTCCGTCTGCAATTCCTCCCGCAGCTATGACGGGAATGTTCACCGCATCAACAACCTGGGGAACAAGAGCCATGGTGGTGGTCTCCCCCACATGGCCTCCGGATTCACAGCCCTCCGCTATCACGGCACTTGCGCCCATTTCCTCAACCATCCTTGCGAGGGCAACGCTTGCCACCACACAGATGACCTTCACACCGGCATTTTTAAGCTTTTCCATGTACTTTGCGGGATTGCCTGCGCCGGTGGTGACCACAGAGATATGCTCCCTGCAGACCACATCCACCGCCTCATCGATATAGGGACTCATGAGCATGAGATTAACGCCGAAGACCTTATCAGTAAGTTCACGGGCTTTCTTTATCTGCTCCAAAAGCTGCTCTCCGTTTGAGTTCATGGCAGCGATAAGTCCCAGTCCTCCGGCCTCGGATACTGCAGCTGCAAGCTTTGCATCTGCGATCCAGGCCATTCCGCCCTGAAAGACGGGATATCTTATTCCCAGCATTTCACATACGGGATTCTTATCCATCAGATCTCCTTTCATCCCTTGGCAGCTGCGATGTGCCCTGCAAGCTTCTCGATGGAAGTGATCTCCTGTGAAAGCTCGATCTTGCAGTCGAGTTCTTCCTGAAGCTGCATAACAAGCTCCATGATGTCCAGTGAATCAAGTCCGATGTCTGTAAAGGAATCCGTGGCCTTGATGTCTGAAGGATCCTTATCAAGATATGCTGCGATAACGCGGATAATGGTTTCGGTAATGTCTTTCATGTTCTTTCTCCTTTTGTTTGTTTGATCATTTAGTCAGGGATGACCCCCGATGCAGTAAAAGGATATGCCCGGGTGCAGCCCCCAGGTCAATACATGATCTGAATTTTTCAAAAGAGCGCAAAATAAGGGATATGTGCCGGATTAAAGACAAAAGAAATACTCCCGCAAACGCATAAATCCTTGGGGCTAACCCCAAGGTTTTCTTTACACAGGAAAATGTTTCGGATACAATTGATCAGAGAATAAATCAAAAAAGAAAGGCGCCGCCATGTCATCTTCGGAAATCAATACGGGAGATCACGCAGAATATACACTCAGGGTTTCGGAATTCGCTTCCCTTTGCAATACCACAAGGGATACCCTCAGATATTATTATGAACAGGGGATACTGGTTCCTTGGAAGAATCCGAAGAACGGATATCATTACTATTCTTCAGCCCAGATAGGATCTTTTTTCTTCATAACCACCTTAAGGCAGACGGGGTGTTCCATCACGGAGATCAGCAAGGTCATCCACAATCTTTCAAGGGACGGCATCGAGGAACTGGCAAATACCAAGATCAGGGAAATGCAGCATGAAGCATTTCTCATTACCAAGAAGATCTCCGCTCTTCAGCTGGGCATGTGGATCCTGGGAAAATACAATTCACACAAAAAGGGGATTCCCTTCATTGATATGATCCCGCCCATGAGCGTTTTTTCGACTCCAATAGGAAACAGGGATTCATCCTTCCACACAGGGGATATCGCTTCCGATATCTCCGCCCACATAAGAAGGACTTCACTGGACGATTCCCTGCCCATGTTCCCCGCAGGGGTCACCATCGATTACAACGACCTTGTGGCGGGAAAATACGTTTATAACAAAATAATAAGTCTTTCCTTCCTTCCGTCGGATAATATCGGCACCTTCCCTCTTCCGGGAAGCAAGGCCGTCCTGTGCTACCAGGACAGTAATTCGACGGATATCGAAAAGACTTATCGAAAAATGCTTAAGGAGATCAGCAAAAACGGATTAAAAGCCTGCTCGGATCTTTATTCCATCAGCCTGATCAACCTGTATGACAATTCAAGAAACCATACTTACTTCAAATACCTGTTCATCTGCGTCAGCGCATCGGACTAGATCAGACCTCGAAATCCCCGGCGATGTGCAGACCTTCAGTTTTTCTTTCCCATAAAAGCGTTCAGCGGGTTGATGGAGGCGGCACGCTTTTTTAGATCCGTAAGATTAGCCCTTAAGAAATCTATGAGCTGATCGGATTCCTCTTCCGTAAAACCGCTGACCTTCGTAAGGACGCAGTCGGGGATGTACCCTTCCGCATAATCCTCTCCCCTGGAAAAGCGGATGTGGGCTATTCTTTTGCCGTCTTTTTCGGTTATTCCCGATACATCAAGTGTTACTTCATTCATTGGAATCCCCTTCCGTATCGCGGTTTTTCTGATAACGAAAATATATCCTGACAATGACTGCTGACGCAGCTAAAAGGAGCAGAAGTAAAAACACCTTGGTGCCTGTGGACATGGGGCCGTTGCCCGATGGATCATAGGGGGTTCCGCCCTGGGTGGCGGTTCGGTCGGTGCCGGTGGATGAGGCGGTGGCTGAACCGGCAGTTGTGTCAGCGGCCGCAGCGTCGGCGGCAGAGACTGCGGAATCGGCAGTGGCATCTGCGTCGGTTACGCCTGCTGTGCCCGAGCCGGTGGTGCCTGAGCCGGAAGCATCGGTGGCAGCTGTGTCATCGGAATCCGTGTCTGTGGCATCGGCTGCGTTAAGTGTTCCTGCTACTGAGGTGTCGGGAAGAGGAAAGGCTGCAGGTCCTGTCTTGGAATTGACCTCCATCATCTTCCGGTACATCGCTTCGAATTCCGCCCGGGTTGCCTGACCATGAGGATCGATCATCTGCTCGGACTTTGGGGCATTCAGATCCCCCTTGCCTTCCATGATGTGCCATGTAACAGCCCAGGTCACAGCTTCCCATGCGTACTGGTCTATATCGTAATAATCCTTGTACTCGTCTGTTCTTCCGAAATCGATAGCTCTCTTGTAATCCATAAACTCAGAATATCTCATGAGCATAAGGCACAGATCCTGCCTTGTGATATATTCTCCCACTCCGAATTTATCCGAGGAGATATAAGGGTATCCCAAGGCAATGGCATTCTTTTCTCCCCAGAGAAGGGCATCTTCATACCAGGAACCGGAAGCCACATCCTTAAATCTTGAAGATAGTCCGGCTACGGAGGGCTTTCCCGCAAAATTGTACAGGGTCCAGACTACGGTTTCTCTGGTAACAAGGTCGGCGTTTGAAGCGGCTGTTGTGGTGGTGCCGGCGGCATCATCCGAAGAATCGAGTGCTGATCTGTCGGCAGTTAAGGTAACCGCATCGTCGAAACACAGGAAAAGGATATTGTCACCGCCTGTTGAGGTATCCCCGCCATAATCTATGGTCCAGGAATGACCGCGGCATACCGAGGATTCGTCCTTCTTTTTACCTTCAAAATAGGTCTGAAGGAGGATGGGATTGGAGTTAATATTCAGGGTTGTAAAGGGATTGGTAAAGGCCTGGAGGAAGCTTAATTCCGGATTATGGGACACATCAAGGGAAGCCAGCCGGTTGCAGGCACAGTCCAGGTAAAAGAGCTTGGGGTTATTTGAAAGGTTAATGGAAGTAATGGAATTGTAGCTGCAGATAAGCTTCTGAAGCTGGGGATTATGACTTACGTCAATAGTCGTTGCACCGTTGTGTGCACAGT
>JAEEGL011474278.1_pt1 | contig 12723 bp, 10 predicted proteins | sample 9134231 | NCBI WGS metagenome assembly JAEEGL01 (sample SAMN16246548, study PRJNA631951) | gut metagenome | biome: gut microbiome; feature: rumen; material: fiber-attached | host: Bos | place: Iran: Karaj | collected 2018-10 | reverse complement strand
TTGGACCAGCAGATGACGTCGTACAATGTCTGCTGCTCGGGAATGGGATGCGCTTTTATCAGCGACACATTAATCGGGTTGGTGCCGCAGGATCCCAATATCGTTCTTTATCGCCTGGATCCGGAGCTGTCCCGGCGGAAGGTGTACTTTTACTGGCGTGAGGGGAGACCTCTCTCTCGAGCCGCAAGGGTCTTTCTGGACGAGAATGCGGCAGAATAAATAGTATAAGGCAACTTCCGATAAAGGTCTTTTTATCTGAATTCGTTCAACATCAAGTCGGCGACTGCGCATATCTTGAACGAGTACCTTATTGACATCGTCTGTACATGACTTTATATCAAATATAGAACCGGTTCCATATATTGTCTGAGCCGCTCACCACAAATACCAACACATTTTGTTCATGTGTTTATTTGTAGGTGTGCCGGCGAATATATCTACACATTTTCGCTTTATTTGATTGTGAAATATTACCATAAAAATCTTTTAAATCTTAGTGATTTTGTTACTTGAGTTAAACCTTCGTTTAACATCTATGATAAAAAAAGCTGGAACTATGTTACAGTTTCGATCCACCAAGCAACAGCCGAAAGAAGGGGGGGCTTCAATGATGTATTCTGCAAATCAGGCACGTTATGAGGCTATGATCTACAATCGCTGCGGCAGGAGCGGCTTAAAACTCCCTATTATTTCTTTCGGCTTATGGCACAATTTTGGCAATACCGGGGTTTATGACAACATGCGGGCCCTGTGCAGGACGGCATTTGATCACGGGATCACGCATTTCGACCTGGCCAACAACTACGGTCCCGAGTACGGCAGTGCTGAGCGCAATTTCGGCAGGATTTTCAAAGAAGATCTCGCTCCCTATCGTGATGAACTGATCATCAGCACCAAGGCAGGTTACGACATGTGGCCAGGCCCTTACGGGAACTGGGGGAGCCGTAAGTATCTGATTGCTTCTCTGGATCAGAGCCTTCGCCGCATGGGTCTTGACTACGTCGATATCTTCTATCACCACCGCATGGATCCAGAGACGCCCCTTGAGGAGACAATGGGGGCTCTGGCAAGCATCGTCCAAAGCGGCAAGGCACTTTATGTCGGCCTATCCAATTACGATGGACCGACGATGCTGAAGGCATCTTCCATTCTTGAAGACCTTAAGTGTCCCTTCGTCATCAATCAGAACCGCTATTCCATTCTTGACCGCACAATCGAGAACAACGGTCTGAAGGAAGCCGTACGGACAAACGGACAGGAAAAAGGACTAATCTGCTTCAGTCCACTCGCGCAGGGCCTTTTGACAAACCGGTACCTCAACGGCATTCCTGCAGACAGCCGTATAGCCAGCGACGGACGCTATCTCTTGAAGGAAGATCTTTCTGAATCACGTCTCCGTCAGCTGCACGCGCTGAATGACATGGCTGCAGAGCGTGGTCAGTCGCTTGCACAGATGGCACTGTCATGGATTCTTAAGGACGGCGTTGTGACAAGTGTGCTGATCGGAGCCTCCAAGCCGGAGCAGATCCTGGATAACCTGGGCATCATCGGACATACGGAGTTCACGTCTGAAGAGGTCATGAAAATAGAAGAATTATTCCGGATCTGTCCGGATTACCGCGGCGCATAAGCAGATTAATCCCTGCCCTTTGGATAATAATAAAGTGTTTTCTGGACGCTCCGTTGTCAATAAGTAAGGGGAATAATTGAAAACCGGAAGAAACATGTAAACAGTGTGTAATACAGCAACCATTAACAAAAGGAGGAAAACATGAAAAAGAAAATTATTTCAACTGTCCTTGCTGCGGCGATGGTTCTTTCGCTGGCAGCCTGCTCCTCGACTTCTGCGACGACCTCTGCAGATACTTCCGCCAAGACTGAGGCCCAGGCCGAAGAAGCCTCGACGGATGAGACTGCTGCCGCTGCAGAGGAAAACGCAGACACGCCTATCAAGATAGCCCTGTATGCGCCGATCACCGGCAATAACGCCCAGTACGGTCTGACATATCAGAAAACTATCCAGGCTCTTGCTGAAAAAATCAACGAAGAAGGCGGTGTCAACGGCCGCGAGGTCGTCGTGGATGTTTATGATGACAAGGCCGACCAGAAGGAAGCCCTGAACATTGCCAACCTGATCGTCTCAGATCCCGATGTCGTCGGCGTTGTTGGCAGTCAGACTTCCTCGCCCACTCTTGCGGCGGCTCCGATCTTTGAGAAGGCCGGTATTCCGATGATTTCTCCCAACGCTTCACACGGCGATATCACACCGGTAGGCAAACACATCTTCTCCATCTCCTGCCTGGCAGATTTCGAAGGTGGCCAGTCCGCAGCCAAGATGGCTATTGATGGTCTTCAGAAGGTCGCGATTTTGTATTCCAATGACGACAACGGTGTTTACAACAATGAAGTCTGGCAGAAGATCGCAAAGGAGAACGGCCTTGATGTCGTCGCAGCAGAGAGCTTCGTGCCCGGTGCCACATCCGACTTTACGCCTCAGCTTTCAAAAATCAAAGCAGCCGGCGCGGAAGGTGTGTTCCTGAACTGCGGTTATTCCGACGGTGTTCTGATTCTGACCCAGATGCGTCAATTAGAGATGGATGATGTGGCGGCCTATGCCGGCTCCACCAACTACAACGAAGCTTTCCTTGAAGCAGTCGGCGACAACGCCGAGGGATTCAATGTCTGCAACTTCTTCTATGACGGCAGCACGGACGAGACCTATCTTAATCTCGAAAAGCTGATCAAGGAGAAGACTGACATCTCCCTCATGAGCGTTTATGTTACCAACTCTTACGATGCCTTCATGCTCCTTATCGATGCAATCCGCGAGGTCGGCACGGACGGTGACGCGATGGCTGATTGGATTGGCAGTGTTCAGGATTGGCCCGGTGCCTGCGGCCCGGTCACCTTCGATGAGACCAGACATCCCCAGAAGCATCTGTTCTGGTTCAAAGTCAAAGATGGCCAGTATGTCTTCGACAGCCAGCAGTATTGATAGGAACAGTAAGACCTTCACACATCAGGAAGGTTAATGATGGGCGGAGACCAGGGCTTCGTGCACTGGTTTCCGCTTGAATAATTATCCGGAGGAGAAACAACGTGTTATTTCAACAGATCATCAATGGATTGACCATCGGTGCGATCTATGCTGTCGTTGCCATGGGATATTCCCTCGTATTTGGTGTTTTGCGCCTCATCAATTTCGCCAACGGCGCCGAATACATGTTGGGTGCATTCATCGTCTATATCCTGATGGTCAGGTTCGGCCAGGCCGCACCTCTTGCCCTACCGATCGCCATTGCAATCCTCGGCGTCGTCGGCTTTCTGGTCGACTATATCGGACTTAGACGTCTGCGTGCAAAGAATGCTCCGCGTATGGCCGGTCTTATCTCTACGCTCGGAGTCGGCACCTTCATAGAGAACGCAATCCAGATCTGGGTCGGCACGGAGACCAGGCCCTTTCCCAATTTTCTGAATTTCGGACGGTTCAAGGTTGGAACGACCATTATCAGCGGGACACAGATTTTTATCATCATCTTCTGCGGCATCCTGATGATGACGCTCAACTATATCGTCTACACGACGAAAGCGGGAAAATCCATGCTTGCCGTCCAGCAGGATCCAATGTGTGCCCGCCTTATGGGTATCAACGTAGCGAAGGTTATCTCCATTACCTTTATTGTCTCTGCAATGTTGGCCTGCGTATCCGGAGCACTTGTCGGAACATACTATCAGTCCATTGACACCAACATGAGCGCCATCGCCGGTATGAAGACCTTTGCGGCTGCTGTCCTCGGCGGTGTCGGATCTCTTCCGGGTGCAGTAGTTGGCGGTCTGATCGTTGGTCTGGCTGAAGCGATAGGTGCCAGCTACATCAGTTCAGGCTATCGCGATGCGATCGCGTTTGCCATTCTCATCATTGTCCTTCTGGTCAAGCCCAGCGGCCTGTTCGGGAAGAACAACGTGGATAAGATGTGAGGAGGTCGACCATGAAGATCACAAATGTATTGAAAAAGGCCTGGAACGGCTTTCTCGAATTCGTGGCGATGCACCAGCCCCCTCTCATCATTGGACTGGTCATCCTTGCTGCTCTGGTACCGGCATTTACACAGAACTACTACTTTCTGCGTATTGCAACGCTTTGTGTCATCAATATCATCCTGGGCTTATCCTACAACCTGGTCCATGGCTACATGGGACAGATGAGCTTTGCTACGGCAGCATTTTGGGGCATAGGTGCCTATGCAGGCGCCATCTCGATCACAAAGTTGGGCGTGCCGTCGCTGCTTGCGGCAGTCCTCGGGATGCTGCTGGCCGGTTTCTTCGGCTGGCTGATCGCACTGCCTTCACTCAAAGTCAAAGGTTACTATCTTTCGATTGTTACTATGGGGTTCTGCGAAATCGTCCGTCTGATCGAGTTGAACTGGATAGAGGTCACGCGCGGTGCGCTCGGTATCATGAACATCCCGCCTGTGACGATTTTTGGATATGAGCTTTCTTCGAATACTGCGAGTTACCTGATTGCGCTGGTCATCTTGATCGTCACGACGATCCTTGTAAGGAATCTTGTGGGCTCAAACTTTGGTCTTGCGCTGAAGGCGATCCGCGATGACGATGCGGCAGCAGAGACCATGGGTATTAATATAATCAAGGTTAAGCAGACGAACTTTATCATTTCCGCCATGATCTGTGGCTTTGTCGGTTCGTTCTACGCCCAGTACGTCACCTTCATTCATCCCTCCGGCTTCACCAGTGCGGTCTCCCAGGAGTTCGTGGTCATGGTCATCTTTGGCGGTCTTGGTAGCATTCCCGGCACGTTCCTTGGCTGTATTGCCCTGACGGTCCTTCCGGAGCTGCTTCGCGGTCTCTTGCAGTACAGACTCCTGATCTACGGCGTGCTGATGGTCATCATGATGAATTTCAAGCCGACCGGCATCCTGGGCAATCTTGATATCAGCAACATCAAGCGAATGGTCCTTGACCGAAAGAAGCAAAGCGCGCAGAGCGCCTCGTCTGAAGGAGGTGCGGAAAATGGAAGGTAATCTGGTCGTCAGGGATCTGACACAACAGTTCGGCGGACTTACCGCGCTGAATAAAGTGAACATGAAAGTCGACGTCGGTGAGATCGTCGGTGTCATCGGACCCAACGGCGCTGGTAAAACAACGCTCTTCAATATCATCACGGGCGTTTATACTCCTACGTCGGGTGAAGTCTATCTGAATGGCGAAAGAATCGACGGAAAAAAGCCTTACGAGATCACTGAACTCGGATTTGCGCGCACTTTCCAGAATATACGCCTGTTTAAACAGTTGCCGGCCATCGACAACGTCATCGTCGCCATGCGCCTGCGTTCGAAGTGCACACTTTTCGATCAGCTGTTCAACACTAAGAATAAGAAGGCTGAGATGGCCGCCCAGATGGAAAAGGCAGAGGAGATCCTTCGTATTATGGATCTCGAAAACTATAAGTTCGATCTGCCGGGCTCGCTGCCCTACGGTGAACAACGGCGCCTCGAAATTGCACGTGCTATGGCTACGGACGCAAAGATTTTGCTGCTTGACGAGCCCGCTGCCGGCATGAATGAACAGGAGACGTCTGCGCTTGTTAAAACAGTACGCCATTTGAACGAGATGGGATACACGATCATCATCATAGAGCACGATATGAAATTCATCATGAACATCTGCGAGCGGATCTATGTGCTTAATCATGGAGAACTCATCGCAGAGGGTGTTCCGGACGAAATTAAAAAAAATCCCGACGTCATCGAGGCATATCTCGGAAAGGAGGAAGAAGAGTGAGCATCCTTTCGGTAAAAGACCTTCAGGTCAATTACGGCGGTATCCGGGCGCTGCGCGGTGTCTCACTTGAAGTCTCGGAGGGTGAGATTATTACGCTGGTCGGTGCTAACGGTGCAGGCAAGTCCACACTGATGCACTCGATCATGGGCATCGTTCCTAAAGCTTCCGGCACGGTCGAATACAAAGGAGAGGACATCACCCGTACCGATACGGGCCGGATCGTTGAGATGGGTATGACCCTCGCTCCTGAGGGGCGGCATATATTCTCCGGATTTACTGTACGCGACAACTTGATGATGGGCGGTTATTTCGGGACGAAAGAAGTAAATGCAGAGACGTTGAGGACTGTTTTCCGGCTCTTCCCCGTGCTTGAGGAACGTATCGACCAGATGGGCGGCACTCTTTCCGGCGGTGAACAACAGATGCTGTCAATCGGACGTGCCCTGATGGCGCAACCTAAGGTCATGATGCTGGACGAGCCGTCTCTTGGCCTCGCACCCCTGATTATTTCAGACATTTTCAAGTTGTTCGAAGAAATCCGGGAAATGGGCGTCACGATCGTCCTGGTGGAACAGAATGCCCGCATGGCACTGAAGGTTGCTGACCGCGGCTATATTATTGAGTCCGGAAATATCGTCATGGAAGATGACGCCAAAATCCTGCTGCGTTCCGAATCCGTCATCAAAGCTTACCTCAGTTAATCCACTGAGGCGTGATTATCATGTGGTAACTCTTCTCAGAAAAAGGAGCATATTATGTTAGATTTTACGACTACACCTGTCATCGACGCACATGCACATCCTTTCATGCCTTCCCGTGAGAAGGATACTTATGCGCACACCTACGCAATGTGCATCTATGATGGCCTTGAAGATCATAAATATCAGACTTCATATCATATGGCGCTTCAGGAGCTCAAGCGTCTGTTGGAACTGCCCATCACTACGCCCGATGACGAAGTGGTCGCCAGACGGCACAAACTGGCAAGAAGCGATTATAAAGCATGGGTAAAGCTGCTATATGAAGATGCTCGCATCAAGACCGTTCTCTCCGACTTCGGGTTCCCTATTGTCGGCGAAGGCCTGACACCGGAGGAATTTGACACATTCTACGGGGCAACGGACGGTGTCTGTGATATTCTTGACCTCATCCGCATAGAGACGACCTGCGATCGCTATCTTTACCATGAAGGTATAACCTTTGATGAATTAGTCGAGGATTTTGACAACTACGTTGCAAAGAGGATCAAAGAGCGGAAGACGATTGGCATCAAGTCAGTCGTAGGTTACTATACAGGCCTGAAATGGGAACCGGTGACACACGATGAGGCGGAGGAGAACTTCAACAAATGCTATATCGGCAAGTTCAACCCCGCGCGTACAGAAAAGAAATTCCGCGATTATATGGTCTATCACGGGCTCGAACTCTGTGTTAAATACGGTCTGCAGTTCCAGATGCACAGCGGAGCAGGAGACCCTCCCAAGTGTGACCTGCGTCTGGTGAATGCCAATGATCTTTATGATCTGATCAACACGGATATCGCAAAGCAGATTCATTTTGTCGTCGTACATGCCGGATATCCTTATAGCTATGAAGCGGCTTTCTTGGCGGCAAATTATCCGCATGTATTTACGGATGTCTCTTCCACACAGAACTATGCCGGGCGAGCAGAAGAGACGGTCTTTCGAAATGTTCTTGACATTGTCCCGCACAACAAAATCATGTTCGCTTCAGATGGAGGCGGGACGGTCGACGGGTCATGGTATGGCGTACGCTACTTTAAACGGTTCATGGCCGAGATACTTGAAGAATATGTCGCAAAGAACTGCTTCTCCGAAAGCTACGCACAAGAAATAGGCGAAATGATTCTTTATAAGAATGCAAAAAGGATCTACGGGATCTAATGCCCGGATGACCGGCGAAAGCGAAGCCTGTCGCAAAAGACGGCTTCGCTTTCGCAAACCGGATCACACAGCGGAAACAATCATATGCACTACTCTATTTCGGATGTTGCTAAGGAATTCGGGATAACAAAATCCGCGATTCGTTGGTATGAAAAACAGGGCCTTATCCCGCCTGTCAAGCGCGATGAGAACGGACGCCGCTATTACGATGCGGGAGATCTGGACTGGTTCAGCGTCGTTATGTGCATGAAGAGTACCGGCATGTCCGTAGAGGACATACGTCGATTTGTAGTGCTCAATTCAATGGGCGACAGTACGCTTAACGAACGTCTGGAAATGGTCAAAAACCAACGTGAAGTGACCCTCAACAAGATCCACGAGATGGAGAAAGCACTAGAAACCATTGACTTTAAGATTATGTACTTCACAGAGTGCATCCGTCAGGGAACGGAAAAAGAAATGAAGGTCCGCTACTACGCCACACATATACACCAGCGCCTGGAGGAAAAGAAAAAATAATTTCTCACAAGCTCGCTCGCATCGACCATTTTTGGACTTTGTTTTTCTTCCCTTTGTTAGTATCGGAAGCAGGCTTAACAACGAATTCCATAACTGCATTCGAGCTGGATTTAGCAACTTCTCTTCCTTTCAAAAATAGAGTAACTCAATAGAAGTTTGCCCACCGTAGATCCTTTCTGGCCCTCGACATCTTCGACCGGCGCCACAACAAAGACGGGCCTATTATCAAGCTAGTAGTGTAACTTATTCGATTATCCTTATCACATATTGTTGTATATAGTACCATTTACAATAGTATAGAATGCAGAATAGTGATGTATGCTATTTGTGGAAGAATCGGACATAAAACAGACGGCGTCTCAGATCGGTGCATCTGAGACGCTTTGCTTTGTCACATCACGGAAGCATGAAAGTGTGAAACTAATCGGTCACGAAACGGGGGTAGAAATGCTCATCCCTGCTGTAGAAAATATTGCCTCAGCCTCTCATCGCAGCAGTAGATACTGCATTCTTCCATACCGCGGGTCAGAAGCACGCGGTAAGTGTTCTTGATCAGTTCGGTGATTTCTTCATCCGGAAGAGAGGAAGACGCATTGATTTTCCGGACCATAGACCTGTTGACCGCAACTTTTCCGTTGTCATCCAGATAAAGGTCGGGCCCTATGACTACAAGGACCCTGCTGTGCTCAAGTCCGTGGATATCAAAGATGTCCCCTGCAAAATTCGTCTGATCCTCATCGTTGAAGTGATGCTTCACGAAAGAGTGTGAGGCGCTGTTATTCAGCCGGAACCACTGGAGGCTTTCAGGCGTGCCTTCCAGAGATAACTGCCTGGGATCACAGGCGCCGCTGAGCACCAGCACGTCCGTATCTTTTGCAAGAGCCATTGCCTCATCCGGGGTCTCAAGGATCTTCACATTGAAGTCGAGGTCTTTCGTAGTGATGTCGAAGGTCACGTAATCCGGATCACAGTCAGGAATCTCGATCTGCAGCATCCGGTCAACCCAGGCAATGTAGCCGTCGTCCATGTTGCACCGGAACTGGGATCTCAAATAATAACGGTTTGAGTCCGTTTCATACGGCGCAAGGAGCTGCACGCCGTTATCCTTCGGATGAATGCGCTGATGCTTATCAGCCAGGAATACGGCGATTCTGGTCTTATCCAGAAGAGCCTTGAAACCTTCCGGGCTCAGGTCGCACCGGTGTGCCTCGTCCATGATCATGACGTCATAGGTGCCGGGATCATCCAGATACTCATTGATGTACCGGCAGTCCTTTTCCGTATCCAGCCCGACTTCGGCAAAGGCCTTATGCGGCGCGCCGCCCCGGTAGAGGAGGACGGCCTTTTTTCCAAGGTGTTTACAGTAGCCCAGTACGAGCATTGCGAGCAGTGTTTTGCCGCTTCCCGGGTTGCCATAGATGATGATATTCTGCTTTTCGCCGATATCGATGCAGTCCCTGATCTTGTAAAAATAGTAGCGTTGGTCGGGACGGAGCTTGTTCAGAACAGCGTTCCAGCCCTTTGCGTTCCAGCCCGACCCATCAGACATAGATACGAGCTCATTCAGGCTGATCAGGGGGATCCCGGATTTAAACGCCCGAAATACGCCGGCGGCATCCAGTCCATCAGAAAAAAGCTCACTCAGGTGATTCCGTAAGGGAAGAATATCTCCCTCGTAGAAAACGCGGACGTCATTCTCACTGCGCCCAATCCCTACCTGATCCTTCTTTTCTGAGAGGTTGTGCAGGAACACAATGGGATGCAGTGTGATAGCGCCGGAAGACACAGATCCATTTGTCTCCTGGAGACCGCTGCAGTATCCGCTGACCTGTTCTGCGGGATCGTCATCATAGTGGTAATCGACCACGATCTTCCTGTCTTTTGTCTTTCGCCGCATCCCAATTCGGATCTTCTTATTGGTATTGGCATCAGTGGCATCAGGGTTAGGCTCCGCATTGCTCCACTGCTTCAGTTCAATGACTGCGATGTGCATCGAACCGTCAGCGGCATGACCGCCGACCATCACGTCAGCCCGGCCGGCGCGTCCCCGTTCCATAAAGTATTCCAGGCCGATATAGAGATCGTTCGGGACGTTTTCATCCTTCAGGACAAGGACCATGTATGCCAGGGAGTTACGCCAGGAGGCAAGCTCGGTGTCATCGACGACGTCATCCCAGTGTGCTTCAGATACACTGCAGTACAGAAGTGAAATCAGCCGGCCTTCTTCAAAATCGTTTATGAAGTTCTGCTTGGAACGAAGATAGGAGAACATACTCTTTTATCCCTGATGAAACTATGCCGGTGATGCCATGACAGGAATGCATCAATAAAAGGGCTCATTTTCGTCAATGCCAAAACTGGAAAGGGGAAAGTCTACAAATATATCTTCCAGGGAACTGGAAGGGACCTTGGTCTTTGCAATCGCAGCGCACAGAATCTTTCCCTTAAAGCTGGTCCCTGCATCGCGGCGGATGATCGACCGGCAGGCTTCAAAAGTGTTGCCGGAAGTAGTGATATCATCAAGGACAATGGCTATTTCAAGGGAACCCATACGGAGGCTATCTTCCGGCTTGATCCGGATTGTATCAAGGTTTGTGGATATAGATCGGTCATTTCCGATATGCGCACTTTCACGGGATTTATAACGCTCCAGTACTGTAAGGAAGTTGGAAGCGCCGGTCTTTTCAATCACTTCGGGCAGGATGTCATGTTCCAGGGCTGCATTCCATTTACCGGCAGTGGAAGAGGGGACGATAAACAGCCCGATCTTGGATGTATCCGTGATACCATTTTCCTTTTTTACGGTTCTGATGTACTTGGTCAGGTATTTCACGGCCCATTTGATGACCCATTTCTTGCTGAAGATGGGATGTGTACTTTTGATACGTATGTTTTTCCCTTTGATATCTCGAAAGAACGCGAGGGAATAGTAATCTGTATACCTTCCAGCACCGATCGGGTAGTAGGAGAAGCAGTAGGTATCACCGGTGCTTTCGTCAATCTTAGGCGACCAGTCATAAAAGATAAAGTCCCGGAGGTCGGCTACTTTCTCGATGAGCATGAAAGGGATTGCCTTGGAGCGCTTTTCTTCATCTTCCTGGTCAAATTTCTCTTTCGGGATGCCCCAGGTGCTGCGCATCGCGAAGATTGTCTTTCCCTGGATTCGGTTCGCGGCTTCGATGTCCCGGAGGGAATCACCGACAATGACGTAACCCATGCCGGGTTTCCCGTACCGTTGCATGGCAAGCAGATAGGGCTCCGGATCTGGTTTGTGTTTTTTGGTGTCCTGGTAAGCGATCAGAGGATAGTCTTCAAGGCCGAGCCTTTTCAGGACATGCTCACAGTATTTTCTGGCGGATGATGAAACAAAAATGATGTTGTGACCTTTGCTTCTGGCTTCATTGATCAGGTCAACCAGCCCGTGAAACAGTCCGATCTCACCGGTATCTATGGCATTGATCGCAAATTCCCAGTTCCGGTTGTCACGTGCTTCTTCTACATAAGAAGTATCCGCGGTGGTCTGATCGATATCAAAGATGATGTTGTAAGCCATATTCACTGTTCCTTTCTGATCTGAAGAATGCTGTCGAATGACAGCTGTTCGTATTCCTCCGGGGCAGGCTCCTGCCTGCATGCTTTCTCGTGATAGTCCTTAAGCAGCTCACAAAACTGGTCCAGGTCACTGTCATTTGCTACCGGGACCGCGGTCCCGTTTTCGACCAGCATTCGGTTTCCGGCCGCTTCCGGGATGAGGGCGTACCTTTCCGGATGGGAAAAGCAGCCGATGACCCTGCCGTATTCTCCGGCAAACCGCACCGCGTGATGCGTCCCACCCTGCTCTCTGGTCTCTATGACGAATACCCCGTCGCTTAAAGCTGCCTGCAGCCGGTCGCGCTCGACGAACGCAGCGCGGTAAGGCGCGGCATAAGGCGGATACTCGCTGATGAGCGCGCCGCCCTTTCTTAGGATCTCATCCGCAAGACGCCTGTTGGATGCGGGATAGACCTTATCGAGTCCGCCGGCAAGCACCGCGGCGGTCCTGCCGCCTGCGGACAGGCAGCCCGTGTGGCCGCCGGTGTCGCAGCCGACCGCAAGGCCGCTGATGTCGGCAAATCCCCTGTTTGCAAAGGCTTCGCCGAGCTTGTGTGCCACTTTATAACCAAAAGGGGAGGGCTCCCTCGTCCCGATGATGGCGACCGCGTTCATCGTATCGATCCAGGACAGGTCGCCGAGAACGTACAGGACAGACGGATAGTCCGTGCTCTTTTTCAGCATTTTCGGATACTCCGGATCCAGATAGGTGATGATACGGATCCCGAGGCTTTCGCAGTCGGAGATGACTTTGTCGGCGCTCAGGATCGCTTGCTCGATCACGTCCCGCGAGGGATGGGGGATCCGGGCGGCAGAGCTTTTTGCCAGCAGCGTGGAAATGCCTTCCGCGCTGCATTCCGCGCCGGCTGTCACGGGGATGTGTTGTATGATGGTCTTGCGGCTGATG
>JAEEGL013961489.1_pt1 | contig 12724 bp, 9 predicted proteins | sample 9134231 | NCBI WGS metagenome assembly JAEEGL01 (sample SAMN16246548, study PRJNA631951) | gut metagenome | biome: gut microbiome; feature: rumen; material: fiber-attached | host: Bos | place: Iran: Karaj | collected 2018-10 | reverse complement strand
TCCGGCACGGAATTTGAAAAACGATCTTACGTAATAATGCTTTTAAAAGAATGCGGCAATCTAAACAGTTATGACTTAATAATTAAAGAACTGCGGGACGTTGAACAGGGCTGTTATTATGTGGATATGGCTATTGCCTGGACTCTTTGGGAAATTCTTTCAAAAGATTATGATAAGATTTTGAAAAATGTCTGGTTCCTGAGTTCGGTCAGCGTTTTTATTTTAAAAAAAGCGGCGCAAAAATGCAGGGATTCGTTTAGGCTTACTGCCGAACAAAAAAAATACATTACGGAACTGGTGAACAATAGATGAAAAAAGTTGTTGTCGGAATGAGCGGCGGTGTTGATAGCGCGGTAACGGCCTTGCTGTTAAAACAGCAGGGATATGACGTTATCGGGCTGTTTATGCACAACTGGGAAGAAGATGATAACGGATCTTGTTCATCGGCTGACGATTGGGAAGATGCCCGTAACGTTGCGGATAAAATAGGTATAAAGATTTATTCGGTAAATTTTGCAAAAGAGTATTTGAACAGGGTGTTTGCTTATTTTTTAAAGGAGTATTCCGCCGGTCGAACGCCAAATCCCGACGTTTTATGCAACAGGGAAATTAAATTTGACGCCTTTTCTTCTTACGCAAACTCGTTAGGCGCCGATCTGATTGCTACCGGGCATTATTGTAATATTAATCATGACTGTGACGGTTACGCTCAACTGCTAAAATCTCTGGATCAATCAAAAGACCAAACCTATTTTTTAAATCAGGTAAAAAACGGGGCTTTGGAAAACGTAATTTTTCCCATAGGCAACCTAAACAAAAAGGAAGTGCGAGAAATTGCGGATAAATATAATTTAAGCGCCGTTTCAAAGAAAAAAGATTCGACTGGTATTTGTTTTATTGGCGAACGTAATTTCAAAGCGTTTTTAAAAACGTATCTTCCCTCAAAAAAAGGATTAATCGTAGATAAAAACAATAATGTTCTTGGAGAACACGACGGAATAATGTACTATACCCTTGGGCAGCGAAAGGGTTTGAATATCGGCGGCAAAAAGGGTTACGACCAGAACCGGTGGTACGTAATAGATAAAGACGTAAAAGATAATAAATTAATAGTTTCTAACGGAGAGGAAGAGGAGTTGTTTTCGTCACAGTTGTTTACGTCTGAAATTAATTTTATAGGCAATTCAATTAAAGAAGACATTTTTGATTGTTATGCCAAAACGAGATATCGGCAGCCCGATCAAAAATGTAAGCTGATAAGAGCGGATAACGGTTATTTCGTTCAATTCGAAGAAAAACAAAGGGCCGTTACTCCGGGCCAATACGTCGTTATTTATAAAGACGAGCGCTGTTACGGCGGCGGAGTTATAGAGTCTTATCAATGAATTGTAAATAACTTTAAAAACACTGTTGATAATTTGTTAATAACTCTTTAAATATTATTTATTTTTGTTTGTTTTTTTAACTTATAACTTTTTATTGTTGAATATTTTTTATTATATTTTGTGCCGGTTAAATTTTAAATCAACAATATCTTGTGTTTTTTTATTTTATCAACTTTTGATCCAATTACTAATTTTTATTATTAACAACCTTATAAATAAAAAAAATGAAAGAAATAATATATAAACAAATTTTTGATTTTCTGACGCAGGAAAATGAAAAATATAATCTTACGGCAATTAAAGATTATAATGATTTTTTATTAAAACACATAAAAGACAGTGAACTTGGAAAAGAATTCGTATATGGAAAAGTTTTGGATATTGGAAGCGGTGCCGGATTTCCGGGAATAGTTTTAAAAATAAAAAAGCCAGAAATAAATATTACGATGATAGATGGAACGGGGAAAAAAGTAAATTTTATAAATAGTTTAATAAAGAAGTTGAATCTTAAGGATGCCAGAGCTATACATACGAGAATAGAAGATTATAATGAAAAGGAAAAATTTGACGTTGTTACTGCAAGAGCTGTAGCTCCCTTAAAAATACTTGCGGAATATGCTCTTCCGTTTTTAAAAATAGGAGGAGTATTTGTAGCATATAAGTCTGAAGATGTAGATAATGAAATAAAAGAAGCGGATAATGCCATAAAAAAACTTGGAGGAAAATTAATAGACGTAAAAGAAAGAAAATTAAATGAAGAAATTACAAGAAAATTTATAATTATAAAAAAAGAAAAAAAATGTGATAGTATTTATCCAAGAAAACAAAACAAACCAAGATTGCAGCCATTATAAAATTTGTGCCTATAGTCTAATTGGATAAAATAGAGGCCTCCGACGCCTCCGTTCCGGGTTCGAGTCCCGGTGGGCACACCATTAGAAAGATACTCGCTAGAATTGTAATGATTCTAGCGTTTTTTCATTATTTATGGGCTTTTTTAATACTTTTATATGTGTTTTAAATATCAAAGCAAAAGAATTTATGACTTTAAAACATATCGAAATGTAAAAATTTTAGTTCAAATATCGTTCAAATCTTTTAAGTGTGCAACCGATATTTAATTCTAGTTTAGGATTTTCGTATTAAGACATATTTTTTTCAAATATAGTATTTATTCAGTTTTCTAGATAAATTTAATATTACCCCAATATAGATTTTCCCCGATGTTTTGAGGAAGACCAATATATTATTTAAATTTTTTGTGTTGAAATAGATTTTAACAAGAATCCGCAAGATGAAAAACAGCAAATATACGAAATAAAATACCGCAAATATACGAAATAAAAATACCCAAATACTTGAAATTTAATACTAAACGGGTTATAATTCTCTCGAGGTGAAATAAATGGAATATAAAACAAGAATTGCTGATGAGCTTTTAAAAGATAAATTAGATACTTTTGGAGCGGTTTTAATTATTGGACCAAAAGGGTGTGGAAAAACAACAACAGCTAAACAACAGGCAAAAAGCATTATTGAGTTTCAGGATGAAACAAGAAGAGATCAATATTTAATTACAGCAAGGAATGCTCCTGAAATGCTTTTAATTGGTGATAAGCCAAGACTATTTGATGAATGGCAAGATGCACCTAAAATTTGGGGTTCTGTTCGTAAATCAGTAGATGATGAACAAAAAACAGGTTTATATATTTTAACTGGTTCAACTTCTAAAAATATTCAGGTTGCTCATACTGGTACTATGCGTATTAGCAGTATGAAAATGTATCCTTTGAGTTTATACGAATCTGGAGAATCAAACGGTACAGTTTCACTTTTAGAACTTTTTAATAATCCAAATTCTTTTAAAGGTTGCATTTCAAACTTAACATTAGAAAAACTTATTTTTGCAATTTGCAGAGGTGGTTGGCCATCTTGTTTTAAAATTGGTAATAGTAGGAATAAGTTAAGTGTTGCAGATGATTTAGTGTATCAAATATGTAATAATGATATTTCTTCTGTTGATAATGTAAGAAGAAATCCAAAGTTAGCCAATGCAATTCTAAAATCTTATTCAAGAAACATTTGTACACTTAGTGATTATAAAACTATTTATCAAGATGTTAAAGCGACAAATGAAATGTCTGATAGAAGTTTTAGTGAATATATTGAAGCACTAGAAAAACTTTATGTTATAGAAGATGTAGATGCATGGTGTCCCGCAATAAGATCAAAAACATCAATAAGATCTAGTAAAAAGAGAAACCTAATTGATCCATCTATTGCAGTTGCTTCGCTAGGTATATCACCTGAATATTTTAATACTGATTTTAAAACACTTGGATTCTTATTTGAGTCATTATGCATTAGAGATTTAAAAGTATATTCATCTAAGATGCGAGGAGAAATGTCTTATTACCATGATAGGTATGGTCTAGAAGCTGATGGTGTATTACATTTAAAAGATGGTAGATATGCTTTATTAGAATTTAAATTGGGTTCTAGTGAAATTGACGATGGTGCAAGACATCTTTGCGAAATCGAAAGATTAATTAAAGAATACAATAAAAAAGAAAAACAAGTACCACTTAGACTCCCTGATTTAAAAATAGTAATTACTGGTACGGAATACGGATATAAAAGAGAAGATGGAGTATTAGTCATTCCAATCGGTTGTTTAAAAGATTAAAGAAGTAAATAATATTGGATATTCCAACTTGTTTTATTAGAAGGAGCAGATAATGAACATATCTCAAATTAAATACGTTTTGGAGGTTGCCCGCTCGTCTTCTATGAGAGAGGCTTCGACAAAACTATATATTTCTCAGCCGGCGCTTTCGGCAAGCATCGCGGATTTGGAAGAGGAGCTGGGAATACTTATTTTTGAAAGAACCAATAAAGGCATCTTGCTGACGGAAGAAGGCAGGGAATTTATTAATTATGCAAAAAAGGCCGTTGCCCAATATGAAATTCTTGAGGACAGATATATTTCAAAAGACAGTGATAAAGAAAGATTTTCCGTATCCACGCAGCATTATAATTTCGCGATAAAAGCGTTTACGGAAGTAATTAAAAAGTTTAACTCCAAAAAATACGTATTTTCCATTCACGAGACGAAAACGAAGGACGTCCTGGAGGACGTGAGAAGATTAAAAAGCGAAGTGGGAATAATATCCTTTTCGAGCTCCAACGAAGCGGTATTAAAAAAACTGTTTAGAGATTATCAGCTGGAGTTCACTCCTCTTATGTGCAGGGAAACGTACATATACGTTTGGAAAAACCATCCGTTTGCGGGGAAAAAAGAATTGTCGATAGAGGACATGAAAGAATACCCGTGCGTATCGTTCGATCAAAGCGACGACAGCAATTTTTACCTTGCGGAAGAAGCTATGGCGGACTATTCGTTCGATAAAATGATTAAATCTGACGATAGGGCAACGTCAATGGAAATAATAGCGGAACTAGGCGGTTATTCCATAGGATCCGGGATGCTGTCCGGCGACGACGCCATTCTTCAGGGACTCGTGTCTATAAAAATGAAAGAAGAAGATCCTTTAATAATAGGGTATATAGCGAGAAAAGGAAGCGAGCTTTCCAAATACGGCAAAGCGTATTTAAGCGAGTTATTGAAATATAAGGAACTTTGAGAACAAGGGGCGAAACAAAACGCCCCTTTTCTTAAAAATTTTGTGATAAGCAAAAGTTATCACTAACGATAAAAACGAACGAATTTACAAGGAGAAACGCCCACGGGTATAATATAGAAAACTTAAACGAAGGAGGCGCAAAGAGATGCTGCGTGAAATAATCTGGCAAAAGAAGGTTACGTGTTGTCGAATGCGATGCTCCCGGGTGCGTGACGTGGCCGGGGCGTGCGGATACCGTTCTCTGCGCCCCAAGGAATTATGGAATTAGCAACAGCCATTCGATTCCGTCACTTGCCCGGGAGCTTAATGCAAAGCGCCCGGTTTTTTGTTGCCAAACGTTAATTAATACGAAAAGGAGAATAAAAAAATGAGTAAATATAAATTTGAAACGCTTCAGCTTCACGTAGGCCAGGAACAGGCGGATCCCGCAACGGACGCGAGAGCCGTTCCCATATATCAGACAACGTCCTACGTGTTCCACAACAGTAAACATGCGGCCGACCGTTTCGGACTTGCCGATGCCGGGAACATTTACGGAAGACTGACCAATTCCACGCAGGAGGTTCTTGAAAAAAGACTGGCTGCTCTTGAAGGAGGCAGCGCGGCGCTAGCGGTAGCATCGGGCGCGGCGGCAATTTCCTACACCATAGAGGCTCTTGCCGCAAACGGAGGACAAATCGTGGCGCAAAAGACGATCTACGGAGGAACGTTCAATCTTCTCTCGCACACGCTCCCTCAATACGGAATCAAAACTACGTTCGTAGATATTCACAACCTGAAGGAAGTCGAAGAAGCGATAACGGACGAGACGAGAGCGGTGTTTCTCGAAACCCTCGGCAACCCGAACAGCGATATCCCCGATATTGACGCGGTATCGGCCATAGCCCACAAAAAAGGCGTGCCGGTTGTAATCGACAACACTTTCGGAACCCCTTATTTGATTCGTCCCATAGAACACGGCGCGGATATCGTCGTGCACTCCGCGACCAAATTCATAGGCGGACACGGAACAACCCTCGGTGGAATTATAGTGGAATCGGGAAAATTCAACTGGAAATCGAGTGGAAAATATGCTAATATAGCCGAGGCGAATCCGAGTTATCACGGGGTTTCGTTCTACGATGCGGTGGGTCCCGCCGCGTTTGTAACTTATATCAGGGCGATTCTTCTTCGCGATACCGGGGCTTCCATTTCCCCGTTCAATGCGTTTCTTCTTTTACAGGGAGTAGAAACGCTATCGCTCAGACTGGAGAGACACGCCGAAAACACGACGAAAGTAGTCAAATACCTGGCGAACCACCCCCAGGTCGTCAACGTAAACCACCCTTCGCTCGCCAGCCATCCCGACAACAAACTGTACAAAAAGTATTTTCCCAACGGAGGAGGCTCAATCTTTACTTTTGAGATCAAGGGCGGAAGGGAAGAAGCTTGGAGATTTATCGACCATTTAAAAATATTTTCATTGCTTGCAAACGTTGCGGACGTGAAGAGCCTCGTTATACATCCGGCGTCAACCACGCACTCGCAATTGAGCAAGGAGGAACTGATAGAACAAAACATCTATGACAACACCATAAGGCTGTCCATAGGTACCGAGCACATAGACGATATTATCGCGGATCTGGAAAACGGATTCGCGGCGATAAAATAAAGGAGGTTAATAGCTATGAGCAATATATACAAAGGCGCGATAGGCCTGATAGGAAACACCCCGCTGGTAGAGGTAACGAACATAGAAAAAGAGCTGAAACTGGAAGCCACGGTGCTTGTGAAACTGGAATACTTTAATCCCGCGGGAAGCGTGAAGGACCGTATCGCGAAGGCGATGATAGAAGACGCCGAGCAAAAAGGACTTTTAAAGGAAGGGTCGGTAATAATAGAACCGACGTCCGGAAACACGGGAATAGGGCTTGCGTCCATAGCGGCCGCGAAGGGATATAGAATTATTCTTACGATGCCGGAAACGATGAGCGTTGAGCGCAGAAACATATTAAAGGCTTACGGCGCGAAACTCGTTCTTACGGAAGGCGCGAAAGGAATGAAGGGAGCAATCGCAAAGGCGGCCGAACTGGCGGCGGAAACACCCAACAGCTTCATCCCAGGACAGTTTGTAAATCCTGCCAACCCCGCCGTTCACCGCACTACGACCGGCCCGGAAATCTATAGAGATACGGACGGCAAAGTGGATATATTCATTGCGGGAGTCGGTACCGGCGGAACGGTAACCGGCACGGGAGAATACTTAAAGAGCAAGAATCCCAAAATAAAGGTGGTTGCGCTCGAGCCGGAAGATTCTCCCGTTTTATCCGAAGGAAGGGCCGGCGCGCATAAAATACAAGGTATTGGCGCCGGATTTGTTCCTGAGGTGCTCAACACGGGCATTTACGACGAAGTGTTTAAAGCGCCTAATCAGAAAGCTTTCGACACGGCAAAACTTCTCGCAAAAAAAGAGGGCATTTCCGTAGGGATCTCCTCGGGTGCGGCATTATACGGCGCGATAGAACTTGCAAAACGTCCCGAGAACAAGGGGAAGGTTATAGTAGCGCTCCTGCCCGACAGCGGGGACAGATACTATTCCACGGCGCTGTTTACAGAATAAACGAACAATCGCCGGTTGATAATTACGGCCGGTATTGTTTTTAAGACGGGGTTTCAATATGAGGCAATTATAGGGGAAACCGTTTTCACAACAAAACAACAGAAAAGTCCTTGACTAATTTGGGAAGCGGCCGTTATCATTAGACGAACGTCCCGAACGCCCGCGGAGGAAGAGGTATATAAAAAGCAATGAACAAATATTTGTTTTATGGATGGGAAACGGCAACGATTAAAGACGGCAACGGATTAACTCCGCGCGACTATTACGACATATTGTCGGATATTTGGTGCGCCGAAACGTGTACGCCAAAGATGCGGCCGGACTGGACCGAAAACAACAAGACACTGGGGCAGTGTTCCATAACGGCTTTTCTTTTGCAGGAGATGTATGGCGGAAAGGTGATGGGAATAAAAACGGAATCAGGGAATTATCACTGCTTTAACGACGCAAAAGGAGTTATTTTTGATCTGACAAGCGAACAGTTCGGCAGCAGGACGCTAGATTATTCAGGCGGTATTGAATTAGAGAGAGAGGACGTTTTTACGGCCGAAGAAAAAATAGAAAGATACCGGTATCTTAAAGAAAAACTGCTGGCGGCGGTAACGAAATTAACAGACAAGATATAATAGCGACGAAAAAAAGGGCTTTCGTAATTGAAAGCCCTTTAGTTTATAGTACAAAAAAATTACCGCACTTCAAGGTTATTTTAAGTTGAGATAAATATATTGAACATAGAGCAATACGGCGGACGGAAGAAGGAACTATGGCAATGAAAAAGATAATCGCAATACTATTATCGATACTCATTATGGCAACGATTTCGTTGAGCGTTTTTGCGTGCGCTTTTGAAACGCCTCTTCCCACGGATGATTACTACAGCGGGCAAGAAGATCCGCCGTCCGGCGGCAACACTCTTCCCGGAGAGTCCACGAGCGTTTCGGGGGTATCTCTGAATTTTGAGAGCCTTTCGCTGTATTTGAACAAAAGTTATTCGATAGAGGCTGCGGTTCTCCCCGCAACCGCCGCAAACAAAGCGGTTACCTGGACAAGCTCCAACGATTCCGTAGCCAGCGTGGTCGACGGGGTTATTACGACGAAGGCGACGGGAGAGGCCACCATAACCGTCTCCACGGTTGAAGGAAACTATAAGGCGACGTGCAAAGTGACCGTTCAGGAAAAACCCAGCGAGGGCACCACGTACGTTCCCGACGAAACGGACGCAAACATTTTAATAATTAGAGAAGCGGGCGAAACCACTCTTGACCGCGACTACAAACAGGTTTACGTAAACGCACCCGGAGCGACGGTAGTCGTAAACCTGAACGGGCATACCGTTGAAAACAACGGCAATTCCCCTATATTCGTAGCGTCATGCGACGCAATGGAAATTTCCGCAACGAAAGATTTAACGAGCGCCATTCGCGACACAAGAGGAACGTATACGGAAGACGCGTCCGATCAGGGTAAGGGCGCAATATACGTAGAAGACGGCGATTTAAAACTAAAAGGCAAAGGCACCCTGAACGTCACCGCCAATTATTACAACGGAATACACGGAAAAGATGACGTTGAGGTTAAAAACCTTACGCTAAACGTTAACGCGGTTAATCACGGAATCAAAGGAAACGACAGCGTAACGATTGAAAGCGGGATGGTGAACATTGTTTGCGGCGGCGACGGACTTCACTCGGACAATTCAGACGTTTCCGCAAAAGGAAACCAGCGCGGGAACGTTGAAATATACGGCGGCAGCGTTACTATTAACTCTTGGGGAGACGCAATCTCCGCGGCATATAACGCAGTTATTGACGAAGCCAACCCCGCGACGCCCATCACGCTAGACTTTAAAACGAACAAACACTCTTCTTACACCGGTTCGTCCGTGCCGACCAGCACGACGGCTTTATACGTAAGAATGAGCAGCACTTATTACTCAAACGGCGGATACACTTATGCGGCCTACATTAGCGGCGCATGGTATAAGGCCACTTACGTCGGACAAATGTCGTCCGGCGGAATGGGCGGCGGAGGAAGAAACTCGTATTACGTTTACAAAATCGACAGACCCAATTCAGCGACCAGCTTCACACTGTACAGATTTCAGGGCGCAAACGTGACCAGTTTTTCAACGTCTTCGTCCGCGTATAACGCTAAGAGCGACGCAAAAGCGTTCAGCACCTCCGGAGATACTATCCAGATTTCTTCTATCAGCAACAGCAAAATATCCTTTAGCGGCAGTTGGACAAACTACTCGGCGAATGGTTCGGACGTGTCGGCAAAAGGAATCAAAGCCGAGAACGAGGTCGTTATTAAAGGCGGAACGATTAACGTTAAAGCAAACGATGACGGAATCCACGCGAACAAAGAAAGCGTTCTTGAAAACGGAAACGTTCCGCTGGGAAACGTAACGATAAGCGGAGGAGATATAACAATCGACACCTCGGATGACGGAGTGCACGCGGACAACGCTCTCTCAATAGAGGGCGGAATAATTACCGTAACCAATTCGTACGAAGGTATTGAAGCTCCCACAATAAGAATCAGCGGCGGCGAGACGTACGTTTTCGCTACGGACGACGGGGTTAACGCGGGCAACAAATCCGGAGTATCGCCCAGCATACTCATCTCGGGAGGCTTTCTTGACGTCACCGTTAACTCCAGCGGAGATACGGACGGAATAGATTCCAACGGCTCTTATACTCAGACCGGCGGCGTTGTTATAACGAAAGGCCCCGGAAGGGCGAGTCAGGCCGGCGGAAATTCTGCCGCATTGGACACTGACGGAACGGTGACGCTAAACGGAGGAACGCTCATCGTATTCGGAGGGATAGAGAAGACCCCGATCGTTGCGTCAACCATGACAAAAACGCTTTGTTCCTCGAGCTCCGTAGCCGTTGGAGAACACACGATCTCTTTCTCAAGCGAAAGCTATACTGCAACGCTCAAGAGCGCAACAAACGGGTGCGTCGTTTACAGCGTTCTTGGACAAGCGACTTTGCGTTAATTAAAACGCCACATCACACGGCCCCCCCCAATTATGGTTAAATAAAACCAAGCGCAAAACACCCTTTTTCGGGGTGTTTTGTGTCGTTAGCGCAAAGCGTTCGAAAATACGGCGACAATGCAAAAACCTTTTTGACGGACAATTATTTTGACTTTTTGTCAAACAACGAATATTATTAAACAAACGCCGGCGTTATTGCCAACGGAAACAAGAGGAATAAAGATGGTATACAACAACATTCTTGAAGCGATGGGTTCAACCCCGATAATTAAACTGCAGAAAATGGTTGATGCGGACAGCGCCGACGTGCTTGTAAAGTATGAGGGCCTGAACGTCGGCGGTTCGGTTAAAACCAGAACGGCGCTCCAGATGATTGAGGCGGCGGAAAAAGAAGGCATAATCGACAAAGAAACGATCATCGTTGAGCCGACAAGCGGAAATCAGGGGATCGGTCTTGCGCTAGTAGGTGCCGTAAGAGGTTACCGCACGATAATCATTATGCCTGACTCGGTAAGCGAAGAGAGAAGAAAACTATGTCAGCACTACGGCGCGGAGGTTAAACTCATTCACGATGCGGGAAATATAGGGGCTTGTATGGAAGAGTGTTTAAACACCGCGGTTAAAATGGCGAAAGAAAACCCCAAGGTATATATTCCTCAGCAGTTTACGAACATTAACAACATCTATGCGCACAAATACCATACGGCCCTGGAAATTATGGAGCAGGTTGCGGGGCCTATAGACGGATTTTGTTCGGGGATCGGTACGGGCGGAACGATAACCGGAATAGGCGAGATTCTTAAAAAGAACTATCCCGAAATAGAAATATGGGCGGTTGAGCCCAAAAACGCCGCCGTTTTAGCGGGAGGAACAATAGGCACGCATCTTCAAATGGGTATAGGGGACGGAATAATTCCCGATATTCTTAATAAAGAAATATACAGTTACATTTACACCGTAAGCGACGAAGAAGCGCTTGAAACGGCGAGAAATCTCGCGAGAAAAGAAGGGCTTATGTGCGGAATATCCAGCGGAACAAACGTTGCGGCAGCAATTAAACTCGCAAAAAAACTGGGGAAAGGGAAAGTGGTCGTTACAATTCTTCCGGACACCGCGGAAAGATATTTTTCCACGCCCTTGTTCTCCGGAGAATAAACCGTTTGACAAACAAGAACGAAAAAACACGCCGTTGCCGTATAGCAAGGCGTGTTTTTGATAAAAAATATATGGAAAAGGACGCGCAAACAAGGCCATATTTGTATGAGTTTTATTATTCGGTGTGGTATAATAATCACAAATATAAATTGTTGAGGAAAAACGATGTTTGAAACAATAGGAGAATGGTTCGTAGATTTTTTTAACAGACTGGGCGCGATGTTTGTAAACCTTGATGGTACCGACCAGCCGCTTCTTGGGAAAATCATCATGGCGATTCTGTTTATCGTTGTTGCCTGGCTGTTAATAAAATTATTTTGCGGAATACTCAAAAAAATATTTGGGATCAAAAAAACAAACAATATTGACAAAAGCGCAAAGTCGTTTATCGTTTCCGCAATAAAGGTTTTGCTTTGGCTTGTCGCCGCGTTTATCGTCTTGAATATCCTGGGGGTAGACGTCACTTCTTTTGCCGGAATCCTTTCGGCGGTTACGGTCGCTCTGGGACTTGCCCTTCAAGACGTTATATCAACGTTTGCCGCGGGCGTAATTATTATCAACCAAAAGAACTTTCTTACCGGAGATTATGTTGAAATAAGCAACGCTTACGGAAAAGTCGAAGGAACGGTCGTCAAAGTATCGTTCATGAGCACGCAGTTGAATACTTTGGACAACCAAATGGTCTTTGTGCCGAACGGCAACATAATCAAAGCAAATTTAACGAACTATACGAGAGAAAAACTAAGAAGAGTCGTTTACAAAGTCAACGTCTCTTACGACGTCGACACGGAGTTCGTGAAAAAAATCCTAACCGACATAATCCATGCGGACGAAAGAATTACGGACGAGAGACCCGCGTCCATACACGTTAACGCCCTTCTCGGCTACTCGGTCGAGTTTATAATCAAAGCATGGACGGATCATACCACTTACTGGG
>JAEEGL013601961.1_pt1 | contig 12724 bp, 6 predicted proteins | sample 9134231 | NCBI WGS metagenome assembly JAEEGL01 (sample SAMN16246548, study PRJNA631951) | gut metagenome | biome: gut microbiome; feature: rumen; material: fiber-attached | host: Bos | place: Iran: Karaj | collected 2018-10 | reverse complement strand
ATGGAGCCTATCGGCGAGTTCTACACCAAATGGAAGGCCATTGAGGCCATGGAGCAGGGACAGGTGTGCATCTTCTCTGCCGGCACGGGCTCGCCCTATTTCACCACCGACACGGGCTCCAGTCTGCGCGGCATCGAGATTGAGGCCGACGTGATGCTGAAAGGCACCAGGGTCGACGGTGTCTATACCGCCGACCCTGAGAAAGATCCTACTGCCACGAAGTTCTCGGAAATCACCTACAAGGAAGTGCTGTCGCGCGGCCTGAAGGTGATGGACCTCACTGCTATCTGCATGTGCCAGGACAACAACCTGCCCATCTATGTCTTCAACATGGATATTGTTGGCAACCTGAAGAAGGTGATGGACGGCGAGAACATCGGCACCCTGGTACACAACTGATTACATACCCCAGAGACTATAGTTGACATCATAGCCGGCGAGCATGTACCAGGCGGCCAGCCGCTGCTCATACATACGCTGCAGATAGAGGGCTGCCTCCACACGCTCTTCCAGGGCTTGCATGTTCTCCTCGTATGATGTCTCATTACCCTCACCGGCATTGACTGCAGCGGCTGTTGGAGCCAGCGGGTCATTGCCGGTTTTCAGGTAGAAGAATGCTCTCGCCAGGTCTTGCGTGGTGATGCCCGCGTCATCGCACATCTCTTCGAGGTCGTCGGTGGTCAGGCCTAACTTCGACAGAGTATTGTCGATACCGCTAATCATATCAAAGACCGTGTAATGGTCGGGCAACTTAGCCATCCTTGAGGGAGAACCGTCGGGCTCGAACAGGTCGTTGCGGCTGAAACCACCCTCCTGCACCACTTTCTTCAGGTCGATGCCCAGACCCTCGATAAGTTTGATAGCCTTCATCAGGTCGAGGTCGCCCACCAAGCCGTGGTAGTAGCGGTTCTGCTCGCCCTCGTAGTAGATAACGGGCCATACCTGCAGGGCAGCGAAGGTCTGTATGGCCCACACGATGCCTGCCTGCTGGTGGTTGAGTTTGAAGATGACGGTGCAGGTCTGCAACGAGGTCTTGCCGGGCACGATGCTGGGCTTGAAGCCCTTGTCTCTCATCCAGGGAATGATGCCACGCCCGCTCTGAATGGGCACATAGTTGTCGTGGCGGCTGTGGGCCAGGTAGTAGTTCTTCGTCACGTCGGGCTCCTCCCAACCGGCGGTGACGCCAATCTCCTTCACCTTGTCCATGAACTTCTTGGCAGGCTCGCTTTCAAAATCCATGAATTCGGAAGTGAGCACATCGCTGACGCGCTCCATCGAGGTGACGCCAATCTCAGAGACCACGCTCTTCTTCTTGCTCTTGAAATACTCCATTGCCTTCGAGGCCATGGGCTCCTTGAAGATTACATCGTAGGGAATGCCCAGATGGTAGTTCTCGTTGACGGAGATAATCATCAGCACCACGTCGGCCAGGTCTTCGCACTTGTCGTTTTCAACATACGTCTTGAAAATCTTTTCAAAGTCAAGGGCGCCGCCACCAGCAAAGGTCTTGTCGAAGCGTATATCCTTGTACTTGGCTTCGGTGTCGGTGAGGCGACCGGCATACATGCTCTCCGTACCACCCTGTGAATAGCCAACGTTGAAGAGGAACTTCCCCTGCGGGATATTGCGCTCCTGGAACAACTGGCGTGCGGCCAGCAGACCGTCAAGGCTGTTGCGGCCATTGGTGTCGCCGCAGATGTAGGATACGTCATGGCTGATAGACGAGCCATAGCCTATGTAGTCGCTGGCCACGACGATATAGTTAGGCTTCAGCGGATTTGACAACATGGCACTGGGGGCCACAAGCCCTTCGCCGCCCTGTGAGGGAGCATCCTCGGGCGAGCCGATGGTATAGTGATTGTACATGACCACACCGTCGCAGGGCACGGAGCCGTCGGCAATGTCCGACGGAACCAGGATGATGCCGCTGATGGTTACCTCATTGCCGTCGGCATCGGTCGAGGGGTATTCGTAGACGATATGCTTCACTTGGCGCGAGCCTAACGAGACACTGCCGAGTTTTGCCTTCACCGTGGTGTCACACTCATGGATGACCGTGTACTGCGCCCAAGCCGGGCTCACGAGTATCGAAAGGAGAACAGCAAGAAATATGGATGAAATCTTTTTCATACTAAAGTCGTTTTTATGTTTTGTTTTTTGTTTTCGTTATCGTTAACGTTTTCGTTTTTCCTTTTCACACTTTTAGCGTATCACGGTCTTCTTACCATTCTGGATGTATACGCCCTTTTGTAATTGACCATCGACGATTTGGCGGCCCTGCAGGTCGTAGACACCATCTTCAACATTCTCAATATTCAATCTTCTATCTTCAATTTGAGTAACGTCCGTTGCCTTGCGGTCGCCTACTTGGAACGTAGCGGTCACAGGCCAGTGGTCGCCCAGGGGCTTGCCGTCGTGCAGATAGCCCTCGCGGTCGGTTGTGATGGCCACGGGCTGAATCTTTGTGCCCGTAGTGGGGTTGATATAGAGAATCTTGTCGAGCGTCTCGCCGCTGGTCCAAGACTCTGACCTGGTCGAGGGATAGACACCGTCTTTCACTAGTTCAATCCACACATCGGCTGCCTTGCCGCGCCCGCTGTCGTTGATGGCATCGATAAACTCCTGCTTCACCTCGTCGCGGCAATAGAGGCTGTTCAGGTCGCCCGTGATGATGATGGGATGCGTGCCGAGGGTCTCCAGCACGTCGGCCTTCAACTGCGCCCACTGTGCCATGCGAGCATCATGGTCAGGCATGCTTTTCCCTTCTTCCTCATCCTCGTCGAGCGTGGCATCCATGTGCATGTTGTATAACGTGAGGCGAGTGCCGTTGCGCAGCGTCACGTCGTAGCGGCGGAAGCCCTTGGTCACCATCTCGTCGTTGGCATGGCTGAACTTGCCGAAGTTGTCGGTCCAGGCCGTGCGGGCAGCGGGTGTCACCGTGAGGTCTTTCTTCCAGCAGGCCATCAGACCGTCACACGCGAAGCGATGGTTCTGCAGGTGCAAGAAGTCGATGCTGTGATCGTCGATTCCTACGTCGCCGCTCCATTCGTCCATATTGTAGTCATCCTCGAGCAATACGGAGAGCACGCCGTGGTAATTGAAGTCCTCCTGCAGCATCAGCAGGTCGTAGCCTTTATTGACCAGGTACTTGCCGATGCGGGCCGTGCCGGTATCGCCGGGGCCGTCGGGGTTGAGTTTAATCACTAACACCTTCTGGGGCAGTCCGTCCACGTTGAGCGTGGCCACGGTAAACTGCTCGGCGGCGTCTTCCTGAGCGTTCACATTCATTGTAGCCATCAAGGCGGCTACGGCCATGAGTAGATACTTTTTCATTGCTTGTTGTCTGTTCGTTATAATGATTATCTATCTTTTGGGGGCAAAATTACAAAAAAAAACCGAAAATCCAATGGACTTTCGGTTATTTTATTAATGATAAATAAATAAGTTGTCCCAACGATTATTCGAAGGTGATGCGGAGCACGGTGTAACCGAATCCTACGCACGACATACCACCCTGCTCGTCGGTCAATGCCTTGAAAGCATCGGTGTAGGTGAGCGTGAAGGGATTGGGCGTATCGGCCGTCACGTCGATCTGGGCACCACCGGGCACATCGTTCCACCACTTGGTGATGATGCGCATGTTGTGGTACTCGGCCTCGGGCACCTCATAGTAGATCTTGATGGTCGAGCCAACGGGCACCTTGGCCAGTAGCTCGGGCGAGAGGTTGCAGATGTCGGCATTCCAGTCGATAATGAACTTACCCTCGATGAGCATGGTCTCCATGGTGGAACGGTACTGGCCTTCGCTGACGAAAGCACCGTCGTTGTAGAACTGCACGGCTTCGCCGCTGGTGGTAGCCTTGAACTCGTATGTACCCTCGTTCAGTGCGGGGGCGGTGAAGGTCAGTTGGGTGTCGCTCTTGCTGGTGATGGCACATTCCTTGCCATCCACGCTGATGGCAGTCACCTTGTCGAGGTAGAGACCATCGACCGTTACCGAGCCACCCAGTACAGACCCTGAGTATACCGTCTTGGCAAAAGTGGTGGTGGTGGCCACAGCCACTTTGCCTGCACCGAACTTCTGTCCGGCCTCGTCGACGAAGGATATGCGATAGATGCCGTTAGCCAGTTCGGCAGGAACGGTGTACTGCACGCAGCCCTCGGCAGCGATGTAGGTGGCTGCAATCACTTGTGCGTTGATGGCTACCTTCTGGACCTTATCCAGATGGTCGCCCGAGAGTTTCACTGTAGCACCGGGCTTGACCATACGCTCGTTGATTTTCTCACTGGCCGACTGCGGGTCATTTTCGAGGGGCTTCACGGTCATGGGAACGGTGCGCGAGGTTTCCTTGCCTTGCTTGGTTACGGCCACGATCTTCACCGTGTAGTTGCCGGCCTCGAAGGGCATGTCGATGGTTTTGCCTTCAAATACCTCCTTGCCGTCTACCAGCCACTTCACGGTGGTGTAGTCGGTGGGAGTAACCAGCACCTCGAAGGTGAGGTTGGCATCACGGTTGAGGGTGAAGCCAGCGGCTGGGATGTCGGTATTCAGGATGCGGGGGGCATCGTTCTCACTCACGGTGAAGAAGGCCTCCTCGTCGTTTGAACAGGCGGTCGTTGCGACAAAGCCGCAACCTACACAGAACGCTAAGAGGGCGTTTAGGATATTCTTGATTTTCATAATTCTAATTTATGATTTACGATTTACGATATGTTACTTCACGTTGATTTCGGCCACGTCCCACCAGTTGCGGTGGTGCCAGTCGTCTACACTCTCGCCATTTCCGTTGGTGACACCCATGCGCTTGATGGCCTCGTCGTAGTTCTTGCTGTTGTACTTGGCCTCAAGGATGGGATAGCAGAGGCGGACGGGCGTGTTCAGATTGCTGTCGTCGTAGGTGAAGTCGCTGGTAAACTTATCCAAATTGTTGCGGTCGGCCAGCACGGGATAGTCGGCGCGGCGCAGATTGGCCCAGCCCTCGGCGGGATTCATCATGTGGTGGATCCAGGCCTGCAGGTTGATGGCCTCACGTGCCTTGGTAGCGTCGGCCAGCGGATTGGTGGCCATGAGGTTGGCGATGTAGGTGTCGATGGCAGCCTGCTCGATGATAGCGGTGTCGGTCAGGTAGTGCTTGTTGAGGAACTTCATGGAAGCCTCGATGCCTGCCTTGAAGAGGTCAGCGGCATTGCCGGCCACGGCCCATCCCTTGGTGATAGCCTCGGCCATCAGGAAGTCGGCCTCAGACGAGGTGAAGAGGATTCCCGGGCGGTCGGGCTGGCAGAAGTCGATAGACAGTGCCGGGCGCATCATGCGTGCGGGGAAGTTGTTCTTCTCATAGCCCACCTCGGGGTACATCTGCACCAGGCGTTCCAGCGTGGGAATCTCGCTGATGGGCGCACCCTCGATCCAGTTGTTCCACCAGGCGGCACCGGGGTTACAGGGAGCCTCGTCCTGGCCCTGCTTCTTCAGATAGGCCAGCACCTCGTCGGTCAGGTCTACGTTACCCTCCTTGTCGGGCTTTATCTCGCTGCGCTTCACGTTGTTGTAGTGGCGGCAGATGCCGTAGAGGCGCGGGTCGGGGTTGCCCTCCATGTTCAGGTAGTTGAAGAGTGTGGAGCAAACAAACGTGGGCGAGGTGGGATCCTGACCGTAGAGAATCTCGCCGAGGGCGTTGACGCGGAAGTCATACTCGCGGGCACCGTCGTAGAGGGTGAACGGGCCATTGGTGTACTTGATGAAGGCATCGTCTTCAGCCACGGCAATATAGCCGGCGGGGTCGGTCACGGCAGCCTCGAACTCCTGCTGAGCCTTGGCGGGGCTGACATCGCTGATGCGCATGGCGTAGCGCATACGCAGCGAGTTGGCATAGCGCTTCCATTTGGCAATGTCGCCGCTGTAGTTGGTCACGTCGCCGGTCACGTTGTCGTTGCCGGTGCCCAACTGAGCCACGCAGGCCTTCAGTTCCTCGAAGAAGAAGTTGTAGATAGCCTCCTGACTGTCATACGACGGTGTGGAGGGGCTTTCCTCCAGGCTGTTGTTGATCGAGAGGCAGGGCACGTCGCCGTAGGTATCGGTGAGTACGGCCATGAGATAGACCTTGTGGATGCGCAGTACGGCATTCAGGTTGGGCTTGTCGGCAGAGTGTGCAATGGCATCGCGCAGGTTCTTGATGGCAATGCTGTAATACTGGTCCCAGATGAGACGTGCCTGGTCGTCGTTGAAGTGTACGCTGCCGGCGTAGTTCGACACGTTCCAGCCTCCGGCAAAGTGCTGTGTGAAGCCGGTGATGTAAGAGCGGTAGGTGTCCATCAGTCCGAAGTCGCCGTAGGTCTGCAGCAGGCAGGTGGTCAACTGTGCGTTGGGGTCGATGGTGGCCGTCTTGGTGTCGTCGGTGTTCACCTCGTCCATGTAACTGTCGCTGCAGGAGGTTGTTGCGACGAAGCCGCAACTTACGCAGAACGCAGCGAGGAATTTATAGATATGCTTGGTGTTCATGTTTCGTTTCTCCTTTTAGAATTTAACATTGATGTTGAAACCATAACTGCGGCGTGAGGGCAGTGAGCCATACTCGAGGCCGAGGCCTGAGGTGTTGTAGCCAGAGTCGGGGTCGATATTAGGAATGTTCTTCCACACGATGAAGGGGTTGCGGGCAACAAACGAGAGGCTCAGGCTCTTCACAACCTTCAGGGAAGAGAGCATCTTCTCGGGGAAGGTGTAGCCGAAGGTAATCTCACGGCACTTCACGTAACTGTTGTCGTAGACGAACATGGCGGGGCAGTTGTCGGCCACGCTCTTCCAGTAGCCCTCGGGGTTGACGGGGATGTCGTTCTGACGGTAGGTGCCGTCGCCGTTGTCGATGACGCCGGGCACGATATAACCGCGTGCATTGCCCGATTCTCTCCAGGCAGCCTCGCTCATGCCGGCAGCCTGGCGCTGCTCCTCGCTCTGATACCATTCCTCACGGCCCTGCAGTGTCTCCTTAGCTTTACCCGTGGCGTAGGCCGAGCGCATAGACATCGAGAAGAGGTCGGCACCCACCTTCACGTCGAAGCCGGCACTGAGGCGGAAGTTCTTGTAACTGAAGGTAGAATAGAAACCGCCGGTCCAGTCCCACGAGGCGTTGCCCAGCGTGTGCATCTTGTCGTCCACCTCGGGCAGACCTGTGGTGGCGTTGATAATCACCTGGCCGGCAGCGTTGCGCTTGAAGTCCTTGCCCTGGATGGAACCGTAGTCCTTGCCCACCTCGGCACCTACGCTGACGCCGCACCAAGTGGCCTTCTCCAGTTCAAAATAGTCCATGCCGTCGATAAGCGACTTCACCTTGTTGACGTTCTTCGAGAAGTTCACGCCGGCATCCCAGGCAAAGCCCTTGATGTCGAGCACGCGGCCGTTGAGGGCCACCTCGATACCCTTGTTCTCAATCTTACCGGCGTTGATCAGGCGATGGGTATAGCCAGAGGCCGACGAGGAGGCGAGGGCGATGATCTGATCCTTAGACACCTGGTTGTAGTAGGTGACATCCAGGCCCAGGCGGTTGTTGAAGAACTTCATCTCCAGACCCAGTTCAAACGAGTTTGTGCGGGTGGGCTTCAGGTCGGGGTTCGGCATCACGCTGTTGTTGATGAGTCCCATGGCATAGCCCGAGTACGAATACTTGCTGTTGGCGTAACTGGTAATGAGTTGATAGGGGTCGGTATCGCTACCCACCTGTGCCCATGAGGCGCGGAACTTACCGTAGTTGATCAGCTGCTTGTTGTTGATGAACTCCGAGAATACGACGCTGGCCGATACAGAGGGATAGACATATACATTATTATTAAGAGGCAGGGTCGATGACTTGTCGCCGCGCAACGTGCCTTCCAGGTAGTAGGTGTGCAGGTAGCCCACGCTGGCCGATCCGAAGATGGAGTTGATCTGCTTGGTGTAGGAGTTCTGCTGTACGCTCTGCTCACCGTAGTTCATAATGCTCACCACGTTCATCATCTGCTGGTTGAGGCCCGTCATGGTGGTGGTCAGGTTGTCCACCTTGAAGATGTTGCCACCAACGGTAGCGTTGAAGTCGAAACTGCCCCATGAGTTGTTATACAGTGCCAGCAATTCGGCGTTGATGGTGCGGTTCTTGAAGATCTGCTCCGTCAACTGTCCGGCGTTCTTGCCGGGCGTCGTCTTGGCAATGAAGTCCTGGAAGGTCATGTTCGTCAGGTCGGCACCGACAGTTCCCTGCAACTTCAGGTGGTCGGTAATGTTGTAGATGACCTTGCCCGTGAAGCGGTAGACATCCTTGCGGGTGGTGTTCACGTTCTTGTAGAGGTCCCAGTAGGGGTTCTTGTTGTACTGGTCGTTACCGTTCCAGTTGGCGTATGTGCCATCGGCATTCTCGTAGTGCTGCAGCCAGGCCTGGTTGTAGGTGCCGGCCAAGGTCATGAGGTTCTTACCCACGTTGCTCTGCGAGTCGCCCAGGGCGGGACGGTTCTTCACGTGCTCGTGGGTGTAGTTGGCGGTGAAGTCGAAGTCGAACTTACCGGCCGACGTTGTGGCGCGCAGGTTGAAGTTGTCGCGGCTCATGTGGGTGTTGGGCAGGATGTCCTTGTTGCGCATGTCGGTCATCGAGAAACGCACGCCGGTCTTGCCGCTGTTGACGCTCATGATGGCGGTGTTCTGGGCGGTGACACCCGTGCGGAAGAAGTTGCTGGTGTTGTCCTTGTACATCTGGAACGGGCGCTGCACGCCGTCGAAATACTCCACCAGTTGGTTGTCGGCCTTCGGTCCCCAACTGCTGTTGGTACCCGATACGGCCGTCTTGCTGAACTGGCCGCCGTAGCCCATGCCGTAGGTGTCCTGGATGTCGTCCCACTGGGCGTTCTGCGTGTCGATGGTCAGCGAGCCGTTGTACTCCACGGCCACCTTGTCCTTCTCGGCCTTCTTGGTCGTAATCAGGATGACGCCGTGAGAGGCGCGCGAGCCATACAGAGCCGAGGCAGCAGGGCCTTTCAGCACGGTCATGTTCTCAATGTCGTCGGGGTTGATGGCACTGATGCCGTCGCCCAGGTCGTAGCCGCCCTCGGTGCCTGCGCTGCCGAAGTTGGTGTTGTCGAGGGGCACACCGTCAATCACATACAGGGGCTGGTTGTTGCCAGTCATTTCAGTGTTACCACGCAGGAGCACGCGGGTAGAACCAGAGTTGCCACCGGCGGTATTCTGTACCACCAGACCGGCCACCTTACCTTGTAGGGAGTTCATCACGTTGGTCTCCTTGGCCTTCGTCAGTTCTTCGCCCTTCACCTCGGCCACGCCGTAGCCCAGGGCCTTACGCTCGCGCTTGATGCCGAGGGCGGTGACCACTACTTCGCTGAGTTCGGTCTTGTCCTCGTTCATCTTAATCTTCATGCCCTGCTGGGCTTTCACGGTGATAGTGGAATAGCCCACGTAACTCACCTCCAGCACATCGCCGGGTTTGCACTTCAACCTGAACTTACCGTTCAAGTCGGTCACTACGCCGTTGCTCGTGCCGGCTACCTTTACCGTGGCGCCGATCATCGGACCTTCGGCATCCTCCACCGTACCGGAAATCTCCTGGTCGTCGGGAGCGGCCAGTGCTGCACTGGCAGCCCGTTCAGTATGGGGCGTTGTCATCGCACCATAAGCAACCGGCGTCCACATCATGCCTGCGCTTAGCAGGCTGAGAAGCAATTTAGTTCTTTTCTTCATGTTGTTTGGTTTGAATTATTATTGAGAAAAATATGAGTCATTTTAAATTTTGGCCATTATTTCTTGAATTTTGGCCAGAATTTTTAAAATTTTGGCCAAAATTTATTTCAAGGCTTACTTCTTTATCGGGTAAACATACAGGAGTCCGAGCATGATACAGGCTATAACAGCCGGTATAACAGAGAACAATGCCCAGATCATGCGGTTCACGGCGTCGGTATCGGTGATGGTGATGACCGTCTGACCAGCGGCATCGGTGCCCGATATGAAACCGGCATAGCCCAGCAGGAGTGCTACTAGCGAGCCGCTGATGGCCGTGCCGAACTTCATGGCCATGGTTCCCGAGGAGAAGATGACGCCCGTTGAGGACGTGCCGTTCTTCTCGGTGGCGTAGTCGGCCACGTCGGCATACATCGACCACAACAGCGGCGAGTAGAGGCCGATGCCCACTGAGGTCAGGATGACGATGCCAACCATTACCCAGATATAGGCGGGATTCATGGGCACGAAGAAGAATACTACCGAGGTGGCAATACAGATGACGGCTGCCCACATAAAGGCCTTGCGCTTGCTGCCCACCACCTTGGTGAACCACGGCGACACGCCGCCGAACACCATGCACGTTAACTCGCCGAAGGTCATAAACACTGTGTAGTTGATAATCAGGCCCGAGACCGTCACGTCGCCGTGCATGCAGTATTCAAAGAGGTAGCCGGCCACGGCGTAGCGGAAACCGTTGAAGAAGTTCATCATCACGCCGATGAGCGTCAGGATGCACCACGGACGGTTGCGGAACAGGTCGGCGAAGGGCTTGAACGAGAACTTCTCAGCCCGTATCGGCTTCAGACGCTCCTTCGTCAGCAGTCCGCAGGCCAGCGTGCCGGCGGCGGCGAGGATGCCGAAGAAGGCGCCGATCACCGCGTACTGGTGCTGCTGTGCCGCCACGGTGTATTTCTCCACGCCGTCGACCAGTTCCTTCTCGCCCCCGACCATCTCGATGAGGTAAGGAAACGACAGGAGCGTGATGAAGCCCATGGCGTAGGCTCCCACCATGCGGAAGGATGAGAACTGGTTCTTCTCGTTGTCGTCGCTGGTCATCACGCCGAGCAGCGAGCCGTAGGGCACGTTGACCGCCGTGTAGATAACCATCATCAGCAGGTAGAATGTGTAGGCCCAGATGCGCTTGCCCGTCATGCCGAGTTCAGGCGTGAAGAGCAGCAGGGCGAAGATGAGGCCGAAGGGCACAGCACCATATATCAGCCAGGGACGGTAGGTGCCCCAGCGGCTCTGCGTGCGGTCGGCCAGCATACCCATCATCGGGTCGGTCACCACGTCGAACATCCTCGCGATGAGCATCAGCGTAGCCGTATCGGCCACCGTCAGCCCAAAGACGTTGGTAAAGAATAGCGGGAACGCTATCGACATCACCTTCCACGTAATGCCACCCGCAGCGGCGTCGCCCACGGCATAGCCTATTTTCTCTCTCAGTTTTGCCATTTTCGTTTACATGATTACTTCAATAATGTGCTTGCTCCGTTTACATGATTACTTCAACAATGTGCTTACCCGGTGTGGCGGGAATGGTAGTGTGCTCGACGGTTTTCCCGTCGAGGGTGATGCTCGTCACCCCGCTCTCCTTCCCGTTCGGGTTCTTGATGGTAATCTCGAACTCGGCATCGCGCAAGACGCGGCGCACCTTGTACTCCTTCATCGTCGATGGTACGCACGGGTCTATCTCCAACCCGTCGAACGTCGGCCGGATGCCCAGGATATACTGCGTAATGGTCAGCCAGTTCCAAGCCGCGGTGCCCGTTAGCCACGAGTTCTTGCCCTCGCCGGGCTTCGCGGCGTCCTTGCCGGCCACCATCTGGCAGTACACATACGGTTCCACCTTATGCAGTTGCTGGTCCTTGATCCACGCCGGGCATATCTTCGTGTAGTGCTCCCATGCGTCGTTGCCTCGCCGGGCCACTGTCTCGCCGATGATTACCCACGGGTTGTTGTGGCAGAAGATGCCCGCGTTCTCCTTATACCCGGCAGGGTAGGAGGAAATCTCGCCCATCTCCACGTAGTAGCGCGTGAAGGCGGGGTTGTTGAGCACCATGCCGTGCTCGCAGTCGAGATAATGCTTGCAAGAATCGAGGGCCTTCTCCACCAAACCGTCTTCCAGTCCGATTCCGGCCATGGTGCAGAAGCCCTGACTCTCGATGAAGATCTTGCCTTCATCATTATCCTTACTACCAATCTTATTACCATAGAAATCGTAGGCGCGCAGGTACCACTCGCCGTCCCAGCCGTGCTTCTTCACGGCCTCGACCATGGCGTCGATGCACCCCTGCGCTCTGTCGGCCTCTTCTGTGTAGGCAGCGGCTCCGTCGCTGCGCTTCGCCATCTCCCGGCACAACTCCACGTACTGCTTCCCCGTGAGCACAAACAGGCCGGCAATCATGAGACTCTCGGCCTTGCTGCCCTCGCTGTTGTTCTCCGTTGTCTGGAAACTCTCGTTGGGATCCCACGAGAAGCAGTTTAGGTTCAGGCAGTCGTTCCAGTCGGCGCGCCCTATGAGCGGCAGCGCATGCGGCCCGAGGTTGTTCACCACGTGGTCGAACGAGATGCGCAGGTGCTCGAACAGCGTCATCTCCGTGCCAGACTGGTTGTCGAAGGGCACCATCTCGTCGAGTATCGGGAAGTCGCCCGTCTCCTTGATATACGCCACCGTGCCGAATATCAGCCAGCACGGGTCGTCGTTGAAGCCTCCGCCGATGTCGTTGTTGCCGCGCTTCGTCAGCGGCTGGTACTGGTGGTAGCACCCGCCGTCGGGGAACTGCGTCGAGGCTATGTCGATAATCCTCTGCCTTGCGCGGCTCGGTATCTGGTGCACGAACCCCACGAGGTCCTGGTTGGAGTCGCGGAAGCCCATGCCGCGTCCCACGCCGCTCTCAAAGAAACTCGCGCTGCGCGAGAAGCAGAACGTAATCATGCACTGGTACTGGTTCCAGATGTTCACCATGCGGT
>JAEEGL011820051.1_pt1 | contig 12724 bp, 15 predicted proteins | sample 9134231 | NCBI WGS metagenome assembly JAEEGL01 (sample SAMN16246548, study PRJNA631951) | gut metagenome | biome: gut microbiome; feature: rumen; material: fiber-attached | host: Bos | place: Iran: Karaj | collected 2018-10 | reverse complement strand
ATTTTTAGTTTCAATATCAAAAGAATTTTTCTTAGTATCATTATAAACCTTTAATACTTTTGGTAATGATAGTACAACTAATATACCAAGAATAGCTATTACTGCAAGTAATTCTATCAAAGTAAAACCTTTCTTTTTCATGTATTTCACTCTCCTATACTTACATATAAATTATAGAACAATTTTTATATTCAAGTCAAATATATAGTGTAAAATAAATAATTAAAAATCCTAGTTTTCACTAGGATTTTATTACATCTCATCACCATTTTCTTTTAATACATATTTATAATACATAAAGAATATAGTATTTGCTATCATTTTTTGTTCATCAGTAGTTGCTTTGCAATTACTATCCCCTGTTTGAATCATTGCTGTATTATTATATGTTTCTAAATAGAAGAAATTCCTTTTAGCTACTTCTTCAGTTTTTGGACTAGTTCCAAGAGTTACCCATACATCACCTTTAACATGTTGATTTGTACAGTGTGTTTGTGGAATAGTTAAACCATCTTTACCATCTTCACCCTTGTTAAATATTGTCCATGGCCATAATGTAAAAACATTTCTATCTTTTTTATCTAATATAAATACTTTAGGACTTCTACTATAAGGTGGATCACTACTAAATGTAACTCCAAATAAATCTGCTACCTCATTACATAATTTAATACTTTCAGAAACAGCATGTGTCAATACATCATGTCCAGCTATAATTGGTTTTCCACTCTTTGTCCAATTCTTTATAGCTGCAATAGCTCCATCTGAATAAGCAGTACCCCCATTACCATCCCATGTACCAATAAAAACCAAATCTGCCTTTGTCTTATTTAATACTTCTCCAGGTTTTGCATCATCAGGTAAACATCTATCATCATATGCTTTTTTAACCCAATAATCAAAATCAGGGGTACTTTTAAATTCAGTAAATGATACAGGAATTATTTTTATAATACCAGTACCAAATCCATTAGGTGCTTCTTCTGTTGGTTCTTCCATCCATTCTTTTAAACTAGAACTAACATATGTTTTATGTCTATTACAATTATCAAAAGATCCACTTCTTGTTTTAACAGGCCAACTACTATTTGTCCTATCTGGATATAAATTAACTACATTAATTCTTCTAACTTTTCTATAGTCTACTGAATATGTACAATCAGGTTTAAAATTCAATGAATCATCATCAGTTTGATGCAAATGGTCACTTATATTATCTTCATCTATAGTTTGATTTCCCATATAGTTATAATAAAATACACCATTAGTTGCTTGAAAACAAATAACTTCTCCTGCCTTATTTAATTTAATTGAATAATCAATATTATTATTTGTTGCTAAATTCAACTTTTTTCCAAGACAATCATCAGTATTACAATATAACTTTTTACTTTTACCTTTATATGCTAAATCTTCTGCATAAGTATTTCTAGCTAAATCATAAATTGTTTTAACCTCATTTCCAAAAGTATTCATTTTAGTATCATTATAAACCTTTAATACTTTTGGTAATGATAGTACAACTAATATACCAAGTATTGCTATTACAGCAAGTAATTCTATCAAAGTAAAACCTTTCTTTTTCATATATTTCACTCTCCTATTTTCTATTTAAATAATCATTTATATTAATAGTTCCTACTTCACTAGTAACATTAAGATTAGGTTCATATTCAACTACCTTAGTAGAACCATTTACTTTATCTACATAAAAATAGACAAATGCTCCTGTATAACTTCTAAATATAACTTGATACTCATTATCAGTCTCATTACCCATTTCTATATACATAACAGTTGAATTATCATCCTTCCAATCATATTCTTTATGACAATAACTATTAACTCCATTATAAACCATATCTTTTGTTATCTCAATATCAGTTGAATTATCTTCTACATTATTTAATTCACAACCATAAAGAATAAAAAACAAAATAAATAATATTAATATTTTTTTCATGTAAACTCCTATAAAATAAAATGTATTATTAATCCAGAAATTGCACATACGATTAAAGCAAGTGTTTCTCCAATAAAGAAACCTTTAATATGAAACCAATAATTATGATATTCATCTATCATATCTTCTGTTCCTTTAAAAACAAATCTTTTATCATGACAAAACCATATAATATCCAATACTATAACATCCCATAAATTAACTATTGTCCATAATAAAAATCCATATTTAAAACTATCTAAAAATGTTTTATATTCATTAAAATATCTTAATACAACACAAAGTATAATTATAAATATTAAACATGCAAATAATTTAGTTGTTATTTTATTTTCATTTGTAGGTATTTTATTCTTATATTCTTTTAATGATTTAACCCTTTCTTGAATCTTTGGAGGATAATTATATAAAGAATTAATTGGTTCTTTACTAATAAAATAAACCATTAAAATAAATATAAAACACAATATAATACTTTCTATTACTAATATCATATAAACACATCCTACAGATATAATATATCATTTTTTCATAACAATTACTAATTATTAATTATTATTATTTGCTTCTACTCTTTCATAAGTAACACATTTATCATTAACAAGTTTAGTATTTTCTCCTTCACACTTATAGCCTATTTCTTTACTAGCTTTATTATTTAAATCAATACATATACGATTTTCTACTAAAATATATCCTTCTTTACATCCTACTTTTCTTGGCGCTGGTACTTCATTTTTTACAATACATTTTTCTCCATCTAATATATCCTTCATATCTTCACAAGCATAAACAGGTTCTGGAGCAGTATATTTTATACTTGGACAATATGTATCTTTAGTTTTAACTAATTTACCATCAGAACATTTCCATTCATATTTTTTTTGTTCATAACATTTACCATTATATTCAACATCACCATTAATGCATTTTCCATCCCAATAAGGTTTACCAGGTCCATGATAACATTTACCATTTTTCTTAAATACACATGCATATGTAGGAAGTTCTAATGTACTTTCATCTACACATGTAATACAATTATCATCAAATTCATCAGCATGATCAGCTAGCGCTTTTTTACATGACATAGGTGTACCAGTAGTACACTTATATTCTTTTATATTTGCTCTATCTATTCTTGTTGTAACACATTTATCTCCTTCTAATTTAGCATCTCCTTCACAATAATATTCATCAGTTTCAAGTGCAATATTATAATTATAACATTCTCCATTATATTCATAATATCCATTAGGACATACTTCTCCCTTAACAGCATCTACTCTACTTATTTCTTTTAAGCAATCTCTACCTTCTAATATATATCCATCATCACAATATATTTTATTTTCTTTAATTTGGGCTAATTCACCAACACTTTTATCAATTAAATCATCTACACTTATTTGTTCATTTTCTTTTTTAATCATATTAATATATGCTGCTTTAGATACACTAATATTAAAATCATTAGCTAGTTGTTTATCTTCTTCACTTATATTATCAATTCTAATTATTTCAACTATACAATCTTTTCTAGAAAACAAATCAACTAATATTGACTCTAACTCATCATTTGTGACACTACCTTCTGAATAAATAATAATAAATGCTTTATCATCTTTACTATAACTATTATCAACAACATCATCCCTTATTTTTTCAAAAACATACTCCATCTTTTTATTAATAAACTCATCATTAACAAAATTCTTAGCATCTTCATTTAAAGCATTTATTTCCACAACCTCTTTATTTCTATTAACTTTTAACATAATACTAGGATTAATATCTAAATAAATTGTAGAAATATTATCACTGAAAACAATAAAACATACTACTCCAATTACTAAGAACAATATGATTCCACAAACAGATATAATTACTTTTTTATTCATAAGTTTATCACCTATCATAAGTATAACATAAAACAAAAACTCGAACAAATTCGAGTTATTATTTTTTTGATAAATTATTTTCTAGTTCTTTTTTATATTTACTTCTAAAAACAAAAGACAATATTACAGCACCTATTCCAACTATTATAATACAATAACCAATAGTAGAATTAGCAAATGGTACAAAAGCAAAATATAAAAGACTAACTGGATTAAAAAGTATAAAAAGTCCCCCTACTAAACAAAATTTATATAAAAATCCTAAAAAATCCGATTTTTCAATTTGATCAGTTAGATTTGCACCACAATTATTACAATAATGTGTCCCCATTGAATTCTCATTTTTACATTTTGAACATTTTATTTTTATATCATCATTATCCATGTATTAACTCTTTTATTAACTTAAAAATCACATGAATAATTTCCTGCTTTTAAAGAATCAGTATTAAAATAGTTCTTCCAAGCATTTAAATCAAATGTTCCATCTTCTTTAATATAAATTTCAAGATCTTTATAAATTTTACTAAATTCATTTATGTCTTTTATTTTCTTAACTTGATATTCTTTTATTGCATATGCCTCATAATTATTCTTTTCATCACATACTACTTTATAAGCAACAGCATCCTTATATTTTTCTAATAAAGGATTACTTTCACTTTTCTTTAATCCATCACAAAATTCATTATATCCTTCACTAGCACTCCCATAATTAGAATAACCAGTTATTAATGTAAATACTTCTGCTTCATTTTTACTATTTAATTCAATAATATATCTTGTAAGATATCTCTTACCTTCAGCATTATCATCTTTATTATATCTACATTCATAAGATTTATAATTAGACTTTGTTCCAGTTGATTCATTCTCATTTTCATTTTCACATCCAACAAGTGCAAAAACCATTAATAATGATAATAAACTTAATAATATTTTCTTCATTTTAAAACCTCTACTATTCAAAAGATACATCTTTCATAAATGCATCAAATTCATCTTTATATTTATTAGCAGCATTTAACTCTATTGTATATAAAGCATCTTTATATACATACAAATATGTATCATATACTACCCCAAAATCATCATCATGAAATTTTTTCCATTTAAATCCATTTATTTCAACTTCTTCATAATCATTATCTTCTTTATTATAGAACTGACTTGTATTTGTATTGTAATATAAATTTATAGTTTTCTTTTCATCATCATTGAATCTATAAACTAATGATTTATATTCATCCATATCCATAGGTTCTTTTTTAGAATAATTCTTTGGTTCATTATATCTCATATCTTTAAATTCCGCTTTATGTAAATTATCACTAGATGTTCCATTAGTATTATTCTTATCACATCCAACAACTACAAATAATGAAACAATTACTAATAAACTTAATAATACTCTTTTCATATATTCACTCCATTAAAAACTAATTGTAGCTAAAGTTTTCTTTTCATAATCTTTTATATCATTTTGAGATATAAAATCAACTATAAAAGTACTCTTATCTTTAGTTATGAAATAATGATGTATTGTACCATCAGTTCTTTTTTCATCAATCATTTTACATTCTATATCATTAATTTTTACATCTTCAAATTCAAATTTTTCTTCATTACCTACATAATCATTCTTAGCAAAATTAATATCTTTTCCTTTATAATAAAGAATTCTTAAATAAAAATAATTTGAACTACCTTCAGGTTGATAATTATATTGCATATAAACACTTGATGGACTACCATTATTAATCTCTCTAAACTCTGAAGATACTTTATATTTTAATCCCTTAAATTCTTTATCAGTATCTAAATGAAACTCCTTATCTTTAATCTTAAATAGTGTTGGATCTACATCTACAACTTCATTTTCTGTTTTATTACTTTCTTCTTTCTTACTTGATTCACATCCAGTAACTATAAATAACAATAAAACAATAAATAAACTTAAAAAAACTCTCTTTTTCATGCACACACCTCTTTCAATATTTCAAATTTATTATATCACTTCTTTAACCCTTTACAAGTATCCAAAACTATATTTTTTAATGATTCTTGGTTATCAACATCATCTACTAAATACATTGGTTTAGCTCCTTTATATGGAATAGATTTCTCCATATTATATTCTTTATTAGTATCAACTATTTTTACAAGTAATCTATCATCATATATACCACCAAATAATAAATCATTGTAATAAAGTAAATACTCCCCCATCATTGATTTACAAGTTATTCCATCTAATAAATTTAATTGTTCTAAAATAAAATCTCTATAATCTTTACTAGTAGCCATTTAATCAACTCCAATCTACATATTAATTATATATCTTTTTTAAATAAAAAACTCTAATAATTATTAGAGTTAATTCTTTTTTATTCTAATTGGATATTTTCCTGTAAAGCATCCTTTACAAATAGCTAAATTGTTTACTAATTCAGGTAATCTTTCTATTTTTAAATATTCTAAACTATCAGCACCAATCATCTTACATATATCAGCTTTATTATGATTAAAAGCTATTAATTCTTCTCTATCAGGTACATCTATTCCAAAATAACAAGGCCACATAAAAGGTGGTGAACTAATACGAATATGCACTTCTTTAGCTCCTGCATCTTTTAATAAAGTTATTATCTCTTTACTAGTAGTTCCTCTTACTATTGAATCATCTATTAAAACTATTCTTTTATCTTTTACAACTTCTTTTAAAACATTTAGTTTTAATTTAACTGCTATATTTCTTTCATCTTGATCTGGTTTTATAAATGTTCTACCAATATAACTATTCTTTACAAATGCTTCAGCAAATGGAATATTAGCTACTCTTGCATATCCCTTAGCAGCAGTATTTCCTGAATTAGGAACTCCTATTACTAAATCAGCTTCAACTGGATAATCTTTTGCTAAAAACTCTCCAGATTTAATACGAGAATTATATACACTAACACCATCTATATAACTATCTTCTCTAGCAAAATATATATATTCAAATATACATCTTCCTCTTTTATTATCCGTAATACTATTTGTCTTAATAGAAGAAATATTATCTTTTGTAATAGTAATTATTTCACCAGGTTCTATATCTCTTATATATTCAGCATCAATCGCATCTAAAGCACATGTTTCACTTGATAATATATAAGTATTATCTTTCTTACCTAAACATAAAGGTTTAAATCCATATGGATCTCTAACACCAATTAATTTTTTTGGTGAAATTATTATTAAAGAATAAGCTCCTTTAATTGTTTTCATTGTTTTAGAAATAGCTTCTTCTATACTATCAGTTTTAACTCTTTCTTTAGCTATATAATATGCTATTACTTCAGAATCTATTGTTGTATGAAAAATTGCACCGTTTCTTTGTAATTTTTCTTTTAACTCTTTTGTATTTGTTAAATTACCATTATGAGCAAGAGCAAGTGTACCTTTTATATAATTTAATGCAAGTGGTTGAGCATTTTCTTTAATACTATCTCCTGTAGTTGAATATCTTACATGTCCTACACCTAAATCCCCACTTAATTCTATTAATTTTTCTTTATTTAACACTTGACTAACAAGTCCCATATCTTTATAACATAAAATATTAATTTTTTCTTTATTAGTATCACTAACCGCTATACCACAACTCTCTTGACCTCTATGTTGTAATGCTAATAATCCATAATAAATCATTTTACTAACATTATCACCATCAAGATTATAAGCTCCAAATACCCCACAAGCTTCCTTAATTTTACTCATTCTTTTATCTCAATTCTATATTTATTTTTTTAATACTCTTTTAAGTACTTCATTATACCCCTTACTTACATCCCCTAAATCTTTTCTAAAAATATCTTTATCTAATATTTCATTTGTTTCATAATCTACTAATCTACAAGTATCAGGTGAAACTTCATCACATAAAATTATTTGCCCTGAAGGAATTCTTCCATATTCTACTTTAAAATCTACTAATTTAATTCCTAATTCATTATAGAACTTAGTTAATAATAATCCTGTACGAGCAGTATAATAATCTATAAGATTTAATTCTCTTTCATTATATATTTTTGTTTTATCTGGTATTGCTAGAATTGTTTTTCTATCAATAAGTGGATCTCCAAATGAATCAGATTTATATGTATATTCTACAAGAGGTTCATCAAACTTCATTCCCTCTAAACCATAACGTTTATTAAAACTTCCAGCAGCATATAATCTACATATTACTTCTAATGGTATCATTTGAGCAGCCTTAACTATTTTTGATGCTTCATTGCTTCCTTCACATACATAATGTGTAGGAATACCATTTTCCTCTAAATATTTAAATATTGTTGAAGATATTTTATTGTTAGCAACTCCTTTACCAGCAATAACATCTCTCTTAACCCCATTACCTGCTGAAATTCTATCTGATGATTCTAATTCTAAATAATCAGCAGAATTAGTAGCATATACATTGTTAGCTTTACCAGCATGAATTAAACTTTGTCGTATAAAATTATTATTCATAAAAATAACCTCCATTTTAAATTTTAATAATTATTATTTCTAAAATATAGACTGTTTTTTTCATAAATGTTATAATAAAATCGATTGTGTACCATAAAGGAGTATATATACTCTTTTTTATTTATAACAAAAATAAAAAACATCCTTTCTTAAGGATGTTTTAAGATTAGAATATTTCAGATTGTTTAATCATATCTGTCATTTCTTCTTTATGAGAATTTAATAAATAATCTCTCATTTGAGCTGGTGGAATTGGTAATTTGCATATTGGACATTGCTCTAAACTAGTCTTTGGTCCTTGAACATCACTTGATGAAGATCCAAATATTAAATCTAAAAGATCATTTATTCCATTTGCTACAGGTCCAACTAAATTTTGAACACTTTCTCCAAAATTACCTAAAGAAATACCACCATTTATTTTTTGTAAAATTAAGTCCTTTTTTATTTAATGTTTCTAATAATTTTTCTTTTTCACTATCATTTAATTTTTTCATTTTTTACTTTCTTTCCTTTGACAAATACATCATATCATTCATATCATATCAAAAATTATTATTTTAATTCATTTCTACTAATACTGCTTCTTCAGGTGAAAAATAATCATCCAAATTACTACTTATTCCAGAAGCCATATATGCTTTTGTAAAAGAAATGCTTTCAATATTACTTAAATAAATATAAGTGGTATCTTTATCTGCATTTGGCATACGCCCACTAATTTCTAATCTGTATTTATATACATGACCATCACACATCCATGTCCCATCACTCATTTCATTATAAGTATTCATACTTCCTTCAATAGTATTTTTAACTGTGACTGAATCATTTGTAATATTACTATCATTTACCGTTTCATTATTTTCATATTTATTACATCCAACTAAAATGAAACATAGAATACCAATAAATATACATACTAATAACTTCTTCATTAAGGGTCCTCCTAATAATTATTATACCATATTTATTATTAGACAAATAAAAACTCAAACAATAAAGTTTGAGTCAATACTATTTTCTAATTAATTTCTTTGTTTTTTCTAAATTATAATCTTTATTATATTCTTCTAATCCTTCTAAATTATTAGTAGATATCATAATATTGTTATTATCATCAACTATTTCACTTAGTTCATTTTCATTATAATAATCCCATACTGGTATTACATTTTTAATAATACCTTTATCATCAGAATTATCACCTTTAAATGTTTCAGGACCTTCTTCTACAAATCTTGTAAAACCATTTTCATCTTTATAAAAAATATCATAATATTCTACTTTAAGAGCACCCATTGTAATTAAGTCTTTTAAAAACTCAAATCCTAAAGCACCCTGTTCTTTAGCTAAGTAATATAAATCTGGATGATTTGTAATAAGTGTTCCTAAATATATATTATCTTTTTTAAAATAATTTCCTATTGGTTTTTCTTGAATAATATTCATAATTCCCCCCCTTAAATTAAAACGACCAATATTGTATCATTCAAACACATATTTGTCAAATTTCATCATTATTATAATATATCACGTTATATTCAAAGCATTTAAATACTTTATAATATAATCTATACAATCATTAAAGATTTTATCTAATTCTTTTTGCTTTGTGATTTTATAATTATATATAAATAATTTAGAAAGAAAACCTACTTTATCAACATCATCATTAGCAGTTTTAATATATTCTTTTAATTTATCCTTATTAAAACTAGATTCTTCTATATCTATAACTTTATTAATGCATTCATTATTATTAAATTTAGGTACAAAATTATGATTTAGTAGCCATCTATCATATAAAAACATTTCTCTATGTTTTAAATTCTTTCTTTCTTCATCATTTAATAGTTTTCTTTTTCCTTTTAATATCATTCCAATGCCATTATCATCTTCATCATATATATAAAAATGTTTAAAAAAATACTCATTATAAAATCTATCAGATAATATATGTATTAAAAACCCAATCATAATAGGATTATCTAATTTATTTTTATATTTTTTAACAAATTCATCTGGATTTGATAGTCCTTCTAAATCTTTTTCGCCATGTTGAAAATGAGCTACTTGATGATCTTTTCCTTCTCCAATATCAGGTAAAACACTTCCTAACATAACTTGATCTAAATCTAAATTCAACTTATCGTTAACTTTTTTTGCTATTGCTAAATGAATCTTATGTGTTGGCATCTGTATCACATCCTATTGTTTATTATATCACAAATAAAAACTCAAACTATAAAGTTCGAGTGATTATTAGTTTGATATAAGTAAAATCATGATTTATGACATGGTATCATATAAAAAAAATTCAAATTCCAGTATCATATTATCATATTTTAATAATTTATATTTTTTAGTAGTTTTATCTATATATATATGCTATAATTTTAGTATTTTGAAGGAAGTGATACTATGTATTTTTATGTTGATGATGAATTAATAAATATAAATGATAATACTGAACCATTTGGTATTGGAACAGAAGGTCAAGTTTATAAAATTGGTGATGAAATTTTTAAATTATATTTTTATAATACATTAGATGAAGGATACGGAAACAAGTATTACTTTCATAAATATTTAAAAACATTAAATACAAAACAAATAGCTTTACCAAAAAAATTAATATTTGATATAGATGGTAACTATGTAGGATATACTGCAAATTATGTAGATGGAGACGTTAATGAAAATAACGGATTAACATTATTACCTAGTGAATTATTTTTAGAAAATTTAAAATCATTAGTAGAAGATATAAAATATTTATCAAGAGAGAAAGTATTAATGGCAGATGTATCACCATGGAATACTATATTTGATAAAAAAGATAAGTTATTGTTTTTAATAGATCCAGGTAGATATCAAAGTCATTCTTTTGATAGCATTCCTTTTTTTGATTATGAAATGCAAAATATGTTTCAATTCAATCTTTTAATTGGAATTTTATTAGATTTAGACTTCAAAGAATATAACCCTGTTGAAGATGAAGATAAAAGTAAAAAAATAATAACATATATTATTGATGAAATAAAAAAGTATAATGGTTCATATCTAGACTATTTTGAAAGAGTTCTTGAAAGATATGAAAATGTAAATGAATATGCTAAAACATTAAAGAATAAAATTAATTAAAAGTAAAAGCTCACACAGTGAGCTTTTTATTCTATTATATTATTATAAATTCATAAATAATAATTCTATATCTACTTGCAAACTAAATATAATTGACTAGTCATCAGATAAAAATGAATTCGAGTTCAAACATCATAATAATACATTTTTATAAAATAACAAAATCAGAATATATTTTCTAAGAATATTATTATTACAAATGATATTAAGAATGATAATCCAATACTAATTGGAAATTTTTTAAGTATTTTTTGATTTATTACTTTACTAATTATAAACATCAGATTTGTTATATCATAAAAGTAACTTACTATATAAGTTTCATTTCAATATTACTTATTCTTTATAATAAGATGAGAAAATTTATTACTATCAATGATATCCAAAACTTCTTTTGGTCTAAAATCTTTTTTCTTTAAATCTTCAATACTTTCCCAAATGAAGCTTAAAAAGTCCTTTTTCTTTTCTTCAATACTGTATATTACTTCTTTATCATAATTTGATTTATCATCTAGTTTAAGCTCATTTACAATAAGTATTTCATGATATTTTTTGCCATTAAAACTAGAATGAAAAAAGTTTTCTACTAATCCAATCCCTTTTATAAAGGTAGTTTTAATACCAGTTTCTTCTAAAAATTCTCTTGTTGCTGTTTCGTTAGAAGATTCACCTAGCTCACATCTTCCACCAGGCAATGCCAAATGAGTAACTCTAGTATCTTTTTGAACAAGTATCTTATTTTCTTTTCTAATTATTATAGCAATTCTATAATTAAAAAATATATTATTCTTTTCAAATTTAACATCATTATCAATCATGTTTATTTCCATCCTCTTTTTCTTGACATATCATTCTTATCTTCATAAATAATATCTACAAACTAAACATATATCAATTCAATTATATCACGATTTTAAGCAATTTTATCATTGACATAGTATTCGAAATATAACTATATTATGTACCCAAGCATATAAAAACTCTGACGTGGTGTCAGAGTAATTAACTATTTGGTACTTGCAAACTAAATATATTTGACTAGTCATCAAATAAAAATGAATTCGAGTTCAAACATCATAATATCTTAATCTTCCGATCTATTATATTCATATACTAATGGCAAATTAATTTTCCTGTATTAGAATCTGCACCATAGATAGTACAACTTGTTTCATAATGTAAACTAGTGTAT
>JAEEGL011709523.1_pt1 | contig 12724 bp, 10 predicted proteins | sample 9134231 | NCBI WGS metagenome assembly JAEEGL01 (sample SAMN16246548, study PRJNA631951) | gut metagenome | biome: gut microbiome; feature: rumen; material: fiber-attached | host: Bos | place: Iran: Karaj | collected 2018-10 | reverse complement strand
GAATCAGCTACTACTAAACGATAATAAGGTCTTTTCTTAGCACCCATTCTTTTTAGTCTAATTTTAACTGCCATAAAAAAATCTCCTTCCTTCACAAGTATATTACTACAAATAAAAAGGTATGTCAACCTTTTTTGGTTAACATACTATTTTATTTTTAGTATTTCTTCATATATTCTCTTGCAGTTATTAGTGTCATGATGTTTAAAGAACTTCTTAGATTTATCAATATACTCTTTAGAATTCTTACAATCATTTTTAATTAATTCAACTATTTTATTAACAAGAGTTTCATAATCATATACTACATCACCAAATAAGAAATTAGGTCTTTCTTCAGGATATTCTGTATAGAATTGCTGTTTATAAAAACTTTCTTTATCCTGATTATTATATATTATTGGTTTTCCTAAATAAGCAAAATCAAATGAAAGTGATGAATAGTCAGTAATTAATGCTTTTGAATTAATTATTTCTTTAGAATAATTAGGATCAGTGATAAAATCAACATATTTGCTATTTTTAAAATCAACTATTTGGCTTCTTAATCTATAATGTAAACAAAATCTAATTTTATAATTATATTTTTTTAAACTATCTAATATTCTTTTATCACTTATCAATTTATTGTATAAAATATAAAAATCAGTCTTTTTAAATCCTTCAATATATCCACCAATGTTATCTAATTTCAAACCTGCTCTCCATGTAGGTGCAAGTAAAATAACATTTTCCATTTTCTTAGGTTTAATTAATTTATCATATCTAGCAAAACCAAGAGGCTTAACAATATCTTTTCCATAACCAAATCTCTCATCATTAACAATCAAATTAGTTTCTCTATCTGATACAGTTGTAAATAAACTAACATCATATATAAATTTATTTATTAATGGAGATATATTATTATATGTTACTCCATGTTGTAAGAATATATATTTATAACTAGTTAAATCTAGTAAATAATTATCTATCTTTTTAGATCCAAAAACATGGTCATCAAAATGAGATGAGATTATTTTGTCACATAATAAGAATTTATTAACATACTTACAAGAATTATAATATAGAACTTTTCCATATTTTTTTATTCTTTCTACATCTTTACTATCCTTATTTAGTACAAAATAATAATCTACATTTTCAGGTTTAACCTTTGATATATATTTAAATAATGCTTCAGCATTATCACCAGCTACATCTACTCTATCACATATTAGCCATATTTCTTTCTTCTTAAATGGTTTATTCATTCTGTAACATAGTCTATATAATAATGATCTAAATCTTCTTTTTAAGAACATTATTCCTAGTAATAATACTTCATTAAAGAATATGGTTTTCTTATTTAAAGTAATTCCTTTTGGTTTCTTTTTAAGATTATACTTATCAATTCTTTTATAAGCACCTTTATATCCTTGAACTTGTAAATGTTTATAAAATGCAGGTTTTAAAACATATTCTTTTTTATTAACTCTAGCTATAAATTTAATATTATTATTTTTTTCTAAATCCATTTCAAAATCAAATTCACACTTATTAACCTTTTCATTAAACACATTATGATAATTAACTTGTGTTGCATCTCTTTTAAAATCAATTTTATGTTTTTTATTATTATTAATACAATATAACTCTATTTTTTTTGAATATAATAAATCTACAATTCCTTTAAGACGTAATCTATCATCTTTAATATCAATATAATTAATATTAAATTGTACTGGGAATTCACTAGTATACTTAAATCTTTCTTCTAACATTCTAGTTTCATCATGATCATACTTTAATAATAAAACATGTTGTTTTGCTAAAACAGTTAAAAACTGTGATCTAAGTATAATATCATCATCTGAATTTTTATATAAGAATATTGTATCCTCTATATATTGTTTTTTCTCTTTATCACTAAAATCTATTACTTTATCTAAATCTGCTTTGTATCTCCATTGATAATCAAAAATAATATATGTCATTATAGTTCTTAATATCTCTGGGAATTCTTTTTTACATCTATCTAATAAATACATATAAGATAATTTAACTGTTTGTTGATACCAGTCTTTTTTATTATCTTTTGTTTGAATAGCTGATGTTTGAGCAAATCTTTTTCTATAGAAATGAAATGATGAACCAATTAATCCTAAGTATTTATTCTTTCTATTAATAGTGATGTCATAAATATATTTTGCATCTTCACTATATTTAATTCTTTCATCAAATCTAGCAGTTTTTGCTGCTTCAATTCTAAAGAATCCTGATGTTACACTTAATTGAATAAAACTATCGTGTTCAGTTATATCATAAACACCATCTTCATTATCTTTATATTTATAATCAAGCGCATCAAATCTATGATTAGCTTCAAAATTCTTTTGTCTTACACCAATAATATCTACTTGAGGATTTTCTTCAAACATTCTTTCAACTTTTTCAAAAACATCCTCTTGCCAACAATCATCACTATCTAAATAGTTTACATATTTACCTTTAGCATGTTCTAATCCATTATTTCTAGCAGCTGAAACTCCACTATTCTTTTGTTCAATATAAACAATAGTTTTTGGATATTTCTTAACATATTGTTCACATACAGCTTTGGAATTATCTTTAGAACCATCATTTACTAATATGATTTCTATTTTATCTAAACCTACTGTTTGATTAATTACACTATCAATAGTTTCAGCTAAATAATCTTCTACATTGTATATTGGTATTATTACTGAAAAAACTTTTTTACTCATAAACCCTCCTATTTAAGTAATTTATAAAATTCTTCTAAAACTTCTTTATTATATTTTTCATAGTCTACATTCATTACTTTAACTTTATCATCATATAATAATTTTAAACCATTATATATTCCTTCTTCAGTATTATCAACCATTACCCCATTATGATCATTCATAAACTTTTTAGGACCTTCTATATCAGTTGAAACAACTGGAAGACCTACTATATCAGCTTCTGCTATTACAAGTCCAAATCCTTCATAGAAAGATGGCATAATAAAGTAATCACAAGAAGCTAAAATGTTATATGGATTACTAATCTTTTTAATAAGTATTACATTATTTTTACAATCTAAACTATTAACTAATTCTTTAGTAGTATCATAAAGTACTCCATTTCCTCCTATAATAATCAAATAAATATCTTTATTCTTTTTATATAGTTTATCAAAACTTCTAATTAATCTTTCATGACCTTTTTCTTTAGAAAATCTACCTATTGTGATAAATTTTTTACCTTTATTTTTTAAAATACTAATAAGTTTCTTTTCATCTACATTAGATTCAGTATCACTATCAAATTCTATTTTTCTCTTAGATTTTTCTAATATACTCTTATAATCTATTATATTTCTAGCAGTATAAATATTATCTTTTCTACCACTTATTTCATATGTAGAATCAAATAATATATCACTTACTAAAACTACTTTATCATATTCTTTATATGCATATTGTAATGTTGGTAAATGTTGTGTTTTTCTTGTCTTAATTTCATTTAACATATCACTATGAACATATATCATTTTATTACAATCAAATGCACTATATAGTAATATTTTTTTACTTTCATAACCACCAAATTGTATAACATCAGAGAATTTAGCATCTCCATATAATCTTTTAATTTCTGTTTTAAATAAAGGCTTAATATACTTTTCTACACTCTTTAATTTTAATTTATTTTTAAAAAACAAATCAAATTTAATTCTTTGTAAAATAGTTTCATTAGTATTTTCATTTGTTGCTAAATATGTTATACCCTCTGGTAAATTATTCAATTGATCTTTATTTTCAAATATCTTACCACTTACAAAAGTAAGAATATAATTTTTTTCTTTTCTATCAACTAAATTTAGTAAACCCATTAAAGAAGATGTAATGCCATTTCTAGCTAAATTACCAGTATATATTAAAACATTATCTTTATTATTATTTTTTACTTTTTCTAATTTAACTTTATTCTTCTTATTTAATATTATTGTTTCACATAATAATTTACATACATCTTTACTTTCATAAGAACAAAATTCTTTAATAAATTTATCATAATTTACTTTAGATTTACCATTAATAAGTTTAAATAAATCTTTTACATTTTCTGCTTTTTCAAATGGTAATTCATTATAATCAAAATACATACCCCTTGTTTTTAAATAGTTTTCTTTATCATAACAATATAATAATATTCTTCTCTTAGTAATAGCAAAATCAAAGAATACACTAGAATAATCTGTTATTAAAGTATCAGCTATATTCAAAAATTGATATGTTTCATAACCACTTTCAAATTTCTTAATTTTAGTAAAACTACTATAATCTACACTACTAGCATCAAGTGGATGTAAATTAACATACATAACTTGATTATCTTTTAATTCATGCTCAAAATCTCTTAGATTTTTGTTTAATATTTCTTTATTTCTAAGAGCTTCTTTATCATCAGCAAATTCTCTCCATGTAGGCATATATACTAATACTTCTTTGTCTTCTAAATCTAATTCTTTTCTAATCTTATCTCTTGATTCATCATCAAAAAATGCTGTATTTCTAGGATATCCAAGTAACATAGTATAAGAATTTGATAGATTATTAACCATATAATCTTCAATCATATGACGCCTTGTATATTCATTTGGATATAACAAATAATCAGAAACTATAAAGTTTTTCTGAACATTTCCTATATTATAAAAATCATTTTTAGAAAGTCTTCCTAAACACTTTAATGGTGTACCATGCCAAGTATTTAATATTACTTGACCATCTTTTTTAACATAATTTAAATTAAATGCAGTATCTGTCATTAGATACTTAGAACTAGCCATTAATTTATAATATCTATTACTTAATCTTTTTACTATATTTACATTATTAATATTATTATAAGATAAAATCTTTTTAGCAGATTCAATATTTTCTTTTTCAAGTACTAAATTAATCTTATAATCTTTATACTCTTCATTAGTAGCAAGTTCTTTAATAATATAAAAAATATTACCATTGACAGTTCTACCGTTTTGAGGTTCTAAGAAAATAGAATACTCATCTATTTTACATTTTTTATAATAGTCATTATAACAAACTTTATTATAAAAATTTAAAACCTTTTTAACAGACATCTTTTTTTGAACTCCCATGATAATATCTCCTTACTATAATTATTTCTTAATTAATTTTTTACTAGGTTCAGGTATTTGATCTAAACCATTAACAGGTTCTTGAAGACCTAAATCTTCTTTTATTTTAGTAGTAGAAATACCTTCAGTTCTATCTAAATATACTACTTCACAATAGTCTTTTAAATAATCAAATTTATCACTACCTGCCCAGTCACTTCCCATTACTACTATATCAATATGATAATCTTTTACATCACTAATTTTTTGTTCCCAATTTTCTTCAGGAATAACTAAATCTACATATCTTACTGCTTCTAGCATTTTCTTTCTTGTATCATAGTTGTGATATGCTTTCTTTCCCTTAATTTCATTAAATTCATCAGTTGAAACTGCTACTACTAAGTAATCTCCTAATGCCTTTGCTCTTTGTAATAGTCTAATATGACCATAGTGTAATAAATCGAATGTTCCATATGTTAATATTCTTTTCATTTTAAATCCTCCCTATTTTTTATGTTTAAAATTATATCCTTTTTTATAAGGTATAATTTTATTTCCCTCTACTATAAATGCTTTTTTAGCTATTTCTAAAATTGGTATATCTACTTCTGAATCACTATAAGAACCCTCTGGTATAAGTTTTGAAAATTGATTTCTAAATCTATTAACTTTTTCTTTCCCTTTGCAATTCTTAGTTATTAGTTTTCCATTTTTACCTATTTTAGTTGCTATAATATTTTTTAAACCTAATTTATTAGCAAATTTATCTATCCATAAATCACAAGATGCAGTAATTATAATATCATCTTCTTTTTTTTGAGATAGATACCAAGGTTTTATCTTTTTCATATTTATGTTTACAAACTCATCAATAAAATCTTCATAATTATCTATTTTAAATATAAAAGATAATAAACTTTCTTTTACTATTTCAAATTCAATTAAATTAGCTTTATAATCATTCATTAACTTAATTGTTTTATTTAAACTTTTTAAAGTTAATTTTGGATACTTCTTAAGTCCATAGATAATTAAATCCTTACATGAATCTCCATCATAAATAGTTCCATCAAAATCATATATATTCACAAACAACCTCATTTATTTTTTATAGCATAGTTGTATGAATCTCTACACATATCATCTAAAGATCTAGTTGCTACAAAACCTAAATCTTTAAATGCAAGTGACGTATCAGCATAGATTTCACTAATATCCCCTGGTCTTCTTCCTATAATTCTATATTTAACTTCTATATTATTAACTTTCATAAATGTATTTACTACATCAAGTACTGAATAACCTATACCAGTACCCAAATTGTAAATAAATAATCCTTTATCTTTTTTAATTTTTTCTAATGCTTTAATATGACCATCAGCAACATCCATAACATGGATGTAATCTCTTACACCTGTTCCATCTGGAGTATTATAATCATCTCCAAAAATACTTAATTCTTTCATTTCATGAGTAGCTACTTTAACAATATATGGCATTAAATTGTTTGGAATACCATTTGGATCTTCACCTATTATTCCACTTTCATGAGCACCAACTACATTAAAATATCTAAGCATAACTATATTCCAATTATTATTAGATTTATATAAATCATTTAACATATTTTCTATGTATAATTTAGTTGTTCCATATGGATTAATAGGATTAAGAGGATAATTTTCTTTAACCGGTACCTTTTTAGGTTTACCATAAACAGTAGCAGAACTAGAAAAAACTAAATTTCTACAGTCAAATTCATCCATTACTTCACATAAGCATATAGTTGAATAAATATTATTTTCATAATATTTAAGTGGTTCTTTAACAGATTCACCTACAGCTTTATATGCTGAGAAATGGATAACCGCATCAATATTATTTTCTCTAAAAATATTTCTTAATGCTTCTTTATCTCTCATATCTTCTCTATAGAATTTAACATTTCTACCTGTTATCTCTTCTATTCTAGATATTGCTTCGATTTTAGAATTCACTAAGTTATCTACTACTATTACTTCATAGCCTCTATTTAGTAACTCTACAACAGTATGGCTTCCAATAAAACCACATCCACCAGTAACCAATACTCTCATGATATCACTCCTTATTGTTGTTCTCTCATAAATGCTTCGTATTCACCCATTATTTTAGCAGGATCTCCTTCAGCCTTAATTAAACCATCATGTAACCAAATTACTTTATCACAAAGATCTATAATAGTACTACTACTATGAGATACTATAACAACAGTTCTATTAGAATCACTAATTAATTCTTTCATTTTATTATAACTTTTTTCTTTAAAATGAATATCTCCTACACTAAGTACTTCATCAATTAACATTATATCTGTTTCTAAAACAGCAGTTATTGAAAAAGCAAGTTTAGAGTACATTCCAGAACTATAACTTCTAACAGGTTTATATATAAATTCACCAAGTTCTGAAAAATCAATTATTTCATCAACCTTAGCATCAATTTCTTCTTTATTATAACCAAGTAACATACCACTTAGATATATATTTTCATAACCAGTTAATTGTTTTTGAAAACCTACACCAATAGATAGTAATGATACAGAATTACCATGTAAATTAATGCTTCCCTTATCAGGAGAAAATATACCAGATATTGCTCTTAACATTGTAGATTTACCACTACCATTTTTACCACAAATACCAAGTATTTGACCTTTAGGTACTTCAAAAGATACTCCCTTTACAGCTTTAAATATCTTTCCACTACCTCTATCTTTATACCCTTTTTTCAAAGAGAATCTTTTCATGTCTCTGTAATACACATGTAAATCTTTTACAGTTATTGCTATTTCTTGTTCTTTCTTCATTATTTCATCACCTTTACATATGTATTTTCATATTTATAAATAGTATTAATACCTACCATGCATATTAAAATAGACATTAAAAACCATATAAGTGTCCACATCAAATTAGGAGCACTACTATATATCAATATATTTCTTAAATTATAAATAAAATTAGCTAGAGGATTTATATCTAATAAGATTGTTCTATATACTACATTGTGTATCTTAGAACTAATATCAAAGAATATTCCAGTCATATAGAATAACATTCTAAGTGCTATGTTAGTCAAATTAGATAAGTCTTCAGCAAATACACCAAAGTGTAACATAATTGTACATACACCAAATGTAAAAATAATAACTACTATTAATATTGGGAAGAACCATAATACATTCCATGTAATAGGAACTCTATATGCAACCATAAATATTACCACAAGTAAGAATGATACTAACATTTTAAAAATATTCGTTCCCATTTTAACAAGTAATAATACAAACTTAGGTAAATAAACTTTAGTAACAGTATCTCTATTATTAGCAATTAATTTAACACTAGCAGAAACCATTTTATTAAAGAAATTCCATACACTAAGTCCAATAAATACAAATATTGGAAAATAATCAACATTTGATTTGAATATTATTTGAGCTATAAACATGTATATTAGCATAAATGCAAGAGGTTCTAAGATCATCCAAGCCCAACCTAAATAAGAGTTAATAACTTCTGTTTTTAACTCACTTTTAGTAGCATATACTATATAATTCTTATATTTTTTTAAATCATTAAAAAATCTTTTCATTGCTTCACTCCTCAAGTAATAATATTTTATCACATCTATAAATTATAATCAAATGAATAAAGGCATCTTATTTAGATACCTTGAATTCATTTTTAAATATTTTCTTAATAACCCTTAAGCTAGCATCTCCATCATCTAGATAATTATATTTCTTATTAAATTTATCATATTTTTCTTTATTTTCTTTAAATATTTTATCTATATTTTTTAAATCCCTTTCCAATTCTTCTTGAGTTTCAGATATTGGTCCAGGTAATTCATCTAAAGAAGTATAAAAATCTCTAAGTTTTCCCTTATATAAATCTAAATCATACATATAAAACATCATAGGTCTTTTTAGATTAGCAAAATCATAAAAAACACTAGAATAATCTGTTAATATAATATCACTAACTAAGTATAAATCATTTATTTCATCATATTTACTAACATTATATATAAAACCTTTATATTTAGATAAATCTATACTATTAGCTATAAAATAATGAGGTCTAAATAATATAACATATTCTTTAGAAAACTTTTTCATTAAACTATCAAAATCAATTTCTAATTTGTATGTATATCCTATACTTGAATCATGTTGATTATCTCTAAATGTTGGTAAATAGAATATTACTTTTTTATCATTTGGTAATCCAAGTTTCTTTTTAATTGCTTTAATATCTTTATCACTTCTATTAAATAAAGAATCATTTCTTGGATAACCTTCCTCTATAATAATATCTTCTTTACCTAGTTTTTTTAAATTAAAAGCAGATACAAATCGAAGAGTACAAGTTTTGCTAGGAGAAATAAAATAATCGAATTTACGAGCATCCATATCATTTCTCTTTCTTATTTCACTAACTGAATTCATAGAAGATCCATTTACTTCAATATCATATCTTAATCTTTTCAATGGTGTACCATGCCAGCATTGTAAATATACTTGATTCTTCTTTTTAGTTATACCTTCATCTATTATTGAATTTACAATCCAATATTTTGATTTAGATAAATATTCATAATATTCTTTAGATTTACTTTTAACCAAAATTAATCTTTTATCTTTTTTTACTTCATGATCTTTAATATCTTCAAATGCCCAAACAAATTTATAATCTTTAAATTCATTCATAGTTAGCATTCTTTCATATATAGCTTTTGGGGAACAAGTATAGTTTCTTCCTCCATATACTTCAAAGAAAACCATTTTGTCATCTACTTTATACTTAATTTTATATTTAAAATATTTTAGGTGACCAGTATTATTCTTAATACTTCTAAATAGTTTTCTAATAACTATATTTTTTTTAGCTAAATTTAATAAAAACACTTTAATTTTTTTCATAAATTATCCTCAATTAACTTAATAATATTCTTTGTAGAATTACCTAAATCATCAGGTAAATATTTACTTTTAAATTTATTGTATGAACTATCATTATATAAATTTTTATCTATTATGTTATAAATATCAGTTGCTTTCTTACTTACATTACCTTTTAATTCTTTGAATAAATCTATATTTATACCATTATCATGATTATACTCTTCATAATCATATAAATATAAAAGTACTCTTTTAGATAAAACACTTGCTTCAACAGATATAGCTGAATAATCTGTAATTACATAATCACTAATTCTTAACATATCTAGAGAATTAAATGTTCTTCTATCAGGATATATAACATTTTCATTAGTATTTTTTATTTCTACTTTAGGATGTAACATAACAATTAGATTATATTTTTTCGTATCAAATGCACTAATTAATTCATTTGTATTATCTCTACCATTACTTCTAAAAGTTGGCACATATAATATATTCTTTTTATGTTTCATACTTGGATATTTTTTATATATTTTATTTATTATTTCTTTATTATCTTTAAGTAAATAATCAGTAGTAGGAGTTCCATATGCCTTTAATTTACTAATATCTGTATTAAATGCTTCTGCAAAATATTTATTCATTTCTTTTGAACCACTTATTACATAATCATAATTTTTATGCATGCATAATATTCTAGCAGTATCTGGATTTTGTCCATCTGGATATCCAATTGTTTGATAACCAAATTTCTTTATTGCTGCTGGTGAATGCCATAATTGAATTACTTTAGTATTCTTTTTATGATTAAGTAAACTCGCTACAACATTATATCCATCAACTACAATTACTTTAGAAGTAGCTGCATAATGCATCTGTTTATATAAATTAAAATAATACTTTATGCTACTACCTAGTCCACTAAACATACTTCCATGGCTTTTTTCATTTCTAAGAGTTGAATTTAACCCTGAAGATAATTTTTTACATATAACTCTTGTCTCATAACCATCTTTGTTTAATTCATCTATTAACACTTTATAATTATATGGTATTTCATTAAACTGTCTGCTTAAGAAGAATACTCTACTTTTTTGCATAGTAAAAATCTTTATAAAAAAGTATATAAATCTTAAATGATATTTAAATATATTTAATATAATATTCTTCATAAACCCACCATTCTACTATTATTTCTTTTTACTAATTTTACTTATTATAAATGATATAACTAACATAAATAAACAAATTGATGCAAAATATGCAAATCTTTTTGGTTCTTCAAAGTACCATTTTTTATATATAAAACCACTTCTAAATCCATGAACAATATAAGTAAATGGATTTACTTTAAGAAAAGCTTTTAAGTAGCGATTACTAACATCACTAAATTGAAATACTATTCCAGAAAAAGCAAATAATGGCAAAATACATAATTCAATTAATTCATTTATTCTCTTATTTATTTTGCCTAAATTAATTAATATTACAGAACATAATTCCATAAATAAGAATGCTAATAGCATAAATATAAACATTTGACTATAATAGCAATCTATCTCAAATCCAAATATTCTAAACACTACTATTTGAATAAATAATAGTATTAAAAATAACATAAAGTTAGAAATATTAACTACTACAAATGGCTTATCACCTTTATATTTAATACTATCATATAGTACGCCTATCATATAAACAGATGGTGTAATACCAGATAATAACCATAGTATAAAAGGATGGCTATTAATTAATTCATTATATCCCATAAAATATTCAAGAGTAAACCAAATAGTAATAAATAATATTAATGCTTTAAATAGATTTTTTAGTCTATCATAAATAGTATTACCAATCTTATTATTTAACTCTTCTCTAGATAATTTTATTAATTCTTTAATATTACTTTCCATTTTTACCACCACTTAATAAATTATAAAATTCATTTAAAGCATGTTCATTATATTTTTTATAATCAACATTCATAACCTTAACTTCATTATTTAATAATCTTTTCATTCCTTCATAAATACCATCTTCACAATTAGGAACCATTATTCCATCATTATCTTCTAAGAACTTTCTTGGTCCATCTAAATTAGTAGATACCACCGGAAGTCCTACTATATCTGCTTCTGCAAGTACAAGTCCAAACCCTTCATAGTATGATGGTAATACAAAATAATCACATTTACTTAAAATATTATAAGGATTACTTATATTATTTATTAATACTATTTTAGTTCCACATTTAAGACCATTAACTAATTTAATAGTATCTTTATATTTATCACCATGACCACCAATTATAACTAAATTAATATTTTTATTTTCATTATATAATCTTTCAAAAGCATAGATTAATCTATCATGACCTTTTTCTTTTGAAAATCTACCTATAGTAATAAATACCTTATTATCACTATTTAGTATTTTTAATAAATCATCTTTACTTTTATTACATTTAGTAAACTTATCAAACATTATTTCTTTTTTAGATTTTTCTAATATACCTTTATAATCTATAACATTAACTGCTTCATATATATTATCTTCTCTTTTACTAATTTCTTTAGTAGATTCTATTAATATATCACTAACAACAGCTACTTTATCATATTCATTATAAGCAT
>JAEEGL011293577.1_pt1 | contig 12724 bp, 10 predicted proteins | sample 9134231 | NCBI WGS metagenome assembly JAEEGL01 (sample SAMN16246548, study PRJNA631951) | gut metagenome | biome: gut microbiome; feature: rumen; material: fiber-attached | host: Bos | place: Iran: Karaj | collected 2018-10 | reverse complement strand
TGCATCGATCGCCCAGTCCTTATATCCCGCAAAGCTGCTGTTATACGGTACGTTTCCGACAGTATAGCCGGAAACTGCGGCAAACCGTTCGGCAAGTGTTTTTGATCCGTACGGAGCGCGTCCCTGATATGAATAATAGATCTCGCCGCCCTGTGTGTGATACGCGAGTATACGGTCAAAACGTTCCTGTCTTGTCAATTCCGCCATAGCACGGTTTTCCGGTGTTTCAAGCGGCGCGGTTCCCGTATAATCCCGCGGTCCCGGTCGCGTAAAACCCTGTGCAAACTTGATCGCACGCGCATTCTCCCATCCTGCCGGATAACCGAGATTGAGATCTATACCCCGTATATTCGCTTTCCATCCGTCCGGAAAAGGAATCGCCGGATAAAACGCGGACAGCGCTTTTGCGCTTTCGTAATAGCTGTCGCCATCCGTAAACGCGCCGTTTACAAGATCGACTCCGTCGGGATTGACCAGCGGTATGAGCGTCAGCGTCGATGATTCGTACAGTTTCTGTGCCGAAACGTTTCCGATCGTACCGCTTTCGGAGAGTGCTTTCGCATAGCGTTCAAGAAACAGCAGCACAAGCGGCGTCGTGATCCACTCGTTTGCGTGATGCGCAGCATTGACGCCTATGCGCAAAGGTCCGGCACCGATGCGTATCGCTTCGAGCCTCCTTCCGATAACGCTTCTGCCGATCGGATATTTCACAAGAAACGGATAGCGAAGCGTCAAGCCTTCCAGTACACAGGCGGTCAGGAAAGAAGAATACGGCAAGTCCGTGAATACAATATCAAAGTTCAACGGAACGGTGATCTGCTCTCCTTCCGAAAACGACGCTGCAGGATTCGCGATACGAATCGACTGGACGGATGTACGAAATCGTTCTGCGATCGAATTGACTGTTTCACCGGTTCGCACGGTTATAAAAGTCGAACCGCACAGGTACTGCCAGAGCGCTGCTCGCGTCAGATGACCGACAATCCCATCCGCGCGCAGACCAAACCGGTCCTGAAACCGGATAAGCGCACGTTCCGTTCTTCTGCCGAAAATACCGTCGACGTTCCCAGCGTCCTCTCCCGCGCGCAAAAGCGCGGTCTGCAAATACTTTACGAATATTCCCTTGTCTCCGAATCGCAGCGTCTGCATATCCATCCCCTCCGTTTTTGCCATTCTATGCGGATGTTCGGCAAATGAGACGCAAAAAAGCCCGCTCATATGCGAGCGGGCTTGGTTCAATGCGACTTATTTCTGTTCCTTTTTCTTCTTCATGCCGCCGAGGATCAGGTTCGTAAGGATGCCGAGGATCAGCGCGCATGCGACCGTGGTAAGATTGACCTTGCCGAAGCTTACGGTCAGTCCGCCGACACCTGCGATCAGGATAACGGAAACCACGAACAGATTGCGGTTGTCGTTCAGGTCGACTTTCTGGATCATCTTGAGACCGGAGACTGCGATGAATCCGTACAGCGCCATGCAGACGCCGCCCATGACGCAGCTCGGGATTGAAGCGAGGAACGCGGCAAACGGTCCGATGAAGCTGATCAGGATCGCAAGGATCGAGGTGCAGAGGATCGTAACGACGGAAGCGTTGCCGGAGATCGCGACGCAGCCGATGGACTCGCCGTAGGTGGTGTTCGGGCAGCCGCCGAAGATCGCACCTGCAAAGGAGCCGATACCGTCGCCGAGAAGCGTGCGGTGCAGACCCGGGTTTTCGGTCAGGTCGACGCCGACAATCGAGGACAGATTCTTATGGTCCGCGATGTGCTCCGCAAAGACAACGAACGCAACCGGTACGTATGCGACAAGGATCGTTACGAAGTATGCGGTGTTCATTTCACCGAAGCCCTTGATCGCAGTGAGGAACGTGAAGTCCGGATACCACTGCATCGTCTTGAATCCGGAGAAGTTGATGATCTGCAGCGCAGTGTTGCCGGTTGCATTGCCGATCAGCGTGAACACAGCAGCAACTGCATAGCCCGCCAGAATGCCCATGATGAACGGAATCATCTTCAGCATCTTCTTGCCGTAAACTGAGCAGAGCATGGTAACCGCAAGCGTGATAAGACCGACGACGAGGCAGAGATACTTGTTTGCAGCCTGTATGTTGTTGATGCTGACGGTTTCGACGACCGCGTGGGTTTCATCCACATCGGCAATGATGTTTTTACGTACGCCGTTTTCTTCATCGACGAAGTTCACAAACTGTGCGCGATCTTCTTCGGTGGCGACTTCTTCGACCGTCACTTCGACGGACTCAACGGGAAGACTAACATTGCCCTTGGTGAGGTCTCCGATCGCGTTGCCCGCGAGCGAAAGACCGATGATCGCAACGATCGGTCCGATGACGATCGCCGGCATCAGCTTGTTGATCCACTTAACACCCGCGATCTTGACTGCGATCGCAATGACTACATAGACGAGACCGGCAAACAGTGCACCGATGATCAGACCGAGATAGCCGAGCTGCATGGAAACGCCGCCGGCGAATGCAGCAGCCATGGATCCGAGGAATGCGAAAGAGCTTCCGAGGAAGACCGGACTTCTGAACTTCGTGAAGAGCAGATAAACAAACGTGCCGACACCTGCGCCGAACAGCGCCGCAGTGGTGCTCATGCCGTGGCCGACGATCGCCGGTACCGCGATGGTCGCCGCCATGATCGCGAGCAGCTGCTGCAAAGCGAAAAGCAGCGTCTGACCGAACTTGGGTTTGTCCTTAATGTTGTAGACCAGATTCATAATGTACCTCCCTGTGTCCTTTTATTATGATTGTCTGTATTGAGAAGCTGCTTTGCAGCTTGTCTCCCTTTATGCGTCGCGCCGGAACAGCGCAATTTCATTTCTGCCGTCGATCTCGTTCACGCGTACGCTGATAAATTCGTCTCTGGCGGTAGGAACGTTCTTTCCGACGTAGTTTGCTGCGATCGGAAGCTCGCGGTGTCCTCTGTCGACGATCACGCACAGCCGGATCGCGGCGGGCCTGCCGAGCCGGATAATCGCTTCCATTGCGGCGCGTGCGGTTCTGCCGGTATAGATGACGTCGTCGACAAGGATCACGGTTTTTCCGTTCACATCGAAAGGAATACTGGTGCCGTGCACCTGCGGCGTCGGAAACAGTTCCTTGAGATCGTCGCGATACAGCGTGATATCCAAAGCGCCCAACTCCACGCGGATGTCCGAAAATCGTTCGATATTGGCTTTGATGCGGTTTGCAAGCGGGACGCCTCTGCGGCGAATGCCGACAAGATACAGCTCATTGATGCCTTCATTTTTTTCGATGATCTCGTGGGAAAGCCGCATCAACATACGATCCATCGTCTTTTCATCGACCAAGATGTGCTCGTTCATACCGTCCTCCCATGAAAAAATCCTGCCGGACGAGCGGCAGGACGGAATACGCCTGATATATGCGTTATCAACCTTGCCGGCATCTCGTACCGAATTAAAGGAATCTTCGATTTGTTGTATCATACCACAGCATATTGGATTTGTAAAGTAAAATTTTGGTGATATATTGTAGTTCCGATGAATTGCTCCTCTGATTTTGTTTTGCGAAACACTTGTGAAAACGTTCTTCATATGGTAAAATAAATTATCTATGGAGGTATGGAATGCCCTATTTTACACATGGTGAAACAAAAAACAAACTGATCCTGCTGTATATTGCAGAACATGCATGCGCCGTTCCGACGCGGGAACAGCTCTACCGCACGGCGATTCTGAATTCACAAATGGAGTATTTCTCGTTTGAAGAAGCACTCGGTGAACTTTTGGAAGACAGACTTCTGACCGAAGTGCCGAAGCCGTTCGGTGACTGTCTCGGCGTGACGGATCTCGGACGTGAAGCGCTTTCCATGTTCGGGAAAAGCGTGCCGCAGGACGAACGCAGACAGATAGACGCTTATCTTGAAACACATCGCAGAGAATTTCTCCACGAAACGCAGATATCGTCGCATATCGAGAAAAGCGAATCGGGTGTGATTCTCCATCTTCTTCTGACCGAAGCTGACCGCGTGATGCTCTCCGTTGCGCTTGCGGTTGCCAATGAAGAACAGGCACTTGAAATGCGAAGCCACTGGGAATCCGGCAGTGAATCGATCTATAACTATATCTGGGATTCGCTGTCCAAAGAATCGTATTGAGGACTGTATGGACTTATCGAAACTGAACCCGCCGCAAAGAGAAGCGGTGATGACGACGGAAGGCCCGTTGCTGATCCTTGCCGGAGCCGGCAGCGGCAAAACACGCGTTCTGACACATCGGATTGCATATCTGATCGAAGAAAAAGGCGTGTCGCCCTACCGTATTCTTGCATTGACATTTACGAATAAAGCCGCAAAGGAAATGCGTGAACGCGTCGATTCGCTTGTCGAAACAGATGCCCGCGCCATCTGGGTCGCGACGTTTCACGGATTTTGTGCGCGGATTCTTTCCATGGAGATCGACCGGCTCGGCTACGGTAAAGCATTCGTAATCTATGACGAACAGGATCAGCAGTCTCTGATCGGACACATCATAAAGGACATGAACCTTAACGACAAGGTCTTCAGTAAAAGAATGCTTGCCGGTATTTTTTCGAATGCAAAAAACCATTCCCTGTCGCCGCTTGCTTTTTTGCGCGAAACGGGTCAGCCGATACAGATTCTGGAAGCATTCAAACTCTATGAAAAGCGTCTGAAGGACGCAAATGCGCTCGACTTTGACGATCTGCTGCTCTGTACGATCCGGCTGTTTGAAGAAAACGCTGACGTTCTGGAAAAATATCGCGAACGGTTCCGGTATATTCTGGTTGACGAGTATCAGGACACGAACCTTGCGCAGTATCATATCGTGAATCTGCTTGCACAAAAGCACAGGAATCTCTGCGTTGTGGGCGATGACGATCAAAGCATCTATGCCTGGCGCGGCGCAGATATCCGGAACATTCTCGAATTTGAAAAGGATTTCGAGGGATGCAAAGTCATTCGCCTCGAACAGAATTATCGCTCGACCGAAAAGATCCTTGCAGCGGCAAACGCGGTTATTCACAACAACAAAGGACGCAAAGAGAAAAAGCTCTGGACCGCCGAAAAAGGCGGTGACCCGATCGACGTGCATGAGGCGACGGATGAGCGCGACGAAGCGTACTATATCTGCTCGCGCATTGCAAGCGGCGCAAGATCGGGTTCCCGCTACGACGATTTTGCAATTCTCTATCGGACGCATGCGCAAAGCCGTATACTGGAAATGATGCTGAAAAGCTTCCTGATTCCCTACCGTGTGTACGGCGGCGTATCGTTCTTTTCGCGCGCCGAAGTCAAGGACATTCTGGCGTATCTGCGTCTTATCCTGAATTCAGCCGATGATGAAGCGTTTCTCCGCGCAGTCAATACGCCTTCGCGCGGGATCGGCGCGCAAAGCATCACCGTACTGTCCGAAAGCGCACACCGTCGCGGCATCCCGCTGATGAGCGCAGTGATCGATCCGGACGATATACCGGCGCGAACCGCCGCAAAGTTTTCACCTTTTCTTACGCTTTATAGAAAGCTGTATGAATTGCTCGATACGATGCCGCTTGCCGATTTTACCAGAGAACTTCTGGAACGCATCGGCTATGATGCGTATCTCAGGGACGACAAAAAGGAAAACTACGAAGCACGTGCCGAAATTGTAGAAGAGCTTCTGGGCTATATCGAGGAGTTTGAAAACAATTATACGACAAACGACGGAAATGTGCTGCAGGCGTTTTTGACAAATGTCGCACTGTTTTCACAGGCAGATAACGTAGATGAGACAAACGGCTGCGTGAACCTGATGACACTGCATGCGGCAAAAGGTCTGGAATTCCCGAATGTATTCCTGTGCGGCATGGAAGAGGGTCTCTTCCCCTCCGGTCAATCCGGGTACGACGACGATAAGCTCGAGGAGGAACGCCGCCTGTGCTACGTGGGCGTTACACGAGCAAAGAAACGGTTGTTTCTGTCCTATGCAAAAGAACGGACGCTTTACGGACGAACGGAGCCGGCAATACCGTCACGCTTTCTGACCGAAATGGGTGACACAATTGCAATGACGAACGCGCGTCCCGAACGAAAGCCGCTCTCCGAGCGCCGTTGGGAGAGCAATTCCTCCTATTTTACCGCCCCGGTTCGCAAGACGGTGCAGGAGCCTGCAAAGATCATCACGGGAACAAAACCGGAACCGCCGAGACAGGCGCAGATATTCACAGGAAAAACGGGCGATCGCGTACGTCACAAGGTATTCGGAGACGGTATTATCCTCGGATCGGAGGGAACCGGCGCATCAATGATTGTTCAGATTCGCTTTGACAACGGAGCTGTCAAGAAACTTGCAGCGGGATTTGCTCCGCTGACGATATTGGAGTGAACTATGGATCGACAGAAAGAATTGGTATCTCTGCTGAACCGCTATGCGGCGGCCTATTATGAGCAGGACGCACCGCTTGTATCCGACGCGGAATATGACAAGCTGTATGATGAACTTCAGAAACTGGAAGCGGAAAGCGGCGTTGTGCTGCCGGACAGTCCGACCCTGCGCGTTGGCGGCGCGCCGCTGAAGGCGTTTGAACAGCATACGCACCTTGGACGGCTCTGGAGCCTCGATAAAGTCCGTACACGCGAAGGTCTGACAGACTTTATCCGAAAAGTTACCGCCGCTTCCCCCGAACCGCCGCTGTTTGCGCTCGAATACAAATTCGACGGGCTGACCGTCAATCTGACCTATGAAAACGGCGTACTGACGCAGGGAGCAACCCGCGGAAACGGCGTTATCGGCGAAGCAATCCTCCCTCAGCTTCGTACGATACGGACTATTCCGTTGACGATACCGTTCAAGGGACGCATGGAAGTACAGGGCGAATGCATTATGCGGCTCAGCGTTCTGGAAGCATACAACCGCACGGCTTCGGAACCGCTGAAAAATGCGCGTAACGCTGCTGCAGGCGCTTTGCGCAACCTGGACCCTGCCGTGACCGCAGCGAGAAAGCTCGACGTATTCTGTTATAATGTCGGTTATATAGAGGGCAAAGAACTGCGCGATCAAAAGGAAATGCTCGATTTTCTCAAAGAAAACGGCTTCCCCGTCTGTCCGTTTGTGCGATGGCTCAGAACGACGGAAGAGATCATGAACGAGATCGATCTTGCCGAGCAGCGCAGAGATACGCTTGATTTTCTGATCGACGGCATGGTTGTCAAGGTGACTGACTTTTCGCTTCGTGAAAAGCTCGGCGCGACCGAGAAATTCCCGCGATGGGCAATGGCGTACAAGTTCGCAGCGGAGGAACTGACAGCCACCGTGGAAGATGTGACCTGGGAAGTCGGAAGAACCGGCAAGCTGACGCCGCTTGCGCATATTGAACCGGTCGAGTTTTCCGGCGTCACAGTCCGGAAAGCGACCCTGAACAACTGGGACGATGTGCAGAGAAAACACGTCGGTATCGGTTCCCGCGTATTTATTCGCAGAAGCAACGATGTGATTCCCGAAATTCTCGGAGCGGTTCCGGGTGACGTCCCGGAACGTCCGGTCGAAAAGCCGACAGTTTGTCCGCAATGCGGCGCTCACGTCGAAATGCGCGGCGCACATCTCTTTTGCACCAATTCACTTTCCTGCCGCCCGCAGATCGCCGCGCGTCTTTCACACTATGCTTCACGCGACGCAATGGATATTGATACGTTTGCCGGGAAAACCGCTGAACAGCTGATCGACGCATTCGGCATCAGCACAATTCCGGAGCTGTATGCGCTGTCGCATGAACAGCTTTCCGCACTCGATCGGTTCGGCGCAAAAAAAGCGCAGAATCTTCTGGATGCGCTGGAAGCGAGCAAGCATCGTCCGCTTGCGGCGTTCCTCTATGCGCTCGGGATCCCGAATGTCGGCGTCAAAACCGCAAAGGATCTCGCCCGTCATTTCGGAACATTGGAAGCGGTCAGAAAAGCAGACAAGGAAGCGCTTGCCGCCATCGACGACGTCGGCGAGATCGTTGCGGACGGAATCGTTCTGTTCTTTACCGACACACGAATTGCGGATCAGATCGACAGGCTTCTGGAACTCGGCGTACATCCCGAAGAAGCGGCAAAAACGAACGACGGTCCCCTGCCTCTTTCCGGTATGACCGTTGTCATTACGGGAACGCTCGCAGGACTATCACGCCGAGGCGCGGAATCACTGGTAGAAGAAAACGGCGGCAAAGCGGCAGGCAGCGTTTCGAAAAACACGACGTTTGTCGTCGTCGGCGAGAATGCCGGGAGCAAAGCGGATAAAGCGCAGAAGCTCGGCATTCCCATGATAAATGAAGAAGAATTTTTAAAACGGATCGGAAAATGAAACTCGGAAAGTTAGACAACGATACTCTCGACAGGCTGATCCTGAGCCGGTTCAAAAAAACGCGTCCGGAATCGTTCGGCGCGCCGCATATCGGAATGGACTGCGCGACGCTTGATTTTTGCGGCGATCTGATCGTCACAAGCTGTGATCCGATTACATCGGCAGACGCCCGGCATATCGGTTCGCTGTCTGTGCATGTCAACTGCAACGACGCTGCTGCCGGAGGCGCGGAACCCGTTGCGCTTCTTGTGACGCTGCTTCTGCCGCCCGATGTAACGGAAGATACGGTTTCAATGATTACCGAAGATCTGCAGCGAGCCGCAGAATATGCGGGCGTGGATATTGTCGGCGGACATACCGAGGTGACCGACGCCGTAACGCGCGTAACCACCTGCACGACCGTGATCGCAAGAACGCCGAGACTCAGGATGCTTTGCGGCGCAAGACCCGGGGACGATATCGTGATGACCAAATGGGCGGGATTGGAAGGTACGATGCTGATTGCGTATGATCACGCCGATCTTCTGCGAAACGTATCCGAAGAACACATTGCAAAAGCAAAAACACTCGCAAAATACCTTTCAGTCGTCCCGGAAAGCCGTATTGCGATGCAGAACGGTGCGCATGCAATGCACGACATTACCGAGGGCGGCGTACTCGGCGCGGTATGGGAGCTTGCGGCACAGACGCATTGCGGTGCGGTCGTCGATCGCAGAACGATCCCGGTATTGCCGGAAACAACAGTCGTTGCCGAAGCGACCGGTCTCGATCCGTATCGTCTGATGTCAAGCGGATCGCTTCTCATCGCATGCGAGAACGGAAACGAAATGCTTGCCGCGCTTCGGGATTCCGGAATTGCTGCGGCAAAAATCGGTAAAATCAGAGAACGGGGTTTTTGCTTCACGGACGGAACGCCGCTTGATCCGCCGGGTGCAGACGAGCTCTATCGGCTGATGGAAACGAAATGATCGAAATTCTCGATCTGTACTTGTGTTTTTAAGCTGTCCTATGATATAATACTATTTTGTGGGGGTATGGATATGAAAAGCATGACAGGATACGGAAAGGGCACGGCGTCCCTCGACGGACGTGAAATGACGGTCGAGTTGAAAAGTGTGAATCACCGCTTTCTCGACGTCTCGATGCGTCTGCCGCGTACGCTTTCCTGCATTGAAGATGTACTCGGCACGACGATCGCCGGAAGGCTTGTCCGCGGACATATCGACGTTTTCGTCAATTACCGCAATACGCGTGACGATGCAAAGACCGTCCGTGTTGATGAAACGCTCCTGAATGCCTATGTAACCGCCGCAAAAGCCGCCAACAGCACTCTGATGCTGAAGGACGATCTGACGCTGTCGAACGTCCTCCGCCTTCCCGACGTTACGGAGATCGTTCCTGCCGATGAAGATGCAGACGCGCTGATCGCCTTAGCCAAGGAAGCGACCGTGCTTGCGCTTGACGGATTGGTCGGGATGCGCATTGCGGAAGGCGAGCGACTGAAAGCTGCGCTGTTATCGGGCGTCAACGCCATGGATGCATACCGTGAAGAGATCCTTGCCCGTGCACCGTTCGTTGCGGAGGAATATCGTCAAAAGCTGAACGACCGCATTGAAGCTGTGCTGAACGACACCGAGATCGACCGCGCAAGGCTCGCAACGGAAGTTGCGCTGTTTGCGGATCGCTGCTGCATTGATGAAGAACTTGTCCGGCTGAAGAGCCATATTGCACAGTTCCGCGAGTATCTCGAATCGCAGGAACCTGTCGGCAGAAATATGGATTTTATTGTGCAGGAAATGAACCGTGAATGCAATACGATCGGGAGCAAGGCTAACGACGGCGCGCTGACCAAATCGGTTCTTGCCTGCAAGGCGGAAATCGAAAAGCTCAGAGAGCAGATTCAGAACGTGGAGTGACGGTATGATGGATAATTCTGCATTGGTATCGGTCGGATTCGGAAACATTGTTTCCGGCGCACGCATTATTGCCGTTATCACGCCGGATTCCGCCCCGGTAAAGCGTCTCATACAGGATGCGCGCGAACGGCGTATCCTCATCGACGCAAGCTGCGGCAGAAAAACACGCGCCGTTCTTGTCATGGACAGCGGTCACGTCGTTTTGTCCGCGCTGCAATCGGAAACCATCGCGCGAAGGCTGAACGCCGAATGGAGCGCGGAAGGATAAGGAGAATCATCAAATGGCAAGAAAGAAAAAAGGTCTGCTGGTCGTCGTTTCCGGTCCCGCCGGCGTAGGCAAAGGAACGGTCGATTCGGCTTTGATGGCAAAACATCCCGAGATAAAGATGTCGGTCTCGGTGACGACACGCGCGCCGCGTCCCGGAGAAGTCGAAGGCGTGCACTACTTCTACCGCACCAAGGAAGAGTTCGACAGAATGATCGAAGAAGACGCGTTTCTGGAATACATGCACGTATTCGGAATGAACTACTACGGCACGCCGAAATCCTTCGTCGAAAGCGAACGGGAAAAGGGCAACCACGTAATTCTGGAAATTGACGTGCAGGGCGCTATGAAAGTGAAAGCCGCGTGCCCGGACGCCGTTCTCGTGTTTATCGCTCCCCCGTCCCTGAAGATCCTGAAAGAACGTCTTGTCGGACGCGGAACGGAAACACAGGAGTCGATTGATATCCGTACGAAAACAGCGCTTGACGAGCTTAATATGCTGCCGCATTACGACTATATGGTCATCAACGATGTCGTGGATGAAGCGGTCGGAGAAATGGAATCCATTCTTACCGCAGAACTCTGCCGCACCGAAAGAAATAAAGAATTGATCTCAAAATTAACAGGAGGCGAAACGATATGATGAACTATCCTTCTCTGAACGAACTGGTGGAAAAAGCAGGCTGCCGCTACATGCTGGTAACTGCCGTAGCCAATCGTGCGAGACAGCTGCAGGATCATCCGGAAAAGCTCGGCAACAACAAGCCTGTTTCGATGGCGGTCGACGAACTGTATCACGATAAACTGATTCTGAACGCACCGAAAGAAAACTGAACGGTTTCTTTCCGCCCGTTGCGTTCCCGCACGGGCGTTTTTTATAGGAGCGCATCATGTTTGCAGAAGTGATCGTAGATATCGCGCATACCGCCGTGGATCGAAGATTCACCTATCGCATTCCCGAGGAGCTTCCCGTCGCCGTCGGACACCATGTTCTGGTTCCGTTCGGTATGGGCAATCACACGAAGGAAGGCTTTGTTGTTGCGCTCAAAGAGACAACCGATTATCCGGAAACGAAAGAGATCGTCAAAATCATCCAACGTTATCCGGTACTGCTGCCCGAACAGATCGCGCTTGCGGAATGGATGAAAGAGTCCTACCATTGTCTGTTCGTTGACGCTCTGAGAATCATGATTCCGGCGCAGATGCGCGGCATGCGGATCAAAGAGAAAAAGGTCCGTACCGTTGCGCTTGCCGAGAATATTGATCCGGATGCTGTTATCGAAAGCCTTGAACGAGCACCTGTACAAAAGCGCGTATTCGAGCTTGCGGCAAGGATCGGCGCAGAAGTCTCCGTTTCCGATCTCAACGTATTTTATCCGGGCTGTACCTCCGCTGTCGAAGCGCTGATTCGCAAAGGAATTCTGGTCGAGCAATCGGAGACCGTTTTCCGGCGCCCGTCAAAACTGAAAATCCATACGCCGGAATACACGCTGACAGACGCACAATCGCATGCCGCAGACAGGATCCGCGCCGCGTCGGAACGGGGAAACGGAGACGTTTTGCTGTTGCACGGCGTAACCGGAAGCGGCAAAACGGAAGTATATCTGAAAGCAATCGAAGACTGTCTGTCAATCGGTAGACAGGCGATCGTGCTGGTTCCGGAAATCTCGCTGACGCCGCAAACGGTCGGCAGATTCACCGACCGGTTCGGCGATCGAATTGCGGTCCTGCACAGCCGGCTTTCCGCGGGAGAGCGCTTTGATGAATGGCGCAGGATCCGTCTCGGGATTGCCGATATCGTGATCGGCGCAAGGAGCGCGATCTTTGCGCCGCTGGAACGGCTCGGACTGGTCATCATCGACGAAGAGCACGAGGCGAGCTATCAAAGCGAATCGCAGCCGCGCTATCTTGCGACCGAGATTGCCGCGAAGCGGGTAAAAACCGTCGGCGGCGCGTTGGTGCTCGGAAGCGCAACGCCTTCGCTGATGAGCTATACGCGTGCGTTATCCGGCAAATATGAGCTTCTTGAACTTCCGGATCGTGTCGCCGGAAGACCGCTGCCGACCGTTGAAATCGTAAACATGCGCGACGAGCTGCTGATGGGCAACAACAGCATCTTTTCCGACAAGCTCACAGAACGACTTTCCGAATGTCTTGCTTCGGATCAGCAGGCTATGCTCTTCATCAATCGCCGCGGATATGCTACGTTTGTCAGCTGCCG
>JAEEGL016606879.1_pt1 | contig 12725 bp, 12 predicted proteins | sample 9134231 | NCBI WGS metagenome assembly JAEEGL01 (sample SAMN16246548, study PRJNA631951) | gut metagenome | biome: gut microbiome; feature: rumen; material: fiber-attached | host: Bos | place: Iran: Karaj | collected 2018-10 | reverse complement strand
GGCTGCCCTGATCGTTGGGGGCATTCATGGTGCCGGGATCGCTGGTCTCGAGGATGTGGTAGTAGCGGGCCCAATCGGGGTTGGTCTCGTACTCCAGATCTTCGGTGATGGCGCCCTCGGCCAGAGTGCCGAAGCCGTAACCGGTGATGTAGTTCTCGGTGCCCAGGGTGATGCGGGGATTGATCATCTGGTAGGCGCCGTTCTCATACAGAGACATACCGGTGATGCTGGTGGTCACCGCGTAGCGCTCCAGGATGCCCAGGATGTTGGTCCTCTCGGAATCCTCGAGCTTCTTGTAGGTGTACAGGCCGTCGGCGGCGGGCACGCAAGCCAGGATGGCGGCGTACGCGGCGTCATAAGCGGCCTCGACCTCGGCTACGGTGGCGGCAGCTTCGATGGCGGCTTTGCCTTCCTCGACAGCGGCCTCAACCTTGGCCAGGTTCTCTTCGCCCAGCTGCTCACTGATAGAATCAAAGACAACGTCCAGGTCATAAGCGATATAGGCCTTGAAGTCGTCCTCGTCCATGTAAGCGCCGTCCCAGGCGGTTTCCGCGAAAGCGGAGAACATGCCCAGAGCCATGACGAGCGCTAACACGATGGCTAACAATTTCTTCATGGATATACCCTCCTATAGTAATCACAGTCAAAACTGCTATTCTATTATTATATAGCCGCAAAAAATCTCTGTCAATAAGTGATAGGTATTTATAACATAAAATGCGCAGTGATTAACTCAAAAACGGTCCCCGGATGCAAAAAACCGCCAAGAAGGCAGTATCGCAGTATTGATCCGGGGTGAGTATTGCGGGCAGTCTCAGCGTTTTGCAAGGCTTTCGGTGAAGGCAAGCGCCCTTTCGGGCCAGCCTTCCACGTCTGTGTCCAGGCCGTCGCCGAAACCGTGAAAGGCGTGCTCGCCCTCCTCCAGCACCGCGGGCACTCCCGCCGCGTCCAGGCGCGCCTTCATCATCTCCGAATTCACGGGGGGCACCATTTTGTCGTCCTTGCCGCAGACTATGTAGCAGGGAGGATAGTCACCGTCTATGTGGTCCACTACATTGAAACTGTCCAGTTTTTCCCGCCAGGCGTCCCCCAGCATCGCCCGGGCGAAGCCGCCGTTTTCGTCCCGTGAGGCCTCTGACTTTATGTCCACCACCGTGTAAATAGGGAATATGCACAGTGGCTTGGGGGCGCCGAAACGCTTCCAGCCTATGTTGGCGCAGCCCCAGTTGGAGATCAGGTTCGCCCCCGCCGACCAGCCGCCCACGGCGTACAGCGACGGGTTTATGCCCAGCTCTCGGGCGTGTCCGAACAGCCATTTGACCGCCTCAGCCATATCGTCCAGCGCCAGTACGGCGGCCGCGGGCACATCCACCCGGTAGGTCAGCAGGAACACCGTATAGCCCGCCCGCACCATGTGGGCGGCGGTAGGCAGCGATTCCACCAGCGTGCACACGCTTTTGTACCCGCCTCCCGCGCAAAGCACTATGAAGGGTCTGTCCGCGTCGGGCGTCTCGGGGGAGATCTGTATCAGGTTCACGTCCCTTTTATAAGGATCGTCCGTTCCGGGGTAAATACGGTACTGCTCTACCCGGCCCCCGTCTATTCTTTCAAGGAAGAACCTGAGTCCCGCCAGTATGCCTTCCGGCTTCCAGCCGATGATGCCCAGGTCTTTGACGGTGCCGTTGGCGAAGGGGCTGTTTTTGTAGATCTCGTGGGGTGTGTAGAGCATATATTTATAATAGGGCTCCATTTCAGGCAGGTCCCATATGTCCGCCAGTTTCGTATCCAGTGTGATCTTATCCATATCGCTATGCTCCTTTACGGCATTTTGTTCATTCCGCGGCATATACCCGCCGCCCTCCCAGGTAGCAGGACTCCGTCTTTATCGTATGCAGGTCGGCGGGGTCGGTCGTGAACGGGTCCCGATCCAGCACGGTGAAATCCGCCATGAAGCCGGGGGCGATCTTTCCCTTCACGTTCTCCTCAAAGCTCGCCTCGGCGCCTCTGGCGGTAAAGCTGTCCAGCGCTTCTTCCACGCTGAACGCCTGAGAAGGCAGGTAGGGTCCGGTGCCGTCCAGGGACGTCCTCGTTACGGCGCACTGTATGCCCTTCATAACATCCGGCAGTTCCACAGGGCAGTCCGAGCCGTTGGATACGGATACGCCCATGTCCGTGAGCGTCTTCCAGTTATAGCTGCTCTGGGCGCGCTCCCGTCCCACCCGCGCTTCCACGATATGGTTGTCGTAGTCCAGGAACACGCTCTGGGCGTACACGTGCAGGCCCAGATCCCGTATGCGGCGGAGCTGGTCCGGGCGGGTGATCTGGCAGTGGACGATGCCGTGGCGGTGATCTTTGCGGGGATGCTCCTTAAGCGCCGCCTCAAAAGCGTCCAACACCGCGTCCAGGCAGGCGTCGCCTATGGCGTGCACCGCAACCTGCATGCCGCCCGCGTGGGCGGTGCTTATCATCCCGCGCAGATGTTCGGGGCTGAACAGCGAAAAGCCGCAGGTTCCGGGATCGTCAAAATAGGGTCTCGTCAGGTGCGCGGTGCGGCTGCCCAGGGAGCCGTCCCCCAGCAGCTTCAGCGGCCCGATGCGGAACATACTGTCCCCCGCGCCCGTCACGTTGCCCGCTTCCATAAAACGTTTTAACTCCCCAAGATCGGAGAAATTCGCCTGCTCGTATATGCGCACGGTGAGCTCGCCTTTTTCCTCCAGCTCCCAGCAGGCTGCGTTGACCGTCTCCCACTTAAGGCCGCCGAAGGAGGAATAGTCGTCGCTCTGGGCGCTGGTAATGCCGCAGGAGTTAAGCTCCCGGCACGCCAGGCGCAGCATGTCCTTTATCTCCTCCCTGCCCGGCACGGGTATGAAGGGGGCAAGCAAGTCTATGGCGTTGTCGTAAAGCCGCCCGTCGGGCTCCCCGTCCTCCATGCCTATCTTTCCGCCTTCGGGGGAAGGCGTGTCCTTCGTGATGCCCGCGATCTCCAGCGCTTTGGAGTTGACCGCCCAGCAGTGGCCGCACGCCCGCACGGTGACTATGGGGTAGTCAGCGGATATCCCGTCCAGATCCCGGCGGCAAGGCATGCGGTCGGTGTCGGTGAAATAATCCTGGTTCCAGCCCCTGCCCCTGAGCCAGCCGCCCTCACGCGGGGGATGCTCCGAGGCGAACTGTTTAAGGCAGCCGAGCATGCCGGAAAGGCTGTCCGTGCGCTCGTCCAGCCGGGCGGCGTTCAGCGCCACTCCGTAGCTCAAAACGTGCATGTGGGAGTCGTTGAAGCCGGGGCACACGAAGCGCCCGCCCAGATCGACCTTTTCCGCGCCGTCCGCTCTGGACAGCATGTCTTCCTCCGCGCCCACCGCGGTGAACACGCCGTCTTCCACTATGAACGCCTCCGCGAAGGCACCGCTGCCCGTGTACACGCGGGCGTTATGGTATACCGTTCTCATGCCTGCCTCCCTACGCGAACAGGTTGAATATTCCCGTAAGTCCTATCATTATGTAGACCGCCTTTTTGATAAGCCGGTCGTTGAGCTTTTTCGCTACGAGATGTGCCAGGGTCACCCCCGCCAGTATCGCGGCTGCGCCCACGCCTATATAAGGCAGCAGCGCCGGAGCGAGTATGCCGCTTATCAGCCTGTACACGGTGTTGTACACCCCGTTTATCAGGAAAAACGCCGCCGCGGTGCCCAGGTACTCCTTCGCGGAGTCCGTCTTGTTCAGGAAATATATCACCATCAGCGGCCCGCCTATGCCGAAAAACGCGTCGCACAGCGCGGAGATCAGTATGTACGCTGCCGTCTGCCAGGGACCCAGGCGCTTTTTCACCCCACGGTTAAAAAACAGGTAGTATGCCGCCAGCAGTATCAGGAACACGCCGAACACGCGCTTTATCAGCACCTGGTCCACACCCAGAGAAAAGCTTATCGCCGCAGAGCATATGGCCATGTACGGCAGTATGGGCACCAGCACCTTTTTCCAGTGTATCTCTTTTAAATAGGTGACGGTCATGTTCAGGTTGAGCGGCACCGACACGCACACCGACACCGCCGCCGCCGCGGGCACCGCCCAGTACAGGGGGTAGACCATCATCTGCACCGGCCCGCTGCCGAAACCCGCTATGCCCTGCACGAGCCCCGCCAGCAGCGCCGCCAGCGAACATACGGCTAACATCGGCTACCTGATAAAATTCGTCCACGCCCGCGGCTCTTCTTTGGGAAGGCCCAGGTTTTCCCTGCCCAAAGCTATGCTTTGCATCATGAACACCATGTTGCGGGCCAGCTGGCGCGCCACCGCGCGGCCTTCCGCGTCCGCTTCCGCCTCACCGGGCGCGCCGCCGTGTATGTTGTTCCAGTAGCGGCTGGATGCCACGGGCATTGATGAAATGGTGAAGAATTTGTTCAATTCGTCGAACGTCGCCGTGCAGCCGCTCCTTCTGGCACACACCACGCTCGCCCCCACCTTTAGGCTTTTGTCGAAGCGGGTGGAGTAAAACAGCCTTTGCAGCGCGCTCACCAGCGTGCCGTTGGCAGAACCGTAGTACACGGGCGAGCCTATCACCAGCCCGTCCGCCGCCTCGAATTTCGCGGCCAGCTCGTTGACTATGTCGTCGTGCACGCACCTGCCCAGTTTGGAGCATGCCCCGCAGGCCATACAGCCCCGTATCGCCAGCTTGCCCAAAAGGATATCCTCGTATTCCACGCCCAGTTCGCCAAACACGCTCTCCATCTCTTTGAGAGCCAGCGCCGTGTTGCCGTTCGCCCTGGGGCTGCCGTTCAGTATGAGCACCCTCAATTTCTTTTCCATGTTCCGCCCTCCCTCGGTTATGGACCGGTCTTGCTTAAGTCTTCGTTCCGCAGCGTTTTCCCGTATACGCGCCCGCACAGCAGGAAGAACGCGTGCCCCGTCGCATACTCATAAAACATCAGCGTGGCTTCGGTGGTGTTGGCAAGCAGCAGCGTAAGTATCAGTATGACCGACACGTACGCCTGCCTGTCCCCCGCCCTTATCTGCCTTGCGCCGCCTGCGAGTATCATAAGCACCCACACGCCCAGCGCCAGCACGGCAGGCACGCCCAGTGCGACACCTGTCTCCAGGAACTGGTTGTGGGTGTAGACTCTGTATCCCAATAATTCTTCTATCAGTCCCCTGACCTCCGCGGGAGTGGCGCCGAAAAGCAGGTACTGTATGTCGCTCACCATTATCCTGAGCGCGCCCGCCCAGATATCGGTGCGCCCCGTGAACGAGGCGGTAGTGGAATCTACCACTTCCCGCAGCTGGGACGAGCCGCCCCTAAGCAGCGAGTATAAGGCTCCCCTCAGCAGATAGAAACCTGCCGCCAGCAGCGCGATCACCGCCGCTTCTGATATAATGCGCCGCATCCGCTTCCCGCGGCACAAAAACCGCCGGACATACACGAACACTATACCCACAAAGCCGAACAGCGCGGATACATACGCGGTGCGGGAATTTGAGAGCACCAGCGCCGTATAATGGACCGCAGAAGCCAGACCGAAGGCCGCTTTGGGCAGCAGGCCCTTCCGGGACAGCGCCAGGACCAGGCTCACCAGGAAAAACAGCATCTCCAGGGCGCCGGTGGTGTTGTAATGGCAGTTGAGGCGCAGCGTGCCCATGCCGTCCATGCAGACGCGCCCGCCGCCCGGCAGTTCGACTGTAACGCCGCGGAACACGTTTATGAGCACATAAGAAATGAAGGCCGTCCAGCATGCCAGTATAACGCACACAGCGAGCCCGGAACCGGACACCCGTCCCGTGCGCCCCCACCTGTACCCCAGGGGAAAGAAGATCCCAAACAGCGCCAGCGTGTCCATGATATATTTTCTGTTGGCCAAGAACTCGTTCGCGCCGAGCCTTGCGCCCATTAATGCACAGGACAGGGCAAACCACCCAAGGAGGCCCAAAAGTATAGCAGGTACGGCTTTTACGCGGATCTTCGGGCGGTACAGCATATACCATGCCACCGCCGCCGCACCCAGTATGAAAAACAGGCCCAGCTCCGCGTAGCGCAGGGGCGACACCTCTGTAAAACGCTTGAGCAGGCTCATTACAAAATGCCAGGCGCCCGCAAAGACCTCCAGCGCCTGCAGCGTCCCGGGGCCGAACACCCTTTTTAAACGCGCGGACTTCGCCTGCGCGTCCCTGCCCTGTGCCATGCGAAATATCCTTTCAGACCCTTCTGAACGGCCCGAGGAAACGTGCCGTTCCCGCGCCGCTAACGTATTCTACAACCAAAGCGCTCGGGCTGTCAAGGATTCCCCCCATACCCGCGCAATACGGGTTTTTCGTGCCGTTTAATTGACTTTTCGCCGGCGTTTTAGTATAATGATTGTGTATAATGTCCTGTTTTCACAGTGACCGGCACGGACTGGAGGAACACAGAATGAAGATCAATCAAAGCGTAAAAGACGAGCGCAGGCTCACCGTCGCCCTTGAGGGACGCCTGGATTCCGATACCGCTCCCCAGCTGCAGGAGACCCTTGACTCGGCGCTTGAGGGCGTGACCATACTCGAGCTGGACTTTGAAAAGCTGGAGTACGTCTCTTCCGCCGGCTTAAGGCTCATACTGTCCACCCAGAAGCGCATGGACGCCCAGGGCGGCGAGATGAAAATAAAGTACGTGAGCCAGGGCATAAAGGAGATACTGGATATCACCGGCTTTACCGGCATACTTAAGTTCGAATGAAGACTATCCTCGGCATAAAGATAGGCGGCCTCCAGCAGAAGATATTCAACCTCGTGCTGCTGGTGGTGATCGCCATCATAGGCGCCTATATCGCCGTAAACGCCTACCAGCAGAACAAGCTGACCAGGATAGTGCAGGAAACCAGCGTGGAACAGCAGGAGGCCATAGAGGCGATCTCCGCCCAGACCATGGCGGCGGTGCTGGAGACCTCCATGTCCCGCACCACGGCGCTGCAGGCGTACATAGCCAACGACCTGTTCTCCGAAGTCAAGACGGACGTGCTCACCCTGCGCACCGTGGCCGAGCAGCTGTTCCTGCACATTGACAGCGTGTCCCCCCACCCGTATTTCCTGCCCGACCCGGCGAAAGACGGCACAGCCACCGTGCAGGTGCAGACGGAAAAGGGCGTGGACCCCGCTTCCTCCAGGTCCCTGGGGCTCGTAGCCAACATGAGCGAGATCATGCTGGCCATGTTCCAGAACTCCGATAAGCTGTCCTCCTGCTTCGTAGCCACCGCGGACGGCTGCATACTTTACGTGGACGACCGCTCCGGCGCGTACTTCGACGAGAACGGCGACGTGGTGAACTTTGACGTGCGCTGCCGCCCCTGGTACCTGCAGGCCGCCGAAGATGACGATATCATATTTACCGGCGTGGAGCTGGACGCGTTCACCGACATACCCGGGCTGGTGTGCGCCGCGCCCGTGTACCTGGACGGCGAACTGGTGGCCGTGGTGGGCGCGGACATATTCCTTACCGCCATAAGCGATTACGTCAGGGACACCGCCTCCGAGGGCGGCTTCGTGTGCGTGGTCAGCGGGGACGGGCAGGTGCTGTTTTCCCCTGTGAGCGAGGGCGTGTTCAGGGCGGAAGTCTCCGAAAAGGCCACTGACCTCAGGAACACCGGCAGCGAGGAGCTGGCCGCCTTCATATCCCTGGCGCTCAGGGAGCGCACCCCGCTTGAGCTCATAAACGTAGACGGCAGGGATTATTACCTGGCGGGCGCGCCCCTTGAGACCCTGGGCTGGACCGTGGTCTCAGTGGTGGAAAAGAAGCTGACCGACCAGCCCACCCAGGCCATGCTGGCCCAGTACGACCAGATAAACGAAAAGGCCTCTGCCGCCTACCGGCAGAGCACCCGCAGGATATTCCGCGCGTCCCTCGGGGTGACGGTGTTCATAGTGCTGGCAGGCCTTGCCGCCGCGCTGATACTTGCCGTAAAGGTGGTCAAGCCCCTGGAAAAGATGACCCGGCGCATAAACTCCCTGCACGGGGACAACGCGGTATTCAAGGTGGAAGACGACTACCGCACCGGAGACGAGATAGAGATACTGGCGGAGTCCTTCGCCACCCTCACCAACCGGGCGCAGGAGTACATCTCCCAGATCACCCGCATCACCGCCGAAAAGGAGCGCATCGGCACCGAGCTGGCGCTGGCCACCCGCATACAGGCGGACATGCTGCCCAGCATCTACCCCGCATTTCCCGACAGGTCCGAGTTCGACATCTACGCCGCAATGGACCCCGCCAAGGAAGTGGGCGGCGACTTTTACGACTATTTCCTAGTGGACGACGACCACCTGTGCATGGTTATGGCAGACGTGTCCGGCAAGGGCGTGCCCGCGGCGCTGTTCATGATGGCTTCCAAGATAATCCTTGCCAACAACGCCATGATGAAAAAGTCCCCTGCCCAGATACTCAATGACACCAACGAAGCCATCTGCTCCCACAACCGGGAGGAGATGTTCGTGACCGTGTGGCTGGGTATACTGGAGATCTCGACGGGCAGGATCGTGTGCGCCAACGCGGGCCACGAATATCCCGTGATAAAGCACCCGGACGGGCAGTACGAATTGTATAACGACCCGCACGGCTTCGTGATAGGCGGCCTGGCAGGCCTCAAGTACACAGATTACGAGCTTCAGCTCAAACCGGGCAGCAGGCTGTTCCTTTACACGGACGGTGTGCCCGAGGCCACGGACGCCGGCAAAAAGATGTTCGGTACCGGGCGGATGCTGGAGGCGCTTAACGGCTGTGCCTCTTCTTCGCCCAGAGACATACTGGGCGCCGTACGCGCCTCGGTAGACGGTTTCGTTAAGGAAGCCGAACAGTTCGACGACCTGACCATGCTGTGCCTTGAGTACAGGGGCACCTCCGGGAAAGCGGGTGACGCATGAAAGAGATCACTGTAAAAGCGGACAAAAACAACCTGGCCCAGGTGCTGGGCTTCATAGAGGAGCAGCTGGAAGGCGCCGGCTGTTCCATGAAAGCGCAGATGCAGACGGGTGTGGCGGCGGAGGAGATATTCGTGAACATCGCTTCCTACGCCTATCCCGACACGCCCGGCACTGCCACGGTGCGGGTGGAGATATCCGGCGAGCCCAAGACTGCCCAGATCACTTTCATAGACCGTGGCATCCCCTACGATCCCCTGGCCAAGGCGGACCCGGACGTGACCCTGAGCGCCGACCAGAGGGAAATAGGCGGCCTTGGCATATTCATGACCAAGAAGCTCATGGACGAAGTCACTTACGTTTACAAAAACGGGCAGAACATGCTCACCCTCAAAAAACAGCTCTGACAGGGGCTGTTTTTTTGTGTGAACATCCGCGGGGCTTTCTCCGTCCAATATCCCGTAAAACGACAACGGAGGAACGGAAAATGAAAAAACTGCTGTCCGCGCTGCTCATACTGGCGCTGTGCTTTACCCTCGCTCACGCTGAGAGCGATACCAGGATCATACTGTTTACCGTGTACCAGCAGATGGGCTGGGGCGACCGTGTGGAGATAGGCTGCGTGGACGAGAAGGGCAGCCTGTGGACCTTAAACGGCAGCGCTTCCAAGCTGAACTGGCCCTACGGCGTAGAAGAGCAGCTGGAATTCCTGCGCACCACCCGCCTCAAGGACAGGGCGGGCAAGCTGGACTCCGACGAGCTGTTCGACCTTAAGAGCCTTGTCTATTCCGCGGAGCCCATGGACGTAAAGCCCGTCCCCGCCGCCAACGACGCGGGCACCGAGACGAGCTGGGCGGTGACCTACGACAGGGACGGGAACGCGAAACCGGTCAAGCTCGCCACCTCCGGGGACGACGTGTACGAGAACACCTCCCCCGACGCCCAGGCGCTGTATGTGTATTTAAGGCAGCTGTTCCCGAAAGTGACCTGCTACGGCGGCACCATGGGTCCCGCGGGCTTCAGCCCCGTACCGGTGTACGAGTTCCTTAAGCTCGATCCCGTGCAGATACGCGCGTCCGTCATCACAGCGAGCGTGATCGACTGCGAGGCGGGCCCCATCGCTGTTGAGGACCCGGACGAGAGCATAATCGATTTTGTGCTGGAGAGCGCGGTCACCGGCAAAGCCAACGCGACCATGGTCACCGGCGGTACCACGGTGTACGGATTCTACGACGCCGGCGGCGCGTACATAGGCAGCATCGAGCTGTACCGGGGCCTGCTGGTCACAAGCGACGGCATGTACTATATCGGCAAATAATAACTTAAACCGGGAGGAGATCCGATGAAAGTCACGTTTTTCGGCGCGAGCCACGGTGTGCCCGAGCCTCACCGCAACTATTCCTGCGCCATGATCGAGGCGGAAGGCAAATACTATCTGATAGATATGGGCATTGACCCCACGCCGGAGCTGGTAAACCGCGGCCTCACCCCCAACGACATCACCGCGGCGTTCATCACCCACTCCCACGGGGACCACACCTACGGCCTGGCCGCGTTCACGGGGATCTGCACCTGGTACTATACCCAGGCGGACCCGCTGATCTTCCTGCCCGAAAAGGGCATGCTTGACGGCCTCAAAGCCTGGGTAGGCGCCACCTGCGGCCAGGGGCTCAGGCAGAACATAAGGTTCGACTATGTCCGCGAGGGCGGGATATACGACGACGGCACGCTGAAGGTCAGCGCCATGCCCACCGGCCACATGGAAAACGCCTACGCGTTCCTTATAGAATCCGAGGGCAAGACTCTGCTGTTCACCGGGGACATGAAGCACAAGGACGGCCCCATTTCGGACTTTGCCCGTTTCGTCACGAAGGACGGCCTTGACCTGGCGGTGGCTGAGGGCGCCCACTTCGACGTGATGCTGTATCAGGAGCCCCTCAGAGCGCACCCGCCCAAGCTGTTCTGCATAAACCACTACAATCAGTGGCAGACCGCCAACTGCTGGCAGTTAAAGCGCGCCCTGGAGCCCGACATCCCCACCGTGCTCGCCACCGACGGGCTGGAGATAAGACTGTAAGCCCGCCTGCGCCGCGCCGGGTGCCGTAAGCGTTTTGTGCTTGACAAATATGCCTGAGCAGACCTATACTTAGCGGGTGGATCCCGCGCCTGGATACTCCGCATGACAATTCGGTACCGGGAGGAACTGCCCATATGAAGCCAAGGAAAAAAAGCCGGAAGGATATCGCCGGTGTCAGGTCTGACGGCAAAGCCGATACCAAGGCCGGCGCCGGGGAAAGACTTGCCGACGGCTCGTACGTGGACAACCCCACCGTTGACGGCCCTGTTGCGGACCTTAAGCAGATAGACGCCGGCAGGCTTAACAACACCCAGGTCATCTGGGGCAGCAAGTTCCCTCAGGACAGCGATTACACCGGCGACGAATGCGACACCTTCAACGACAGGTAAGCCTGTTTTCCCTATGATCCCGAAACGCGCTGAGCGGCGCAGTGTTCTTTGTGCTTCAACTGCCGGCGCCGGCAACCCTGCCGCTGATATTGCCGTTTTTGAACGCTCCGGCGTCATCGTCTCCTTCCTTCGCGCTGCCGCGCCAACGAGAATCTGGCTATGAAAAAGCAGCCTGCGTGCGCAGGCTGCTTTTATACTGCCTCGGTATCCGTGCTCAGAAGCCGTTCGCTTCCAGCCATTCCCACGCCAGCGCCGCCCAGCGCGCCGTATGCGGGATGTCGGGAGCGTCGTGCGTGCCGTCGTACAGCGCGCCGCCGTGCCTTCCCTCCGTGAACGTGTGCACCTCGTGCGGTATGCCTCGCTGCGCCAGCTCCAGGGCGAACAGAAGTGCGTTTCTCGGGTCATCCTCCTGGGTCTGGAAAATGAACGCGGGCGGGCAGTCCGGGCGGATGTTGCGTATTGGGTCCAGCCGCGCCGCCTCCCGGTGGGCCTGCGCATCGTAATCGGTCCAGAACACGCGGGTGGTGCGGGCAAACGCGCCGTAGAGCAGCAGCGCCGCGTCGGGGCGGTCTTCCGGCCCCGTGTAGCGCGTCATGGCCATCTGCGCGGTCATTCCCCCCGCGGAATAGCCGCCCACCGCGATCTTGTCGGGCAGTATGTCCAGTTCGTCTGCGTGACTCCTAAGGTACCTGACTGCGGCCAGTGCCTCTTGCCCGGCTTCCAGCTGTATCGCGATATCCTCCGCGGGGACCAGGCTGTTTTCTCCCGCTACCGTGTAATCCAGCACTGCCACGTTCAGCCCTTTCCCATAAAAGAACGCCGCCGTGGGTATCGCTTCGCCCGCCGTTTTGTAGCGAAAGCCGCCGCCCGCGCAGAGTATGAGCGTGCCGCGCTTCGCGCCGCCCCGCACGGGATACAGGTGCAGTTTGGGCAGAAAACCGAGGCCCGTGATGTCGTTAAACGAACCCGCGTCAAACAGCGGTATCTCCTTTACGCCGTCTTTCCTGAAGCCTTCAAGCATTTCCGCCCACTGCCTGTCGCGCAGGCGCATATGTTCCAGCTGTTTAGGGTCCATACTCATTCTCCCTAACCTTTCAGCCCCTGCATGCTGATACCTTCCACCAGTTGTTTCTGGAAGAAGAAGAACAGCAGCATTACCGGTATCAGCGAAAGTGCGCTCATGGCGAATGTCGCGCCGTAGTCAGACTTCTGGGAATCGTTAAAGAGTTTAAGAGCGTAGGCTACAGTGTACTTTTTGGGCGTGTTCAGGTAGAGAAGGCATCCCATAAAGTCTTCCCAGGCGGCGATAAACGCCAGCAGACCCACTGTGACCAGCGCCGGCACGATAAGCGGCAGCAGTATCCGCCAGTAAATCCCGAACCACG
>JAEEGL014587208.1_pt1 | contig 12725 bp, 8 predicted proteins | sample 9134231 | NCBI WGS metagenome assembly JAEEGL01 (sample SAMN16246548, study PRJNA631951) | gut metagenome | biome: gut microbiome; feature: rumen; material: fiber-attached | host: Bos | place: Iran: Karaj | collected 2018-10 | reverse complement strand
CAACCAGAAGCAGAAAAGCTACTACGACCTCTACCTCAACCGCGAAACTTCGCGCTATGTCTACCGCATCCTCGCCCTCAAGCTCATCATGCAGCATCCGCAGGACTACGGCTACTATGTCCGTCGTTGCGACGCCTACCCGGAGTTGCCTACCGAAGAGGTGGAACTATCGGGTCAGAATGTGGATATCGTACAATTCGCTATCGATAACGGCACCTCATATAAGATGCTCCGAAGCCTCAATCCTTGGATTGCTACTGACACCTTCAAGAACAAATCTGGTAAGACCTACAAGGTCAAGATACCAACCAAGAAAGGCACCGAGTATCGCACCATCACACGCGGTAAACACGACACTACCGTGATAGAAAGCATCTGAAATGCCACTATGGACGACGAGAAAATAAAGATATTAGGCGCGCGGGAACACAACCTGCAGAATGTCAACCTCGAGATACCGAGGGGGAAACTGGTGGTGTTCACCGGATGTAGCGGTAGCGGCAAGTCGTCGCTGGCGTTCGACACCATCCATGCTGAAGGTCAGCGTCGCTACATGGAGACCTTCTCGGCCTACGCGCGTCATTTCATCGGCAATATGCGCCGTCCGGATGTCGACCTTATCGAGGGTCTCTCGCCCGTTATTGCCATCGAGCAGAAAAGCACTACCAACAACCCGCGCTCAACGGTGGGCACCATTACCGACACCTACGATTTCCTTCGTCTGCTCTACGCCCGTATAGGTAAAGCCTACTCGCTAGATACCGGTAAGCCGATGGTGAAGTACAGCGAGGAGAAAATCATCGAACTAATCGGTACCGAATATGCCGGTAAGGATGTAATGGTGCTTGCTCCGCTTGTAAAGGGTCGTAAGGGACACTATCGCGAGCTATTCGAGCAAGTGGCCAAGAAAGGATTCCTCAAGGTGAGAGTCGACGGCGAGGTTCGCGACCTGACTTATAAAATGCAGGTCGACCGCTACAAGACCCACGATATCGAATTGGTGATTGACCGTTTGCGAGTGGGGCGCGACGCCAAGCGGCTTCGCGAAGCTGTGCAGTCGGCATTCCGTCAAGGGAAAGGGGTGCTGATGATTCTCTGTGGTACTGACGTGCGCCACTACAGCCGTATGCTTATGGACCCCGAGACGGGTCTTTCCTATCCGGAACCTGAGCCTAACACTTTCTCGTTCAACTCGCCTTACGGCGCCTGTCCCCATTGCAACGGGTTGGGCGAAGTGGCGCAGATAGATATGTCGAAACTGATACCCGACCCGAAGAAGAGCATTCGCGATGGTGCCATCGAGGTGTTGGGAAAGTATTCCGCTTCCAACTATGTCTACCGCACGTTGGAACTGATGGGTCGCCACTACGACTTCACGCTCGACGACCCCTTCTCCGACTTGGGCGAGGAGGCTGTGAATGCCATTCTCTACGGTTCTGCCGGATTTACCGGCATCGAAGACCCGGAAGATCCGGGTTACTTGAGTGGATTCCAAGGGATAGTGAACTATATATCCTCCCTTTCGTCGGAGGAAAGTCCGGCGAGTTTGCAGAAATGGGCTGCTTCGTTCATGAATACCGTTCCCTGTCCCGAATGTCATGGGCATAGGTTGAAACCCGAAGCGTTAGCCTTCAAGATACTTGATAAGAATATCGGCGAATTGGCTGATATGGATCTGCTGGAGTTGGAGCAATGGTTGCGCGACCTGGAGCCGCAACTCGACCATCGCGATGCAACCGTTGCCCACGATGTGCTGGGAGAGATACTGAAACGCCTTTCGTTCCTCAATAATGTCGGGGTTGGATACCTTTCGATGAATCGCAGCGCCAAATCGCTTTCCGGAGGTGAGGCACAGCGTATCAGGCTCGCTACGCAGATTGGCTCACAGCTGGTCAATGTGCTGTATATCCTCGACGAACCCAGTATAGGTTTGCATCAGAGGGACAACCGTAGGCTTATAGAATCGTTGCAGCAGTTGCGCGATTTGGGTAACAGCGTCATAGTGGTGGAACATGACCGAGATATGATGCTGGCTTCAGATTATCTGGTAGATATCGGACCAGGGGCAGGAGTTCATGGTGGGAAAGTCCTCTTTTCCGGAAGTATTAAGAATATTAAAGGAATAAAAGAACCTTCGCTTACCCTGCAGTATCTCATGCGCAAGCGGGACATCCAACTACCTCAGAGGCGTAGTGTCGAAGGTCGCGGGCATCTTGTGCTCAGCGGAGCTACGGGAAACAACCTCAAGGGGGTTACGCTCGATTTGCCGTTAGGATTACTGGTTTGTGTAACGGGAGTGAGCGGTAGCGGAAAATCCACACTCATCAACGATACCCTACAGCCGATACTTTCGCAGCATTTCTACCGCTCGCAACGTGCGCCGCTGCCGTATGAGAGCATTGTCGGAGTGGATAATATCGACAAGGTGATACAAATCGACCAGAGTCCCATAGGACGTACTCCGCGCTCCAATCCGGCTACATATGTAGGCGTTTTCGACGATATCCGTAAGATATTCGCCGAATTGCCGTCGGCACGCATTCGGGGATATAAGCCGGGTCGTTTCTCGTTCAATGTCAGCGGTGGTCGTTGTGAACATTGCAAGGGTGCTGGATTGCGTACTATTGAGATGAACTTCCTGCCCGATGTGTATGTACAATGCGAGATGTGTGGCGGAAAGCGTTATAACAGGGAAACGCTGGAAATTAGATATAAGGGGCGCTCGATATCCGATGTGCTGGATATGACGGTTGCCGATGCAGTTGAATTCTTCGATGCCTATCCGAAACTCCGTCGCAAACTGCAAACCCTCAACGATGTGGGCTTGGGTTATATCACGCTTGGTCAGCAAAGTACAACGCTTAGTGGCGGTGAGGCGCAGCGAATAAAACTTGCCGCCGAACTTTCGCGTACCGATACGGGTAAAACTCTCTATATTCTCGACGAACCTACCACAGGTCTCCATTTTGAGGATATACGTGTACTGCTCGATGTTCTGCAGCGTCTTGTGGACAAAGGAAATACCGTCCTGGTGATTGAACACAATATGGATGTTATCAAGAGCGCCGACTGGGTTATCGACCTCGGTCCCGATGGCGGACGCGCCGGTGGTGAGATTGTGTTCTGTGGCACTCCGGAACAACTTGCAACTCAAGAGCAAGGCTTCACAGGACGTTTCCTCCGGGAGGAGTTGCAGGCTATGGGGAAAGATTGTTGAAAACTTATTTTTATATATTCGCGCAAAGTTCGTATCTTTGCAGCGGAATATGAAACGAATCTGGATAGCTATTGTCAGGCTGTGCGGTTGGCGATTATTGTTGCCAGCAAAGGGCGAACGCCCCGAACTGCAGCGTTGTGTATTCGCCGTTGCACCTCATACGGCTGTGTCCGATTTTCTTGTCGGAGCGGCCTATTTGTGGCAACTTGATGTCAATGGACATATTTTTATCAAGAAAGAATTCTTCCGTTGGCCCATTGGAAGGCTTCTGCACCGACTGGGTGCTATTCCGATAGACAGAGGCAACCGGCATAACGATATGGTGGGCACTGCAGTGCGGGAGTTTGCAAAAGGCGACAGACTTTCGCTGGTTATCACTCCTGAGGCCACGCGCAAGCCGGTCAAACGTTGGAAACGTGGTTTCTGGGAGATAGCCCATCAGGCAGGTGTGCCTATTGTACCGGCCTATATCGACTTTGGTAAGAAGGAAGTGGGTATATTTGAGTCGTTTTATACGACCGACGACTACGAGGCGGATGTTCGTTATATCCGCAGCCTTTACCGTAAAGAAATGGCCAAGAGGCCCAATCAATTCGTTGAAATAAACTAAAAAATATACAAAATATGGTAAGACGTATTTACGTAGAAAAGAAAGCCCCATATGCCGTAAAGGCAAAAGAACTGAAGGGCGAAATGAGTGAATACCTTGGTATCGAGAGCGACGAGGTGCGTGTGCTCATCCGCTATGATGTGCAGAATGTCAGCGACGCAACCTTTGCACAAGCCAAGCAGACCGTTTTCAGCGAGCCTCCCGTGGATGATGTCTATGAGGAGGAGTTTCCGTATAAGGCAGAGGATTTTTGCTTTACGGTTGAATATCTTCCCGGTCAGTTTGACCAGCGTGCTGACAGCGCCGAGCAGTGCGTTAAGCTGCTTAACGATAGCGAAGAGCCCATTATCAAGAGCGCTACCACCTATGTGATAAGCGGCAAACTGACCGAAGAACAGCGTCAATCTGTTGTGAAGCACTGCGTCAATCCTGTCGATAGTCGTGTTACCGACGAACCCAAACCCGCCACACTTGAAGACCACTTCGACGAACCTGCCGACGTCATTACTTTCAACGGCTTCAAGGATATGGCAGAACCCCAGTTGAAAGAACTCTACGAGGGTCTTGGTCTCGCTATGACGTTTGCCGACTTTAAGCATATACAGCGTTATTTCCACGAAGAGGAGCATCGCGACCCGACTATGACCGAAATCCGTGTGCTTGATACATACTGGAGCGACCATTGCCGTCATACTACATTCGCCACAGAATTGAAGGATGTGCACTTCGATGAAGGTTTCTATAAACCGCTTATTGAAGGTGCCTTCAAGCAGTATCTCGCCGACCATAAGGAGCATTATGCTGGGCGTAACGACAAGTTTGTCTGCCTTATGGATATTGGAACGCTTGCAGCAAAGCGCCTCAAGAAGGCTGGTATCCTTGACGACCAAGAGCCTAGCGATGAGATAAACGCATGCTCTATTGTAGTTCCGGTTGTTATCGACGGTAACAAGGAGGAATGGCTTATTAACTTCAAGAACGAGACGCATAACCACCCGACCGAGATTGAGCCTTTCGGTGGTGCTGCTACCTGTCTTGGTGGCTGCATACGCGACCCACTTTCGGGCCGCACCTATGTCTATCAGGCTATGCGCGTTACTGGAGCAGCCGACCCGACGAAGCCCCTCAACGAGACGCTTCCCGGTAAGCTCCCGCAACGTAAAATTGTTACTACTGCGGCTCACGGCTACTCCTCTTATGGCAATCAGATAGGTCTTGCAACAGGTTTGGTGAACGAGATTTATCATCCCAACTATGTGGCAAAACGTATGGAGATTGGCGCCGTGATAGCAGCGGCCCCACGCCGTGCAGTGAAACGCCTCACATCTGACCCGGGCGACGTTATCATCCTGTTGGGTGGTCGCACGGGACGTGATGGTATAGGTGGTGCTACTGGTGCATCGAAAAGCCATACTACCAAGAGTCTCACCACTTGTGGCGCTGAAGTGCAGAAAGGTAATGCACCTACCGAGCGTAAGATCCAGCGCTTGTTCCGCCGCGAGGAAGTGAGCTCAATCATCAAGAAGTGCAACGACTTCGGCGCAGGCGGCGTCAGCGTTGCTATCGGCGAGTTGGCCGACGGTCTTCAGATAAATCTCGACCGTGTGCCTAAGAAATATGCCGGTCTCGATGGTACCGAGCTGGCCATCAGCGAGAGCCAGGAGCGTATGGCTGTGGTGGTAGACCCCAAGGATGTAGACCTTATGCTCAAATATGCCGATGAGGAAAACCTCGAGGCTACCGTCGTTGCTACCGTTACTGAAGACCCCCGCATGGTTATCAATTGGCGCGGCAAGGAGATAGTAAACCTCTCCCGCCGCTTTATCGACACCAATGGCGCCCACCAGGAGACGACGGTCAGCGTCAGCATGCCTGACAAATCTAACCAGTCTGGCCAATCTAGCCCGGATAGTTTGAAAGACCTTTGGCTCAACACCCTCTCCGATCTCAATGTCTGCTCTCAGAAAGGTCTTGTCGAGATGTTCGACAGCAGTATTGGTGCCGGAAGCGTGGTGATGCCCTTCGGCGGTAAGTATCAGCTTACGCCGACACAGAGCATGATTGGTAAGATTCCGCTGCTCGACGGCAAATGCGACACTGTTACTATCATGTCATACGGAATGGATCCATATCAGACCACATGGAGTCCGTTCCATGGCGCTGTATACGCCGTACTATCGTCGGTAGCCAAGGTGGCTGCCGCAGGTGGCGATGCATCTCGTGTGCGTCTCACTTTCCAGGAATATTTCAAGAAACTTGGCAACAATCCCTATCGCTGGGGAGAACCTTTTGCTGCCCTCCTCGGCGCATATCACGCCCAGATGGGTCTGAAGCTGCCCGCAATCGGCGGTAAAGACTCTATGTCAGGTACGTTCAACGATATCGACGTTCCGCCTACACTTTGCTCCTTCGCTGTTGGTATCAGCGACCTGCAGCATGTCGTAACTCCCGAACTGAAACAGGCAGGCAGCAAACTTGTACTCCTCGATATCAAAGAGAAAGAGTACGGTATGCCTGATTATGAGGATGCCCTCAATCAATATGCGGCTTTGAGAAAAGCTATCGAGGCTGGACAAGTGAGAAGCGCTTATGCACTTGGTTTCGGCGGCATTATCGAAGCCGTCAGCAAGATGGCCTTTGGTAACAAACTGGGCGTGAAACTATGCATAGCTAACGACCTTACCACCAAACACTATGGTTGGATAGTTGTCGAGGTTAAAGACGCTAATAGCCTGCCGTTCCGCAGCAAGGAGATCGGTGAGGTTACGTCCGAGCCTTACTTCGAGGTTGCTGGTGAGAAGATTTGCCAGGAAGAGGCTCTCGCCGCATGGCAGAAGACTCTCGAGCCCGTCTTCCCGACCCGCACTCCCGCTGCCGATGGTCTTAAGGCCCTTGAGGACCATAATGACCTTAAGTCCTATAAAGACATTCATGTCTGCTCCCACAAGGTCGCCAAGCCTCATGTATTTATACCCGCTTTCCCCGGAACCAATTGTGAGTACGATTCAGCTCGTGCCTTTAACCGCGCTGGTGCTGAAAGCGAGATTATTGTCTTCCGCAACCAGAACGGTCAGCAGATTCGCGAGAGCGTAGACGCTTATGTTAAGGCGATAAACAATAGTCAAATCATCATGCTTCCCGGTGGTTTCAGCGCAGGCGATGAACCCGAAGGTAGCGCCAAGTTTATCACCAGCGTCTTCCGCAACCAGCGCATTGCCGATGCTGTTATGGAACTCCTCAATAAGCGCGACGGCCTTATGCTGGGTATCTGTAACGGCTTCCAGGCTTTGGTTAAATTGGGACTTGTGCCATATGGCGAAATATGTCCGCAGGCCGAAGATGCTCCCACTCTGACCTTTAACACCATTGGCCGCCACCAGAGCAAGATGGCATATACTCGCGTTACATCCAACCTCAGCCCTTGGCTGCAACGTGCTGAACTGGGTGCTACTTATGTCATTCCTATCTCTCATGGCGAAGGTCGTTTTGTCGCCCCGCAGGAGTGGCTCGACCGCCTATTCAAGAACGGTCAGGTGGCCACACAATATTGCGATATGAATGGTATCCCGACGATGGACGAGGAGTACAACATGAATGGCTCCTACTGCGCTATCGAGGGTATTACCAGCCCCGACGGTCGCGTACTCGGCAAGATGGGCCATAGTGAACGCAGGAGCAAAGGCAGCGCTATGAATATACCTGGCAACGATGACCAGCAGCTCTTCGAGAGCGGTGTCCAGTACTTCAAATAAGCCGCCGTTACATTAATGTAAGACGGGAGTACCCGCAAGGGACTCCCGTCTTTTGGAATAAATAGGAAGATGAAGCAGATAGAGGTTGTAGCAGCAATAATCCACGACGACGAGGGCTGTGTCTTTGCCACGCAGCGTGGATATGGCGACTACAAAGACTATTGGGAGTTTCCTGGTGGCAAGATGGAAGTCGGGGAAACTGCGGAAGAGGCACTGAAGCGGGAGATTTGGGAGGAATTAGAAACTCGAATTATTGTTGAAAGTCTTGTACAGACCGTTGAGTGGGACTATCCGGCGTTTCATCTTACAATGCATTGCTACTATTGCCACGTGGAAAGCGGTACGCTTACGCTTAAGGAACATGAGGCCGCCCGATGGCTGTCAAAAGATGAACTCGATAGCGTACAGTGGCTACCTGCCGATTGGCAAATCATAGAGACTTTAAAACATCAATAACTTATGGCAAGCAATCCTGACTTTGTGCAGTATATTGTCGACCAATGTGGTAGCGCTGGGAACATCGAAGCCCGCAAGATGTTCGGCGACTATGGTGTTTACTGCGACGGCAAGATATTCGGCCTTATATGCGACAACGGCTTCTATTTAAAGCCAACTGAAGCTGGTCGTCGCCTGCTACGCAGCGAGGAAATGCGTCCACCCTACGAGGGTGCGAAACCTTACTTTTACATTGATGACGTAGACGATTGCGACTATCTATCGTCTTTGGTAAAAGCCACATGTGCCGAACTTCCTGCGCCGAAACCTAAAATCAAGAAGAAATGCTGAAGAAATACAGGTTTGGTTTTGGCCTGTTGGGATTGGTGTTGTTTCTTGTAACTTGTCTTTTATTCAATCGGCGACGTAACATATTGGCGCTCATTCCTGCAGTCGGCTTTACCGTATGCCACTTGATTTATGCATCAGTCAACTTTATAATATGAAACTTATGAAAAGACTTGTACAATTGTTGTGTCTAATCGTACTGACCGGCACCTTTTTTGTGTTGGCGGGATGCAACCGCGGCAATAGATTTTCCACCCATACTATCAGCGACGAGCAGTACTATAGATTTAACTTCGAAAACGGCATTGGCCCAATGGACCACTTTGTCGGCGAGGTTGTCAGCTACAATCTGGTGTGGCCCGACAAAGGCGCGATAAGTCCGGCTGCCGAGCGGGAGCTGATGTTCCTTTGTTTCGGCGACAGCACAGCTTCCGACGTAAAGGAGGCTGCATACAACTGGCTTGAAGCAACGTCGATGGCTTCTTTTGAATATTTGGACGATATCCTTGTGGAGATGGTTGATGATTTGGATGAAAAGGATCTGGCCTATTGTAAGATGGAGTCTTCGTGCCAGCAGGACAGTCAGTTGGCGACTTTCATTGTAAGAAACGAGAGTTTCTGGCCGCGTGCGGTTCATGGTATCTACTCGGTCGATTATTTGACCGTCGACCTTGAGAGCGGCAATACTATCCATCTTGCCGACCTTGTTGTCGACACCAACCTCCTCTGCGAGGCTATTGCTCACGCTATACAAGACCTGGATGTCAACAAGGAAACCCGCGAATGTCTCTTCGACGAGTTTGTCGATGTCGACCGTATGCCTATGCCGCACAACTTCGCCGTCGACAGCGCTCGCAACAACATTAACGTCTTCTACGGACTTTACGAAATCACGCCCTATTGCTGCGGTATTCAAAGTATTATTCTCCCCATCTTCTGGCTCTCCAAGCATGTGCCCCTAACCACTTATGCCAAGCGGCTTTTTGGCCCCGAAAGCTATCTGGAATGAATTATTTTTTGCCATCTGGAGAAAATTTTGTATCTTTGCACTCGGAAATCAATCAAACAACATATCTTATGAAGAAACAGGATGTATTAAAAGGACTTAAACCGGAACGCGTATGGCACTGGTTTGGAGAGATTATGGCCATTCCGCGGCCGTCGAAGCACGAGGAACGTATATCGGCCTACCTCGTGAAATGGGGCAAGGATCACGGTCTCGAAACCAAGAGCGACAAACTCGGCAACGTGCTTATCCGCAAGCCCGCCAGCAAGGGCTACGAAAAGAGTGCCGGCGTGTGTCTCCAAGCCCATATGGATATGGTATGCGAGAAGAACAGCACCAAGAAGTTCGACTTCATGAAAGACCCCATACAGCCCGTGCTTGACGGCGAGTGGCTCACCGCAGACGGAACCACACTCGGCGCCGACGACGGTATCGGCGTTGCCGCCATCCTCGCCATCCTTGAGGACAAAAAGATTGCCCATCCTGCGCTGGAAGCCCTTATCACAGTCGATGAGGAGACCGGCCTCACCGGCGCCAACGGCCTCTCGAAGAGTTGGCTCAAGAGCGATATCCTCCTCAATTTCGACGACGAGGACGAGGGTGAGTACTGCATCGGCTGCGCCGGCGGTATCGACACTACGGCCGAGATGGACTACAAGCTGGTGCCCGTCGTGAAGGGCCACAAGGCTTTTCTCGTGAAGGTAAGCGGTCTTGTGGGCGGACACAGCGGCGACGATATCAATCGTGGACGCGCTTGCGCCAACAAGCTCATCAACCGTATCCTCTGGGAGGGTACCTACAAATACGGCATGCGTATGGCCACAATCGACGGCGGCAACCTGCGCAACGCAATCGCCCGCGAAGCTGAGGCTGTGGTTACCGTTCCTGAAAACGAAGTACGCACCTTCAAGACAATGGTTACCAAGATGGGCAAGGCTATGATATTCGAGTTCCGCTCGACCGAGCCCGACATGGAGTTCGAGTTGCGCGATATCGATATGCCCAAAAAACTTATCGACAAGGACACCCAAGAACGACTAGTTAACGTGCTGTATGCTTGTGCTCACGGCGTGCTGGCTATGAGCCGCGAGATAGAGAACTTTGTGGAAACCAGCACCAACCTTGCCAGCATTAAGATGAAGGACGGCGTGATACATATCGCCACCAGCCAGCGTAGCTCGGTCGAGAGCGCCAAAATGGCTGCTGCCGCCAAGATTGAGAGCACTTTCCGCCTGGCGGGCTGCCGCGTGAAGCACTCGGACGGTTATCCCGGATGGACGCCCAATCCCGACAGCCGCGTGCTGAAAGTGGGCGTCGATGTGTACAAGAAGATGTATGGTAAGGAGCCTATAGTTAGAGCTATACATGCGGGATTGGAGTGCGGCCTGATTGGCGAGAAGTACCCCAATATGGATATGATCAGCTATGGTCCGACGTTGCGCGGTGTGCACAGCCCGGATGAGCGCATCGAAATCAAGACCGTAGAGATGTTCTGGAACCAGACCATCGAGATACTCAAGAAACTGAAATAGTTATCTCTTTATACACAACTACCTAATAACCATCTATCAACGACGTATCCTCCACCTGTCAACTACCACCGTTCTTCGATACATCTTCGATAGTTCTTCGATAGTTCTTCGATTCCAATCGAAGAACTATCGAAGAACTATCGAAGATGTATCGAAGAACTATCGAAGATATGTGGGAGTTGATAGGTCGTTGATAGGTAGAAGATACGGTGTTAGTGCGAGTTACGTAAGCGCAATTTTTACGCCTTTTTAACGGTATTTAACGTTTGGATAGAAAAGGCTGTTGATAAAATGTATTTTGCCATATCGGAAAAAGTGCGTATTTTTGCATTTGATTTCTAATTGTAATAAAACAGATAACGATATGAAACGTATTGCAATGCTGATGGCGGCCATGATGCTGCTTACTACGACCACGGCAGTGGCGCAGAACCAGATAGACAAGCAGGGCCGCCGGCAGGGGCACTGGGTGCGTGTTGACAAGGACGGCTCGAAGATTTACGAGGGCGACTTCAAGGATGGTTTGGAGACCGGCGTCTTCACCTACTACTATCACGACGGTTCGGTGCGTATCCGCAACACATATACCGAGCCTGGTACCGTCTGCACCCACGAGGCTTACGATGAGAACGGCCACCTGCTGGCCCGCGGAACCTACAACCGCCGCAACCGCGACGGTCGTTGGATGTTCTACAACGAAGAGGGCAAGTTGCTGAAAGAGTGCGACTATAAGATGGGCGTAAAGCACGGTCGTCATGTGGTTTACACACACACGGGCGATACCGCCGAGGTTACCGGATGGGACAACAACCACCGCCATGGACGCTGGTGGAAGCGTATTGGGAAGACCGGCTATATCACTGGTACTTATGTAAATGGCGGCCTCGAAGGGCGTGTTGTCGAATATGATGATAACGGACAGATGGTTCGCGACGGACATTACAAGAACGGCCTCAAAAACGGCAGCTACCAATATTTCGAGAACGGCAAGCTCACCATCAGCGAAAGCTGGAACGCTGGCGTGCTGGTCGACCGTCGGGTTCTGCTGCTCACCCCCGCTGAGGAATATGTCTCGGTGTTCGACATGATTTGTCTGGCTCCGCAGGGGAAAGCCAAAGTGGTTGTGGTTATGAAAGACGGAACCAAGAAGGTAACCCACGAAAGTACCGATGTACTCTACGACCGTCTGGGTAACGGCATCTTCGACTATGCCAACCGCAAGGGCCGTGTGCTTGTGGCCCGCGAGCAGGTTCAAGGTGTGGCCAAAGATTCCGAAGGACGTGAGATACTTATCCTCGAGCCGCAACCCGACTTCCCTATATATCCCGACGAGGACGGGCTGAAGATGGTGCGTAGCCGCCAGTACGAAGACGACTCGCCGCTCGACAAAATAATTAACGAAAGATAAAAAAAAGAACCGGGACAGTCAGACAGACGTCCCGGTTCCTCCATTAAACACTATTACAAAAAGACCTAATTTTAGAAGGTAATTAGGAACCTTTTATTGCTGATTATCATGCGATAATTGTGGTTTCTCTCTCTCTGTTCCGCTTGCAAAGATACAATATATTTCCCATACTGCAAATTTTTTAACATTTCACTCCTTTTACGCCCATTTAGAGAATTGAAGATAGCCGCACATACGCTGGGATGCAAACTCAACTTCGCCGAAACATCCGACCTCCTTCGCCGTTTGGCTGCCGAAGGTAACGAGATTGTCGGTTTCGGCGAGGTGGCCGACCTCTACGTAATCAATACCTGCACCGTTACCGCCGTTGCCGAAAAGAAATGTCGCAACGCCATACGTCAGGCGGTGGCGCAGAAT
>JAEEGL011035002.1_pt1 | contig 12725 bp, 10 predicted proteins | sample 9134231 | NCBI WGS metagenome assembly JAEEGL01 (sample SAMN16246548, study PRJNA631951) | gut metagenome | biome: gut microbiome; feature: rumen; material: fiber-attached | host: Bos | place: Iran: Karaj | collected 2018-10 | reverse complement strand
TGTCGGCGTTGTCTTCGATCGCCTTCTGCAGGCTGACGAAGGGCTCATGCGCGACGATGTACAGCCCGCGGGAGTCGTAGGTAAGGGTGTACCCGGCAATACCCGTCGTCTTCTGGTAGTACTTGGAGAATCCTCCGTCGATGACTATGAGCTTGCCGTTGGCCTTTATGGGGTTCTCGCCGTTTATCTTTTCAACGGGGATGTGACCGTTGACTATAACGGAGTTCTCCGTATTCTCGATACCGAATTCATGCATTATATTTACTGCCATGTCCTCGGTGTCCTGGTATGAATAGTAGGCGTTGCGCTTTTCCTTATGGGTCTTGGTGTCGTCAATCTCAACGCGCTCGAACGTCGTCATCTTGTTCTTGCCGAAGAAGGGAGAATCCGGGCCGCACCAGAGATACCACATTAGGTCGAGCTCTTCAGCAGTCCTCTCTTCGGGCGCCTTATGATAAATGCGCTTGACTTCGGAGTCGAGATAATCAAACAATTCCTTGCCGTGACGCGCAACACCGCCCAGTTCAACGTCCTTGAAGGTGCCGTCCTCGTTCATCGGAACGAGCGCGTGATACAGCAGATTGTTGTTTACGATGAGGTACATGGAGCCGCGCTCGATGAAGAAGCGCATGTGCTGCTGAAGACGGGGGCTCTTAAGGAAGCTCTGCTGAAGCTCGTCGATTATGACTTGCTCCTCTTCTGTGAGCTTGTACGGATCCTTCATGTCGATGGTGGGGAAATCCGCGTCCTTAATGGGATGGGACACGCCCTCTATCGTGATGGTGGAATGCTCTTTATTGAGACCCTCAAGCAGCAGCCTGTGGTTGAGACCGAAATTCGGGTTGCGCTTTATCATCTGACCTTCGAGCTTGTGCATTATCACGAAAATGGCCTTATGGAGCTTTGCCCTGATATTGATCTCGGGGTTGTCGTAGTATGCGTCTACGCTCGTTTTCCTGGGACGGAATACGAGAGCGGACTTATAGGTCTCCTGCGCAAACATCAGAAGATGCCTGAGGTTAATTCCGTAAACGTCCTCTATCAGCTCAAGATTGCCGTGACGGAAGCTGTTTGTAAGCACGCCGGATATGCAGGTCTTATCGCCCATGGCCGCGCCCATCCAAAGGATATCGTGATTGCCCCACTGAATGTCAACGGAGGGGTGGTCGAGCAGCAGATCCAGTATGCGGTGAGGCTCGGGACCGCGATCGTAAATATCGCCGACTATATGCATGCGCTCGACGGCAAGACGCTTAATGGCGTCGGTAAGGGCGACTATGACGTTTTCGGCGTAATCATACCGGATTATGGAATCGAATATCTCGTCGTAATAGGCGTCAAGGTCGTGGAAGTTGACGCGGGCGGTCAAAAGCTCTTCGATGATGTATGCGAACTTGGGATCTATGTTTTTGCGTACGCGGGACTTGGTGTATTTACTGGATACCTTACGGCCGAGCTGTATGAGCAGGCGAAGCGTGCGCTTGAACCATGCGTCCTTGTCTTCGCGGTTCTGGAGTTCCAGGGCGATCTTCTGGCGGGGATAGTAAACGATGGTAGCAAGAGTCTCCATCTCTTCAAAGGAAAGCTCGTCCTTGAAAAGCCTTGAGATCTCATTGCGGATAACGCCCGAGCAGTTATTGAGTATATGCTCGAAAGCATCGCCCTGACCGTGCAGGTCGCTCATAAAATGCTCGGTCGATTTGGGAAGCGCAAGTATCGAGCTTAGATTGACTATCTCGGTCATTGCGTCCTCCTGCGTGGGGAACGACTTTGCGAGCTGCTTTAAGAAGCGGAGATTATCGTTTATCTCCTGCTCGCCGAATAGTTTCTTCATTGCAAGGTTACCTCCCGGTTTGTTTTCTGAAGCTATTATAACACCTTTGCAGCAGTATGCAAAGGTGTATTCGATCAGTTTTTGGGGCTTGGTTCGCGGGAATAGAGCTCGGCGCCTTCGGCGTATCTTGCGCGTATCGCTTCACGCAGCTCGGGAGGATCGATGACCTCTACCCTGCCGCCATAGGAGCAGGCCCAGTTTACAAACCCCTCGCCCGCGGCGGATTCGACCCTTGCGATAAAATGATCGGGTCCGGAGTTTTTTACGGGGATATCTTCACCGAAAACGTCAAAGAGTTCGTTCAAAAGGGACATATCGCACCTGAGCCAGATGCGCTCAATATCGCCGGAGAACATATTGAGGTGCTTTGATGCATAATCGTTTACGTCAAGGGGCTCGGTGTATTCGCTGACGCGGTCGACGGGAGTTATGGGGATCTTTTCGTTGCGCACGTCGCGGATGCGGTCGAGCCTATAATGGGCTAGCCCCTCCTTGCCATCCTTATTGCAGACGAGATAATACCTGTCGCGTACCCATACCATGGCATAGGGGCTGACGATATAGCGCTTGCCGCGCCTTTGAAGCACGTCGTTTTTATTGATATTGCGCTTATAGTAGACGAACGAGACCTTTGACCGGTCGGCAATGCCGAGGTTTATCATCTCGATCGTGCGGTAGACCTCCTCATTGGTGAACTTGCGGCCGTGGATATTGGAGGCATTGCGAAGCCCCTCACGGTGATATACGCTCAAAAAGCTTTTGAGCTTTACGGTCAATGCGTCCGTCTTTATATCGGTGATAAAAGGAGCCGCCTGAACCGCCGATATGAGCAGCATTATTTCTGCCAAGGTGAACTTGCGGCTTCGCATAAAGAATCCTTTGGAGGTTGTAACGACGTCGAAACCGTACTCGGCAAGGGCCTCGACGTCGCGGTAAACAGAGCGGCGGTCGGTCTGATAGCCCCGCTTTGAAAGCTCCTGCAAAAGCGCCTGGCTGTTTAATATGTGCTCCTCGTCCGTCAGTTCGGAAAGGATGTCAAGAAGCACGAGCATCCTTACCTTCATCATTACTCGAACACCCTCCTGCCCCATGCGAAATGGTTGATGGACCAGGTGCCGAAATCAGCCTCTTCGATCTGACCGTGAGAGCTCGACGCATGTATATAACGGTTATTGCCCAGGTACACGCCGACGTGGCTTATGTAAGTATGAGCGTCGTTCCAGTAGAATATGAGATCGCCGCGCCGCAGGCTCGTATAGCTGGAAACACGGGGCCAGCCCTCGTACTGAGAGTAGCCCGCTGCGGAGAGACGGCCGATGTTGATGCCCATCTGCTTTAAGCAATAATAGACAAGACCGGAGCAGTCGAATGTGTTGGGACCGCTGCCTCCGAGAACGTAAGGCTTGCCGAGCTGCGCACGAAGCAGGGCAATAAACCTTTCAACGCTGCCGTTTGAACCGCCTTCACCAGGTTGAGTGGGAGCAGTAGTGGGCTTCGGCGTATTTGTGGGCTTAGGCGTGGGAGTTGCCGTAGGCTTCGGTGTAGGCGTCGCCGTGGGCTTTGGCGTAGGTGTCGCCGTGGGCTTCGGCGTCGGAGTCGCCGTGGGCTTCGGCGTGGGAGTCGCCGTGGGCTTCGGTGTAGGCGTCGCCGTGGGCTTTGGCGTTGCAGTGGGCTTTGGCGTAGGAGTCGCCGTGGGCTTCGGCGTCTGCGTAGGTTTGGGCGTCTGCGTGGGCTTTGGCGTCTGCGTGGGTTTAGGCGTCTGCGTGGGCTTGGGAGTCTGCGTGGGCTTGGGCGTCTGCGTGGGTTTGGGCGTTGCCGTGGGCTTAGGCGTGGGTGTAGGCGTAGGCGTGGCAGTAGGCACAGGCGTCGGTGAAGGAGTGGGAGAAGCTGTGGGAGTCGCGGTAGGCTCCGGCGTAGCGGTGGGCACGGGAGTGGGCTCCATCGTTAAAACGGGGACGGGAGTGGGCTCCTCGGTAACATCGGCAAAGAAACGCTCAAGATCAATGGGGCGTCCTGCGGGATCGAGCGCGTCAAGAGAAAAGAGCAGCTCACGCGTAACGATATCGGCTTTGCCGTCAACGGGAAGCTCGTTCACAAGCTGGAAATCCTCGAGCGCATTCTCGGTAGCAACGCCGAAATAGCCGTTCTGCTTATCATCATAATAGCCGAGTGCATCAAGCCTTTCCTGCAATGTAGCGACGTCCTCTCCCATATTGCCGTATTCGAGGACGTACTCCTTGGCGGAATCCGAATAAAGAAGGTTTAAGAGCGGTCTGTCGGCTTCGCCGGTCTGAACCATATTATGTGTGCGCTGAAAGAGCTTTATCGCATTTGCAACGGAGAGGTTGTAATCGCTGCAGGGCTCGTCCGAGGCCATATAATAAAGAGCCATAAGACGGGTCTGGATGCGGGTGACCTCAGGATCGGAGTCGCCTACCTTAAATACACGGTCAACGTCGAGCTCGGGATCGAGCGTGTCATCACCGTCATTGTCGAAAACGTCGGTGTATGCGGACTGCTCATTCTCGTCAACGGAGATACCGGGGGTCTGACCCTTGCGTGCATAAAGCGGCAGCAGTATGAGCGCCACCGCCACAGCCGCTGCAATAGTGATTATTGGAACGCGTAGCCAGCGAAATACCGCCTTGGACGCGCCGGATTTATGAGACATAACAAAGTATCCTTTCCCGCTTATTCAGCGGAGTACATATTTAGGTACTCTGTCATTATATCACATGCGGCGCAAGAATTCGATAAAAAACCGGGCCGAAATTTGAACCTTTTGTTAAAAATTCCGCAATTATACTGAGATTTTGAAGAGTACTGCGCGATTTCCGAACACTCTTTGAAGCAGCGACGGAAGCGCGGAATCGCCTTTTGTCAGGTCGAAGACGGTAATGAGCGAGGGGACTAACGAGGCGATAAACAGCAGAAGCGTCTCTTCGGAACAATTGTCGAAGCAGGCCGACGATCCGTTTTGTGAGTAGACGGAACAGCTGCCCCCGCAAAAGAGCAATACCGTAAGCTCTTTTTGAGAGCCCCTTGAAAAGGGCGACAGCATTGAAAGGAAGAGCGGCACGGCTTCGGCCGCCCCTATGAGTGAAAGGAGTTCACCGGCTGCGGAGTCGACCGCCATGGCCCATTGCTCCATCACGAGAGGCAGGCGAAACCTTACGAAGCCTTCCGTATTCACCATTGAATGATCCTTGAGATAAGAGCCGAGCTCATGAGCGATGATGCTTTTCTGGGAATCAAGCAACTCCGTTTCGTTAAGGCGGGAAAGAGCGCGGGATACGACCGCATCCCCAGCCCTCCTGTCAACGGGCATAAGCTCTGCAAACCTTGCAAGCTCACCGGGTCTGATCATATTTAACGTGAAATCGGCAAGTAATGATATGAGCAGGTCCTCCAGCTCATGCGTGAACCCTATCTTAACGGATCCGCCGCATGAAAAGCTGACTTCCGGGAAAAATGCTTTTGAACTCTCCGCAAAGAAGGAGTCCAGCTCATTGGCGTATTCAAGACTTGTTACCGTTATATATCGCATAAACACCTCATAAAGAACAATCAATATTAATATGTTCAAATAGTGCGAAATTGTGCTTGACATTATTTTGAATCGGCTGTATAATACAAAACAGTCCAATATCGGGTCGACCGGGGACACGGTGCATGGTCTCTTCCATTTCAGAGAGCTTCGCCTTGGCTGCAAGCGGAGCATGGGTACGATGCATTACCACCCTGTGACCGAGGGGCCGCGCTTGCCCCGGAACGAGCGCATCGAGTGGGGTTTATCCCAATCGAGGTGGAACCGCGGTTAATGACCGTCCTCGAAGTTTTCTTCGAGGACGGTTTTAATATTTTGAAACAAAATAAGGAGATTGTTTATGATCAACATTACACTGCCCGACGGCTCCGTTAAGGAGTTTGAGTCCGGCGTAACGGCATTCGACGTGGCGGAGGCAATAAGCCCCCGTCTGCGCAAGGCCGTGCTTGCCGCCGAGATAGACGGCGAGCGTCACGACGCCTTCGCCCCCATTGAGCACGACTGCTCCTTGAAGCTCCTCACCTTCAACGATGAGGACGGACGCTGGACCCTTCGTCACACCGGCTCCCACGTGCTCGCGCAGGCCGTGAAGAAGGTCAGGCCGGAGGCGAAGCTCGCCATCGGTCCCGCTATCGACAACGGCTTCTACTACGATTTCGACGTCGACGAGCCCTTCACCCCAGACGATCTCGTCCTTATCGAAAAGGAAATGGCGAAGATAGTCGAGGAGAAGCTGCCCCTTGAGCGCTTCGAGCTGCCCCGTGAGGAGGCCATCAAGTTCATGGCCGACAGGAACGAGCCCTACAAGGTAGAGCTTATTGAGGATCTGCCCGAGGACGCCGTCATAAGCTTTTACAAACAGGGCGATTTCGTAGATCTTTGCGCGGGCCCTCACGTTGAGAACACCGGGAAGGTAAAGAATTTCAAGCTCATGAGCATCGCGGGCGCTTACTGGCGCGGCAGCGAGAAGAACAAGATGCTTCAGCGCATTTACGGCACGGCTTTCGAAAAGAAGGCCGATCTCGATGAGTACATCACTCGCATCGAGGAAGCTAAGAAGCGCGATCACCGCAAGATAGGCCGCGAGCTCGGTCTCTTCACCATCATGGATGAAGGCCCCGGCTTCCCCTTCTTCCTTCCCAAGGGCATGGTGCTCCGCAATACCCTCATCGATTATTGGCGCGAGATCCACAAGCGCTACGGCTACGTTGAGATCTCCACCCCGATCATTCTGAACCGCACCCTTTGGGAGCGCTCCGGTCACTGGGGACATTACAAGAACAACATGTACACCACCGTGATCGACGATGAGGATTTCGCCATAAAGCCCATGAACTGCCCCGGCGGTATGCTCGTCTATAAGCTCGAGCCTCACTCCTACCGCGAGCTGCCCCTGCGCTGCGGCGAATTGGGCCTCGTTCACAGGCACGAGCTTTCCGGCGCGCTGCACGGCCTCTTCCGCGTGCGCTGCTTCACGCAGGACGACGCGCATATCTTCATGACGCGCGAGCAGATGAAGGATGAGATAAAGGGCGTGGCGACGCTCTTTGACGAGGTCTATTCCCTCTTCGGCCTTAAGTACACGATCGAGCTTTCCACCATGCCGGAGGATCACATCGGCACCGAGGAGGAGTGGATCGAAAACCAGGAGATACTGAAGGCCGCCATCACCGAGATGGGCAAGGAGTTCGTCATCAACGAGGGCGACGGCGCCTTCTACGGCCCGAAGCTCGACTTCCATCTTGAGGACTGCCTCGGGCGTACCTGGCAGTGCGGCACGATCCAGCTCGACAGCCAGCTTCCCGAGCGCTTTGAGCTTGAGTACATGGGCGCGGACGGCTTAAAGCACAGGCCCGTTATGATCCACCGCGTCGTTTTCGGCTCCATCGAGCGCTTCATAGGCGTCATCACGGAGCATTTCGCGGGCGCGTTCCCCACATGGCTCTCCCCCGTGCAGGTCAAGGTCATGGCCATGACCGACCGCACCGCCGAGCAGGCGAAGGCGATCGCCGCCGAGCTCGAGGCCGCAGGTCTCAGGGTCGAGTGCGATCTTCGCAATGAGAAGATAGGCTTCAAGATCCGCGAAGCGCAGATGCAGAAGATCCCCTACATGCTCATCATAGGCGACAAGGAAGCCGAGAACGGCACAGTTGCCGTGCGTTCCCGCAAGGGCGGCGACCTGGGCACGATGAAGCTTGACGAGTTCAAGGCAAAGGTCGTTGAAGAGGTCAAGACCCGTTCCCGCGAATAATGATAACTTTGGGACGCGGATAATGCCGCGTCCCTTGCTTTATTAAAAGAAAGGTAGGTAATATCATGCCCGTTCCCACCCCGCACATAACAGCCAAAGAAGGCGACTTTGCAAAGACAGTTTTGATGCCCGGCGACCCCAAAAGGGCAAAGTTCATCGCCGAGACCTTCCTTGAAGACGCCGTGCTCGTAAACGACGTACGCGGTATTCAGGGCTACACCGGATACTATAAGGGCAAACGCGTTTCCGTTATGGCCTCCGGCATGGGTATGCCGTCCATCGGCATTTACTCGTATGAGCTGTTCAATTTCTACGGCGTTGAGAACATAATAAGGGTCGGCTCCGCAGGCGCCCTCCACAAGGATCTGCATATACGCGACATAGTTTTGGGTCAGGCCGCCTGCACCAATTCCAACTACGTTTCGCAGTATGAGCTGCCCGGCAATTACGCTCCAATCGCAAGCTACAAGCTTTTGAGGAAGGCTGCCGATACAGCAGAGAAGATGGGGCTTCGTTATATGGTCGGGAACATTCTCTCATCCGACACGTTCTACGACGACTCCATGGGCACTATGAAATGGGCCAAGATGGGCGTTTTGGCCGTAGAGATGGAGTCCGCCGCGCTCTACATGAACGCCGCGCGCGCCGGCAAGAACGCTCTGTGCATCTGCACGATATCCGACAGCATCGTAAACGACGAGCCGGAGACCACCGCTGAGGAGCGCCAGACGAGCTTTACCGCTATGATGGAGCTTGCGCTTGAGGTTGCGGAGTAAGCTCTCCGCCTTCCCCGTATTTCAAAACAGCACAAACAAAGGGCTTCCGAACGCGGAAGCCCTTTGTTGATGGTTTTTGCCTTATTTCATAATGATCGTTGATTCGCCCGTATCGACGCTCTCGACGAGTGCGCCGTTCTCATCGAACACATAGGTCCAAATGCTCGATGTGCCGTCGATCCATCTGCTTGAGAGCATCGGCGTGCCTTTCGCCGAAACTATACGGCTTATGCTCCAGTGGAGCCTTTCGTCCTTCACCTCGAGCTTGCCGTCATACGCGCCCTCCACTCGGTAAAATTCCGAGGGCTCTCCCCCGGCCTTATCGCAGACAAATATCACAGACGTATACATACGCTTTGCATAGGGAGTGAAAACATCCTCATCGATCACAGGTGTGTTGCTCTCAATCAAGCCTTCCATTTCGCTGTAATCATCAAGCTGGGCCGCAACGTATAACCTCCCCTTGAAAAACACGGCGTCTTTTATACTGTAATCCAGGCCGTTCTCGCTGTAAGCGAACTCTCCGGCAAGATGCCCGCTTTCGTCGAATGTGACGACGCGCTGCTGCATGGTCTCGTTATCGTACAAAATGGCAAGAAGCCCCTCGTCATATCTGGCGGCTTCGCAGATCCAAACGTTGCCCGTGGGACTGACGGCGGATCCGATCAAGCAGTCGTCGGCCCCTATCTTGCTCACGCAGAGCGAGAACTCATTATTCTCGTAATCGCGCCGCTCAGACAGCACGGTGAGCGATCCGTCCTCCTCCTCAAACACGCTCGAGATCAGCTCCTCGGGTACGCCGCTGTCCCATTCCACCGTCCAGATCACGCTTCCGTCGGACGCAAACTTCATTATCGCGGGTGTGAACCTTCTGTTGAATTCTTCGACGGGCTCGTCTTTCACCTTGCGTGAGGCATCGTGTGCGATCACGCCAACGCCGATGGTGCCGTCCTTCACATCCTGCCCAAAGTAGAATCTCATCCTGTCGCTTGTATAGCTCCAAATCAGGTCGCCGCCGATACGCTTCTCGATACTGCCGAACTTGTGCCTGAGGTATTCAACGCCGTCTTCGACAAAGCTCTCATCCTCAAAGTCGCAGGCGTATTCGATCATGCTTGCCGATTTTTCTTCAAGTTTGGCCCAGATCTCGCTCATCTGCTCGGCGGATGGATCCTCGGTCAGTATCTCCCAACCCTGTATGGAATTGGTCTGCATATTATGCGCTATGACGTCAGCCGTCTTCCCGTAGGTAAAGCTCTCGGTCGTGATATCGCGGTAGACAGCCTTTATCTCGCTTCTTGTAAGGCCTTCGGTATCGAGCCCGTTCTCCATAAAGAAATTCGTCGCCTCCCTGTATTCCGCCGCCTCGGCGGCAAATGCATAAGTCCCCACGCCAAGCGCGGCAAGCAGCACCGCCGCGGCTACGATCCATGCAAGGGCCTTTTTGGAAACGCCCCTGCGAGCCTGCTTTCTTTCGGACTTTATTCTTTTGCTTACTGCGCGAAACAGCCGCTTGTTAGTCACCTCGTCACACTGCTCTTCAACACCGCTAAGAAGAAGCTCGGTCTCCTCCGGCGTGAGGCCGTCCATTATCTGTGTGAATTGCTTATTCATTTTCAATACCTCCGAATAAGGCCTTAAGTTTTTTTACTGCTCTGTGCGTCCTCGTGTCTACGTTTGAAACGGTCAGCCCAAGCTTTTCCGCTATCTGTTTGGAGGACTGTCCAAGATAGTATTTGCGGACGATTATTTGTCTGTCAGGCTCACTAAGACGGTTTACAGCCTCAATGAGTGACTGCCTCACCTGTTTTGAGATAAACTCGCCTTCAAGGGAGAAGTCATCAGGAACGTCAAGGTTTTCGGCTATGTCGGCGGAAAGCCCCGGCCGTTCCTTCAAGGCTTTTCTGTATGCGTCGCAGGAAACGTTCTTTGCGATAACACAGAGCCATGTTTTAACCGAGCATCTTGAGGGATCGTACCTGTCAAGATGGATATAGAACTCGCTGAAGGTATCCGCCGCACACGCATCAACGTCTGCCTGCGGCAGACCGGCCTGACGGAGCTTTGACCTTATGATCGAATACACGAGGCCCGAATACAGTGAAATGAGCTCCCTCATTCCATCATCGGGATCCTTCCTTATCAGGTCCAAAACTACTTCGTCCTGCATTGTCTCCTCCTGCATTTGAACCGGTTCGCTTTTATATTCGCGCTGTACGGCTATATCTTACACTATTGTACCGGATTTTCAAAGTATTCTCGTGTCGAGCCACGATGCGATGGCGCAAACAAAGGCGCAAGACAAGTACGGATACGGGCGAAATGATTTTGCTTCGAAAAATATCGTATATTCTGCTTGACATTTCAGGATATTTTCAGTATAATATCAATTGGGGGATTAAGAAGCTGATTGCAGCAGTTCCCATTTAAGTAAGCGTTGCCGCTTACGAAATCGGAGGGATATTTTGTTTTCTGTTGGGGATATTGTTTGCTATCCGATGCACGGGGTCGGTACCGTCGAGGCAATAGTCAATCAGACTGTGCTTGGCGTTTCTGCCGATTATTATTCTCTGCGTTTTGCCAACGGCAAGATGACCGCTATGATTCCCGTTGCCACCGCCGAAAAGGTCGGCCTGAGGCAGCTTATTTCGCCGGAAGAGTGTGAAAAGGTGCTTTCATATATGCAGGTACCCGGACGGCGCGGGAGCGATAACTGGAATCAACGCTACCGTGAAAACATGGATAAGATGCGCTCCGGCAGCATATACGACGTTGCAGACGTTGTCAAATGCCTTTCCTTGCGTGAGTCCGAAAAGGGTCTCTCTGCCGGAGAACGAAAGATGCTTTCAACGGCAAAGCTGATAATCGCCGGAGAACTTGCCACAGTGCTCGGTGTAGACGTGTCCTCAATGGAAGAAAAGATATGCTGAATATCGCTTAAGGAGTATTGTTTTGGGAAAGAAACTGAGCCGTGCATTGATCACCCTGCTCGGGTTGATAATCGGAGCGGGCCTTGTATGGGCCGTTTACAAAAACAGCGACGCGCTCGGCATTACCGCGTTCATCACCCGCTTCCCCTCCTGGCTGAGAGCCGTTGTGTTCGCAGGCAGTTCAATCGTTTTCGGAATCATTTTTTATTTTATTGCCCCATCGCTGACGGAAGGCATAATAAAACTCACAAAAAAAGTTGAGAAGAAGACCTCCGAGTTGTCTATGAAGCAGATCTTCGTAGGCGTTATCGGTCTGCTTCTGGGGCTTGGCATAGCCGCGCTTATCAGCCTGCTCATAAGCAAAATACCCTTTTATGCGATCAGGCTTATACTCAACATAATAGTATTTGCTGTGCTTGCATATCTGGGCTGGAAGATACCCACGAGCCGCAGCAGAGAGATACTTCTTCCCAATCTGTTTCGCAAGTCCGACGGAGCGCAGCGGGACGAGGGAGCCCGGGCTAAACCCAAGGTGCTTGACACTTCCGCAATTATCGACGGCAGGTTCTTTGACGTTTACAGGACCGGCATTATAGAAGGCAAAGTCATTGTTCCCCGTTTCGTGCTTGATGAATTAAGGCATATCGCGGACAGCGCAGATCCCTTGAAAAGGGCAAGAGGCCGCCGCGGGCTCGATTCCATCGGCAAGCTGCAGGAAGACTTCACCAATGCCGTTGCCACTGTGGATACCGACTATAAGGAGCTGCACGAGGTGGATACAAAGCTTCTGCGCCTGGCTGTGGATATGGGCGGTATCGTAGTGACGAACGACTATAACCTAAACAAAGTCGCCGCCGTACAATCCGTTCCCGTTTTCAATATAAACGATCTTGCAAACGCATTGAGGCTAAACGTTGTGGCCGGCGAAGTGTTCGACACGTTTATCGTTAAAGAAGGCAAGGAACCCGGTCAGGGCGTCGCCTACTTTGACGACGGCACAATGATAGTTGTGGACGGAGGAAGCGAGTACATAGGCCGCACGGTTTCAAGCGTTGTAACCAGCGTGCTGCAGACGTCCGCCGGGCGCATGGTTTTTGCCAAGATCGAAGATCGTGATCAATAGTATATAATCGTTTTCCCGAAAATCAGTGTTGACAATAGAGCGCTGTTCTGCTATAATTCGTTTGTTGCGATCCGGAGAGATGGCCGAGTGGTTTAAGGCGCCGGTCTTGAAAACCGGTGATGTCGCAAGGCACCGGGGGTTCAAATCCCTCTCTCTCCGCCAAATAAATATTGGAGAAGTACCCAAGAGGTCGAAGGGGCTCCCCTGCTAAGGGAGTAGGATCTGCGAAGGGTCGCCAGGGTTCAAATCCCTGCTTCTCCGCCA
>JAEEGL010047672.1_pt1 | contig 12725 bp, 5 predicted proteins | sample 9134231 | NCBI WGS metagenome assembly JAEEGL01 (sample SAMN16246548, study PRJNA631951) | gut metagenome | biome: gut microbiome; feature: rumen; material: fiber-attached | host: Bos | place: Iran: Karaj | collected 2018-10 | reverse complement strand
GGGAGCGGAGGAGACCGGCGGGGAGACCGTGCTTTCCTTCACCACCGGCGGCGCCTCAGTCTTCGGCGTTTTCACCCTGACCGATCCCGCTGCGGAGGATACGGAAACCGGGACCGACCCCGCTGACGAAGGTACCGATCCCGAGACCGATCCCGCCGACGTGGGCGCCGATCCCGAGACCGATCCCACCGGCGAGACTGCCGATCCTGAGACCGATCCCGCCGACGTGGGTCCCGATCCCGAGACCGACCCTGCCGACGAGACTGCCGATACCGAGACCGACCCCGACGCCGGGGAGACCGGCGAAGAAGCGGGGTCCGAGGAGCCTGCCTATCCCGCCCGGAAGTTCACCGGCGTGTCCGGCAGCATCCGCGTATCCGTAGAGGCCCCGGAGGGAGCCTTCCCCGCAGGCACCGTCATGACCGTGAACGCCATCTCCTCCGAGGATGTTCTGGACGCGGTGAGCGGCGCCGTGGAGGGCCGGATCGTGGGGCTCCAGGCCGTGGACATCATCTTCCTGGGGCCGGACGGCCTGGAGATCGAGCCTCTGGTCCCCGTGCGGGTCACCATGGGCTCCGCGGACATCGCCGAGGCGGACGCCTCCCTGGTGGTCCACGTGGACCGGGAGGGCGAGGCCGTGGTGATGGAGCAGGCCGCCCCCGAAGGGACGGAGGGCGAACCTGCCGATGAGATCATCTTTGAGGCGGGCGGCTTCTCCGTGTACGTTCTGGTGTACACGGTGGACTTTGTGTACGAGATCGACGGGCAGGAGTACGCCTTCAGCATCCCCGGCGGCGGCTGTGTCACCCTTCGCGGGCTGGCAGAGCGGCTGGGGATCGGCGAATCCGTGAACGTCACGGACCTGGAGCAGTTCATTGCGGACGTGGACCGGGTGGAGTTCAGCAGCCCCGCCCTGGTCTGGGCCGGCAGAGCGGAGGAGGACTGCACCGTCGGCGAATGGAAAACGGCCTGCGGACTGGAATCGGTCTACAGCGCGGAGCTGACCGAGGAGGAGATCGCCGCCATCAACGGTGCGGCCGTTTCCGCCGGCGAGTGGCTCCTGATCAGCCTGCAGCCCTTCAGCGGCGCCGAGACCCTGACGGTCACCATGAAGGACGGCGAGGTCTGGACCGTGCTGGTGACGGATGCACAGATCAGCACGAACGTGCTCACGGCGGACGGCATGACCTTTGTGATCACCGTGACCTACGGCGACGACGCGGAGCTGCCCGAGGGCACGAAGCTCATCGCGGAGGAGATCCTGCCGGAGGCGGAGGAGTATATCCAGTATCTGGGCCGCACCTGGCTGGAGGTCAACAGAGAATACCTGGCGCAGGCGGAGCGGCAGCGCCTCCCCGGTCTGGATGATACGGCGGACGTGCGCCCCGTGAACATCGACGCCGCCCGTTTCTTCGACCTCACCTTCCTGTACGCGGGCGCGGAGCTGGAGCCCCGGGCGCCGGTGCAGGTGGATATCCGGCTGGCGGACGGTCTGCGCAATGACGCCGCCGAGCCCGTTGTCGGCGTGGTGCACTTCCCCGCCGCGGAAGTCCGGGGCGCGAAGGGCCCCGGGGAGGCCGGGAGCGGTGTGCGGACCGAGCTCATCCCGGAGTTCGAGACCGCAGAAAACCCCGAGGGCGGCATCGTCGAATTCACCTATGCGCAGGAGAGCTTTTCCGTGGTCGGCGCCTATATCGGCCAGAAAACCTACGAAGCCGGGTATGCTCCCATGGATCCGGCGATCACCCTGCCGAAGCTGATGGCGAACCGGGACGGGGGCTCCGCCCCTCCGCTGGCGCCCCTGGAGGCGGAAAAGACCCTGACCCCCGACATGGTCGACGGCCATCCGGACGACACCTATACCCTTGCGCTCAGCGTCAAGGGCGATGAGGAGTATTTCCAGCAGACCACGAAGGCCAACGTGCTGATCGTGATGGACCGCTCCAGCAGCATGAACAAGGGCGTGGAGGGCGCGGCGGTGCCGTTTTCGGGCACCCCCCAGAGCGGCCATACGTATTACGGCATCATCAACGGCGAACTTCAGGCCCTGAACCACACGACCTCTGATCTCGGCACGACCACCTGGACATATACGGACACGGCCGGTACGACCACCACGTATACCGGGACCGTCTATGAGAGCAGCAGCCGTTTTCAGGCGGAGCGGGCGGCGCTGGACGAGCTGATCACCGCGCTGACGAGCAAAAACGTCACCGATCCCAGCGATCCGGAATACGCAGAAAAGCACGACCTCATTGAGGTCAAGATCTGCGGCTTCGCCAGCACGAGCAACCGTGCCGACGGGGATCTCGCCGGACAGGGAACCGAAAGCGCCTGGTCGACGGACAAGGACACGTTGATGGCCACCGTGAACAACGACTATATGAACAACGGCACCAACTGGGAGGACGCGCTGATCTACGCCAAAGAGACGGCGGACGCCATGAAGCAGGCGCAGCCGGGCGAGGACGTGTATATCATCTTCCTGACGGACGGCGAGCCGACTGCGGTCTACGGGGAGCGGATGGTCAACGGGTACGGCGCGAACCACTACGATCAGGTGGACGAAAATACCGGCAGCGTGGACCTGATCCACGACCTCCACAACGGAACCGTCTATCATAACAACTCGGACGGTCAGGGCGGCTTTATTTACGCCTTCAACTACGCCCTCAACGGACATGCCGCTCACCCCAATCCCTCCCAGGCCATCGTGGACGCCGGCCATAAGCTCTACGGCATTTTCACCTTCAATCCCGGTGCGGCGCAGACGGGCTATCTGGCGCGGCTGGTGAACAATGCCTACGGGATGGGCGATACCGAAGCGCATACGCCCACCCTGGGCGCCTATTATACCAACGCGAGAGACATTGCCGAGCTGAGGCAGAGCTTTGACAACATCTTCACCACGATCTTCGATTCCCTGGCTTACGGCGACGTGAAGATCGTGGACGGGCTGACCGTGGACGCCATGACGACGACCGTCTTCGACGGCGCGACGGACGGTATGCGGTACAAGGTGACGGACGCCGGCGGCAATGAGGTATACTCCGTCACGACGTCCGGCAGCAGCAGCGATCCCACGGTGACCTTCCACTTCTACGGCAGCGACTATACCTATACGCCCGGCGCCGCGAACAGCCCGGCCCACAAGGTGACGACCTATACCTACTCCGTCACGGATCCCGAAAACCCGGACGGGATCGTCACAACGACGTACGTCAAGACCGAGGGCGGAGCGGACACCACCGTGGAAAAGCAGGTCACAAGAAGCGTCCCCGTGACCGAGGGCGGGGTCGTCACGGGCTACAGGACGGTCAGCACCGCCAGCGCCGCGTCCTCCCTCGCCGAGCTGAACGCAGATCCCAACGCCGCGGATCCGAAGACCTATTATTCCCTGAACATCGGCGGCCTTGAGCTCCGGATGTCGCTGGCCGAGACCGTGACCAGCGGCACGGGCGACGACGCCGTAAGGACCCTGACCTGGGATCTGTCCCCCATCGGCTCCCTGGCCAAGGGCTATACCTATACGGCAGAGTTCACCGTCTGGCCGAACCAGGGCGCTTTCGACTATGTGGCTGGGCTGAACAACGGGCTGGAGGGCTTTTACTGGGACGATTCGATCGCGGAGGCTTTCCCTCCCGCCCCCGAGGAGCCCGAATACTTCAAGGGCGGCGTTGCGGAGTATCCCTCCATCGTATACCGGTATCCGGACGGGCCGTACAGCGTGCTGACGAACACGATGCAGGAGGTCCGGTATACCGTAGTCCACTCTCAGAGCGACGGCGATGTGATGACGACCACCACGGAGCCCCATACGGAAGAGCTGGAGCCCCCTGAGCCCATGGATCTGACGGGCACGAAGATCGGCGTCATCAAGGAATGGAACGATACCCTGGATCCCGCTCCCCTGAGAAAGCTGATCGAGGACGCGGGCTTCAACGCCGCCGGACAGCCGAATTTCCATATCACGATGCGGGTCAACCGGTTTACGCCCCTCCCGCTGCCCGACGGGTCCTGGGTGGAATATACGAGCTTTGATTTCTATCCCCGCAGGGTGACCGACCCGCACACCGGCGAAAACACCTACGTGTGGGATCCCCAGGAGCTGAGTATCGCCCCCGGCATCATGGTCACCACCCATCCCGGCGGCGCGACGCCCTACCCCACCGCCGTGCTGGACGGCGTGACCTACTATATTCTGGAGACCGGCCACGACTATCAGATCGAAGAGGTCCCCCTGGAAAACAGCTACAACTTCGAATTCAAAGCCGATCCCTACCATCCCATGCTCGTGGACGGCTTGATGAAGAACATCACCCTGACGGAGGACAGCGGGAACCCGGGGCATTACCTGGCGGAAGAGATCGTCGATCCGAATACGTCTTCCGCGGGCGATTCCATGACCTCGACCTTCATCTTCCGGGGCAGCAACAACCTCCGTTCCGGCCTGAACATCATCAAGAAGGTCCAGGACAAGAGCGGCGCCGACATGGACGACGATACGACGTTCTATGTGCGGCTCTACGCCCAGGACAAGGACGGGAACCAGCTCACCTATTCGCCCCCCCAGCAGGGAGGCATGACGGAGGAGGAGTATCAGCAGGCGCTGAAGGACTACGACAACGCCTATCCCATCTGGTATAAGACCTTCAGCGGCTACTCCATCAGCAGCGGGGGCAACTATCAGGGCGTCACGGATCCCGAGGTGACCGGCGACGGCTCGAGCTGCTCATGGCCCGACGGCGAAGTGAAGGCGATCAAGGCCGGCAGCCTGCTGCAGCTCATCAACATCCCCTACGGCACCAGGATCAAGGTGGTGGAGGTGGATCCGATCTATGACGACAGCGATCCGCCCCAGATCACGGGCTACACGGATATCGGCGTGGGGGATCGGAACAACAGCGACTACCGCCTGCATAGCATCGTCGGCGACGTTGTTGTTAACGCGGACGCGGACGGCTATACCTCCATCGGCTTTGACACCTCCTATGAGATCATTATCACGAACCGGCACACCAGCCGGATCGGGGACATCATTGCGGAGAAGAAATGGTATAAGGCGGACGGCACGGAGTACACCGGCGAGGAGCTGGCGGCGCTGGGCGCGGAAACGACGGTAACGGGCGAGCTCTGGCGCAGCTATACCGCCACCGACGAAACGGGTCCCATGGTCACGCTCATGGCGACGTACAACAGCGGCGCGGGCGGTCCCGTTCAGCTCTGGTCCGGCCGGGTGCAGAGCGGATCCAGCCTGCAGTTTTCCGTTGCCATCGACGCCACAAGCAATCCTGCCGTTACAGCAAGCTCCGGCGCTTCAGTACCACGGCAGACCGGCGTTTCTGTCGGCCAATACGATGGGGCCAATGTATATAAAGAAACTGCCAACGCATTTACCCTCAGCAATATCACAGAAGATGTGACTATCACGGCCGCCTTCACCCAGGACGACAGCAATATCGGCTACAAGATCCTGCAGAGCACGCCTTCGCCGGCAGGCAGCATCACCGTCAGCGAGCAGGTCAGCTCCTTCACCCTTTCGAGCGCCAACGGCTGGCGCAGGGTATGGACGCCCGCGGAGCTTGCCGAGGCGGAGGACATTGAATACACCTATGAGTTCCGGAACGTCGCCGAGACGGATCTCCCCTCCGGCTTCTATTTCGACGATACGCCGACGGCCGTCTCCGACGGCAGCGGAAATATGATCTACACCTTCACCAATGCCCGGGAGCGGAAGACGGAGCTGGTCGTCCGCAAGGTCTGGGCCGGCGGCGGGACCCCCGCCGGCGCGGTGACGTACAAGCTCCAGCGGACGGGCTATGCCGCCGACGGGACCGTGGCGGAAGCCACGGCGGATCACGGCAGCGACACCTTCACCCTGAGCGCTTCCGTGACGGATCACGGCGTCGCCTGGCAGTACAGGCATGCTACCCTGCCGGCGGACAACAACAAATGGCCGGACGCGCCTGGGTATATCCGCTATGAATACTCCGTGGTGGAGACCCCCGTACCCGCCGGCTATATCGCCACGTACTATGACGTGACGGAAAACGGTGAGACGATCAGGGTCATCCGCAATACGCCCGAGGAGAACAACTCCGTCCAGGTCCGGAAGCTCTGGCAGGACGGCGCAGGGAACCCCCTCACCTCCGGCATCCCGGAAGGCGCTTACATCACCGGCAGCCTGGAGAGGGACTATACCGGCCCGAGGGCCGTGACGGTGACGGTACACAGAAGAGCGACGGAATGGAACAGCGGCAATCCTTATACGTATGGCGACGTCAGCAGCGGGGACACGGAAGTGTGGCCGAAGGTCTGGCAGATCCCCGAAGGCGCGTCATTGAACATCTGGACGCGCAACGGCAATGGGGATGCTCCGAGTTCTTTCCAGAGGACCGTCTCCGGCCAGACCTCGACGATAACTGCCACCGGAGCATATAACAGCGAAAACTCCAGTCTGGGCCGGGCATACGTGATCACCGCCAATACGGATATGGAGATCACCATCGATTACGGCTACTACGGGCATGGCGCCGCACTTGTGTATTCCTTCTCCGGCGGCGATACCAACGGCGTCTCCGGCAGCGAAGATATGGGCGCGTTCACCCTGAACGCGGAAAACGGCTGGACCTGGTCCTGGACCGATCTCAATGAAGCCCCTCTGATGACCTATACCTACAGGCTCACGGACGTTGAGGAGCATACCGCGGACGGCAGCGTCGTTCCCCACTATGACGGGTTCAATGCCCCGGAGATCGGCGTCCTCACCCAGGGCGAGAACAACAGCTGGTCCGGCAGCATCACAAACGTCCGTCTGAACAGCGTACAGCTGGTAAAGATCGACGAGGCCACCCGCAGCTGGCCCAACCCGAAGAAGCTTCCCGGCGCAAGGTTCAGGCTGCTGCGGTACGACGGCTCGACCTACGTCCCGTACACGGAAAACGGCTACGGCGCGGAGACCGGCGCTGCCGTGGGGACGGACGGCACGCTCCTGTTCGCCGATCTGCCGGACGGCCGCTACAAGATCATGGAGGTCTCCCCGCCTAACGGCTACATCATTGCGGTAAACAACGATATTTACTTTGATATCCTGAACGGCAGCGTGGAACGGTATGACCGGGCTTACGGCGAGGACGGCAGAACGGTCATCGCGGCGGGCGCCCTGGTCTCTGCCGTGAGCCAGGAGGTGACGGAGGGCGAGACCGCCTTCATCGTGGGCAACGCCTCCGGGTCCATGCTCCCCTCCACCGGCGGCGCCGGTACGGCGCTCTGCCCGGTGCTGGGCGGGCTGCTGGCCCTCTGCTCCGGCGGCATGCTGCTGGTGCGGAGAAGACGGAACGGCTGAGACTGCGCACCGGCGCCCCGCTCCTGCGGCAAAAGCTGAACAGACGGCCTGAGGGAAGGACAGACGCCCTTCCCTCAGGCTTTTTTCTCCCCGGCGGGGGCTGCCGCCCGCCGGGAGAAGGACGTGAGACGGCGGGAGCCAATGCCTGCCTTGTGCCCGCCGGGGCAGCTGTGGTACATTGTTTCCGGGATCCGGACCCAAGCACGCAGACAAGGAGGTCGAAGGAATGGCAAAGAGCAGGGGCTTCACCGTATTCACCGCCGAGGACGGACGCAGGGTCTGTTTCCGGCAGAGCGCCTTTGCGGCGGCGGTAAGACAGACCGGCCAGAGCAAGATGGAGGTTTTCCGCAGGATCGCCCGGGAGATGTACCGGGACGAGGACCGGGACAGCGTCGCCGCCCGGATCAAAAACTGGGAAAACGGCTGCAACGGCCCGGCCAGCCTGGAGGACGTGCGCAAGCTGGAGCGGTGCCTGGGCCTGGAGAAGGACGCCCTTCTCCGGGAGCTGGAGGAACGGGAACCGGAAAGACAGAGGGAGGCTGACACAGGCATGAACAAAGCATTGGAGGCGATCGCGGCCTCGGCCATCAGCGCCGGGGACCTGCGGGAGGCGGTACGGCGGGGCATGGACAGGGCCCTGTACGACATGCAGCAGCGCCGGGCGGCCCAGGAGCTGTTCGGCTGCCTGCAGGACGCCGTCACACAATACTACCGGGTGAGCATGGAGCTGCTGGAGCATACGGATTTCTGGGACCGGATCCAGCTGCCGCTGGAGGAGGTGTCCTATACGGAATATCTGCGGCGGTACCCCGATATTGAGGAGCTGAAGACCGCGATCCGGCGCGCCTCGCTCTTTCTCCCCCGGGAGCTGCGGAAACAGTGCGAGGAGCTGGTGTACGACATGCTCGGCTGGGGTCCCTATTCGCCCGGCGAGATCGACCCGGCCCTGTTTTCGGAGCACATATTGCTCAGGCAGCTGGACGAGTACATGCGCCGCCGGGAAAAGACCCTGGAGGACGCGGACCCACTGGCGACGGCGGACTTCTTTGCGGATAAGCTGGAGGAATACAGCGATACCCTGAACGAGATCTTCTGGGAATACGTATGCGATTGAGGGGAGGAAGGGCAGGATGAAAAAACCGCGCATCGGCAGACACATCGAAAACCTGGGGGACGTCCTGACGATCCTGATCATCCTGGCGGGGGTGGTCTATGGCATATATCTGTCGTACAAGGGCAGCGTCGCCATGGGCATTGCCGTCATCGTGGGGGGACTTATCGGCGGCTGGCTCTCCACCCTGCTGCTCCGGGGCTACGGCAGGCTGGTGGAAAACAGCGACCGCTGCGCGGAGCTGCTGCTGTACATTGCCGACCACATGCCGGAAAAGGCCCCTCCCGTCCCCCGGACGCCGGAGCCTCCCCCCGCCGCCCCGGCTGACCAGCCGCCCCGCGCCGGCACGGCAGACTGACACGATCCTCCGGGGATGGTACTCTGGCCCTGACTAATGGCGGGAGAGCGCACACCGATGAGCGAAAAGAGAACGAGCGCCAGGCTGATCGCCCAGGGGGCCATTATCGCCGCCCTGTACGTGGTCCTTACCCTGATCTTCGCGCCCATCTCCTTCGGCCCTCTGCAGCTCCGCATTGCCGAGGCTCTGACCATCCCCTTCGTGCTGCGGTACGGCTACGGCATTGCGGAGGATCCCCTGCCGCTCCTGGCCCTGTATATCGCCGCCGGGGAGGTCCTGGGCTGCGGCGTGCTGGGGGAGCTGCCGGCCACGGTGCTGCTCAGGCGGAAGCAGATCTTCCCCAGGGGCTGAGGCCGCGTTCCCGCTTGCCAGCGGGCGAGGCGTCTGTTATACTGGACGCATCAGAACAGGCGGTCCCCCGGGACCCGGAGAGGAGAACAGCGCCATGAAAGCATTTGTCATCATGCCCTACGGGGGCGACGACCCAGGCCTGATCAAGGAATACAACCGGATCTTCCGGTTCCTGATCTCCGAGGCCATCAGCCTTTACGACCCGAATATCGAGGTCATCCGCCAGGATCACTCCGGGGAGGGCGGACAGATCCTGCGGAACGTGATCACCAATATCGCCGAGTCGGACCTGGTGATCGCGGACCTGTCCAACGCCAACTGGAACGTGGCCTATGAGCTGGGCATGCGCCACGTGATGAACAAGTACGGCACCGTGCTCATCTGCAACGACCGCACGGAGCTGCCCTACGACGTGAAGTTCCTGAACGTGATCATGTACCCCGCCGACAGCTGGCTGGACCACGTGGAGGAGCTGACGGACACCATCTCCCGGAACATCGCCAAATCCATGAGCCGGGAGCGCAGCGACAGCCCGGTATTCGACATATTCGCCGCCCTGCCCCCCAACCTGACGGCCATGCTCAGCAATACCAACGACGAGGAACAGAAGCGCATGATGCAGATGAGCAAGGATCTCCAGGAGGCCAACGAGGAGATCACCCGGCTCCGTCAGCGCATCGAAAGTCTCGGCCTGGACGCCGCCCAGTCCGAGGAAAAGCAGAGCGTAAACTTCCGCAGCCTCTTCCGCACTGCCATCAACAACCGCGTTTACAACAGCGACGCCGCCGTGGCCAAGCTACGGGAGCTGGCGGACGCCAAGGATTACGAGGGCTTCTCCGAATTCCTGGCCCAGGTGCTGGAAAACGGCTACCTGGACGAGACGGACTGCCGCAACGTATATTTCCTCTGCGATAATCTGAATGTGCCGGAGATCTCCCGGATCTTTCTGGAGACCGTGGTGGAATACTACCCGGAGAACGAGGAGCTGCGGGCCTTCCTGGCCAACGAATACAGCCAGGACTACCACAACCGGGACAAAGCCCTGACCCTGGTGAACGAGAGCGTGGGCATCCGGCGCAGGGACGGCCGGTACGAGGCCCTGCCCAAGGTCCGCTCCGCCCGCCTGCTGGGCTCCATGTTCGACGTGTACCTCCATCTGCGGAAGTACCCGGAGATCATCGCCATCGGCGAAGTGCTGCTGAAGGCTGCGCCCCGGCACCAGGCCCTGATCTACCGGAACATGTGCACCGCCGCCATCCGCACGGAGGACCTGGATCTGGCCAAGAAGTGCCTGGATATCCTGCTGGAGCTGGCTCCGGAGGACGAGCGGTCCCACTACTCCGCCTATAAGTATTACGACGCTCTGGGAGATCAGTTCAGCGCCTACGAATCCCTGGAGCGGTGCATCGCCTGCAGCCCGGACGACGTGGACTACTACCGGCTCATGGCGGACCAGATCCGGGTGGAACGGATCGTCCGGATGAAGGACGGGGAGATCCACCGGATCGAGACCACGGATCGGGAGAAATACGCCGTTCCCTTCCTGCTGCAGGCCCTGTTCAAAAACCCCAATCAGGCTATGTCGAAGGTCCAGGACTTCCTCAAGCGGAACGGCTTCACGGATACGCTGGAGCGCTTGAACAAATTCATGCGGAACCAGCTGGACCGGGAGGAATTCCTTTCCGCCTACGATTTCAGCGCCGTGAACTACTGCAGCACCGATCTGCTGAAAAAATGACCCCGCATCAATCGCCGGGCCGCCTGCCCCCATGGGGACAGGCGGCCTGGCGATTCTTCAGATGATTTTTTCTCACACGCCGATGTGGCTCGCGGCCTTGTCGCCGTCATAGATGGCCACCACGTCCGCCGTGTTCACGTAATATTCTCCTTTGGCGTTGCGCATCGTCTCCCAATACCCCGCCGGAGGCTCGTTCAGCCGGGCGCCCTCCCGGACCAGCAGGGCCCGGAGCTCCCTGCCGTCCAGCTCCCGGGGCGCAATGCCCCTCTCCGCGGCCAGGGCCGCCGCGTGGCCCGCAGCCTGGCCCATGCTCATGCTGGTGGCAATGATGCGGGTGGCCCCCAGGGCGTGGAATTCCGCGCTGTAGCACCGTCCCGCCGCCAGGAGATTATCGATCCCCACGGGCACCAGGGAGCGATAGGGGATCATGGCATAGTCCCGGGGATCCGTGCGCAGCTCCATGCCCTCCGGAGAGACGAAGGGGTGCATCATATGGTCGTTCTCGTCCTGGGAGGGTCGGGCCACGGCGGAGCCCTCCGGGGCCGGGGCGTGGATATGCCGGATGGCGGTATGGAAGCCGGGGGTGGGCACGTGGGTATCGAACATCTCCGGCCAGATGGCGATGCCGTCGTCGAATTTCCGCCCGGCGGCCAGGTCGATGTCCCGGAGCACGTACTCCCCCACGATCCGCCGGGAGTCCCGGATGCCGTTCATCCCGGCCAGGCCCACCAGCCGGGCCTGCTCGAAGCCGGGAACGTATTTCCGCAGGAAGTCCGTGAAGAGATACACCTTCCGGTGCTGGTCCACGATCTGCCGCGTCAGGTCCGTCACGTCGTCGCAGCGGCAGTCAAAGGTATGGGTGGCGTCCAGGGTCACGTCCGTGCATGCGGGGTCCGCGCCGCCGGGCACGGTATACACCAGGTTCCCGGGGCTGAGGATCTCAGGCAGGTCCCCCTTCTCCAGGGCCTCGAACTCCTTGCTGACGATCAGATTGCGGTGCTTGCGCTGGTCCATCCTGCTGCGCCATTCCGCGTCCGCCTCCCGGAACTTCTTCTCGTTCACATAGGCCAGGCGGAAGCCCATGGTGACGGACTGACTCAGCCCCATATACTCGGCGCTGCTGGTCTCCGTGGGCACCCCTGCGGCAAAGGCCAGGTCCGCGTCCCCGGTGCAGTCGATGAACACCCGGCCGGTGACCTGGAGCTTGCCGGACTTGCAGTACACGATCACGGAGGCGATCCTGCCGTCCTTTACCTCGCAGTCGCACACGTGGGCGCCGTACAGGATGCGGCAGCCCGCGGCCAGCAGCATCTGCTCCATCATCACCTTCCCGGCCTCCGGGTCGATGGAGGGCAGATGGGGCTTCATCTCGGCATAGCCCTTTTTCTCCATCCTCTGCAGGAATTCCAGCGCGTAGCCGTCCACATATCCCGCCATGCCGGTGATATATCCGTTGGTGTACAGCCCGCCCAGGGACTCCCGCCATTCCAGCACCACCGTGCGCCTGCCGTCCCTGGCCGCCGCCAGGCCCGCGCAGAAGCCCGCAGGGCCTCCGCCGCACACCACCACGTCCGCGTCGATTCTCTTGCTCACCTGCAGCATGCTCCCGACCTCCCGTATATCCGCTGTTCTGTCGTTCTGATCTCCGACGGCTCCATGATACCATATCCCCCGTTCCGGTTCAATCCCGGGAAAACGCAAAGGGGCGGCTCCTTCCCGGTCAGGGAGGAGCCGCCCCGTTTCAGCCGGTCTTATCCGGCCCGGTATGCGTCTCAGCCGATGAGAGCCCCTTCGGGCAGGCTGTCAGCCCGGAAGAGCAGGG
>JAEEGL010015420.1_pt1 | contig 12725 bp, 15 predicted proteins | sample 9134231 | NCBI WGS metagenome assembly JAEEGL01 (sample SAMN16246548, study PRJNA631951) | gut metagenome | biome: gut microbiome; feature: rumen; material: fiber-attached | host: Bos | place: Iran: Karaj | collected 2018-10 | reverse complement strand
GCTTAGCTTAACAATGCCCTGTTCCTCTGTGCTCCAGCTCCTTCTCAGCAGGAAGGCATCACATTGAATGTGTGGAAGGTGAAATAGTTTAACCGAGCATTAGATATTGTCCACCACGGCGCAGATGTCCTGGAAGATGCGGTCTAGCTCGCCCAGTCCGTCGATATGGTGGTGTACTCCTTCCTTTTTGTACCACTCAATGAGGGGTTGCGTCTGCTGGTGGTAGACGACGAGGCGCTTCTTGATGGTCTCCTCGTTGTCGTCGGCACGTCCGCTCAGCTGACCGCGCAGCAGGAGGCGCTTCATCAACTCATCCTCGGGCACGTCGAGCTCAATCATCGCGGCCACCTTGTCGCCACGCTCGGCAAGCATGGCCTTCAGAGCCTCGGCCTGCGGGATGGTGCGGGGGAAACCGTCGAAGATGACACCCTTATGGCCACGGCCGAAGCTGTCGTAGACCGAAGCGAGGATGGAGACCATCAGCTCGTCGGGGATGAGCTGGCCCTGGTCAATGTACTGCTTGGCGGTACGGCCCAGCTCGGTACCATTCTTGATTTCTGCACGCAGCACGTCGCCGGTGGAGATGTGCTGAAGGCCATATTTCTCAATGAGCTTGTCGCTCTGGGTGCCCTTGCCTGAGCCAGGAGCACCGAAAATAACAATGTTCTTCATCTTAATATATTGATTTACTTGGTTAACAGTCATACGTTGCTCCTTGCCCTTGAACCACTGGTCGGGTAGGAGATCGCCCTTGCGCGCCTCAACGTCGCTGGGCATGTGGGGAAGTTTTACTACTCGCATAATTTATTCCACTACAGTATAAATGTCCCGCAGGTTACGGCCCTGTCCGTCATAGTCCAGACCGTAGCCCACGATGAAGTCGTTGGGTATTTCCATCACGCCATACTTGATGTCCAGCTCCACCTGCAGGCGGTCGGGCTTCACCAGAAGCGGGCAGATGACCACGGAGGCCGGGTTTCGCGTGCCCAGAGCCTCCACCATGCGCCTCATGGTCAGGCCGGTGTCCACGATGTCTTCCACGATGATGACGTGCCGGCCAGTAAGGTCCTCGTTGATGCCTATCACCTCCTTGACGCGGCCCGTGGACGTGGTGCCTTGGTAGGAGGCCAGCTTCACAAACGAAATCTCACAGGGAATGGTGAGGCAGCGCATGAGGTCGGCGGCAAAGACAAAAGCACCATTAAGGACTGCCAACAGCAAGGGGTTCTTACCCTCGTAGTCACGGTTGATGCGGTCGGCAACTGCCTGGATTTTACTCTTAATGACAGCTTCGGGAATCGATGTCTCGAAGGTCTTGTCAAGAATCTTCACTCTGCTCATAGTCTCGATTTTTAGGTTTACGGGTGCAAAGTTACGAAAAAAGCTTGTAAAGAGCAACGGTTTTTGGAAGATTAACGAAATTCGACCTAAAATAAAGGCAAAACGGGGAATAATGAGGAAGTATGAGAATGAAGGAAACGCATAATTCGGAGGATTAGTGAAAGAGTTAGGTTTCTAAATCGTAACCTCAAAATCGTCTTGAAAATGGGGTTAGATCTAGATAATTGACCACGCAAATCAGGAAACAATACCGGAGATACTGCCCCAGTATTTTTGTTACATACCCCTGCATCATCCATGGATTACCCGTCTTCGATGATGTCCCACTCTTTGCCTCAAATACGGCAATAATTGTACCTGTTAATTCCATGTTACTTCTTATTTCATTGTTGTTACAAATTATAGATTCTACCTTTAATGATTGGCATACTGAAAAGGTTAACAGCAAAAACATAAAAAAGGAAACACAAAAGCGAATAATTATAATAATTACAAAAAAGTTCGGAGAAAACGCATCAAGTTCGGAGAAAAATTGTATATTTGCAAACGAAATGAGATGATATATGAGAAAATATGTTTTGGCTATAATCCTATTTCTTGCAGTGGTGCCCATATGGTCAGTTACCAAACGGGCTTTACTGGTGGGTATTTCTGATTATCCCGTCCACAATAATGTAAGCGATGCATCGTGGGGTAATATTCATGGGGCAAACGATGTGAAAATAATAGGAAATACGCTTAAAAGCCAAGGATTTAAAGTTACCTCTTTGACAAATTCTGATGCTACAGCGTCAAAAATCCGTAAAGCACTGAGAAAACTCCAGTCTGAAGTTATATCAGGTGATGTTGTTTACTTGCACTTCTCATGTCATGGACAACCATTCGAAGATTTGAATGGTGATGAGGAAGACGGATGGGACGAAGCAATTGTGCCATATGATGCTTTTTTGATATATAAAAAAGGTTTTTACGAAGGTGCCAATCATATAATAGATGATGAATTGCACACCTACTTCAACAACCTAAGAAAAGCCGTTGGTACTAATGGCTTTGTATGTGTTGTTATTGATGCTTGTCACGCAGGGAACTCATATATGGGTGATGAGGATGAAGAAGATGAAAGTTTCTGTCGTGGATCAAAGACTGGATTCAGTCCAAACGCAAAAGACTTTCACCCCAGGATAAACGCCAGAGGACACTTCAAAATCCCCAAGAAAGCGGGGTTTGCTGATATAGTTATCTTGGAAGCATGCCGTTCCTATCAGTCTAACTATGAAATTAAAACAATGAATACATATTATGGACCACTCTCATACTATGTGAATGAAGTTTTGTCAAAGCAACCCCTGAAACACGACTTTGGTTGGGTTAAGGAGGTTGAAAGTCTGATGAAAAATGATAAGAGATTAACCCGTCAAAACATGGTATATGAATCAAGTATAGAATAAAATATATATGGCTATTATAGAATTGCAACAGACCCAGCAGAAACTCAACAAGTTTGCAGCTGAACAGTGGGATAAAACCCTTGCCTACTTACAGGGTTCTTTCTCATTGTCACGCTCTGACTGTGAAGATATTTTCCAAGAGGCGTTTATTGTCCTGTATAAGAAGATAACAGATGGTGAACTCGTGCTAACTTCTTCGTTATCGACTTATTTCATAGGTATATGCCGTAACAAGGCATACGAAAAGATGCGTGGCATGGGTAAGGAACTTAATATCATAGACGACCATCCAAGTAGCACAAAGGATGAATTCGAGGATGATAGGATAGACAGACTTCTCGCTCTGGAAGATGATACTGAACACATTGAAGCCCGTAAAGAGGCTATCGTTAGAGAGATTGTATCGAAGTTGCCACCTCCATGTGACAAGATACTTTGGGGATTTTATCGAGACGGTTTTTCAATGAAAACGCTTGCCTCGATGTATAATTACAAAAGCGAGAGTTCCGTAAAAGTGACTAAGCATCGTTGCGGTGAAAAATTCAAAACTCGCTTTACGGAAATATCTAACGATTTATTTGATTAATTTAAAGACTTATGGAAGAAGACATCAACAAAATAGACGATAGACTTCTTAAAGAAGACGACCGCATCACCTCCTATCTGAAAGGTCAGATGTCGGACAAAGAAGAACAGGCTTTTTTAAAAGAACTGGAAGAGAATCCAGAACTGAAAGGACGCGCCATAGCAATGGCCAGACTGGTTAAAGGATTAAAGCAAGTAGGTTCTGCACAAGACAAGGAATCAATAGGTTCATTACTAGCCTCCAGCGAGCAAAGTGTGGAAAAAGCCGTGAAAGATGCAATACGGATGGATGCCTCTGCACAGCCTAAAGCAAAACTCATATCTATGCGTAAGCCGGCAGTATGGCTTTCAATTGCTGCTTCACTGGTATTCATTGTGTGGTTGGGCATTGATTATAACAACTATCGAAACACCACAGGACTTGGGGATGAATACGGAAATTCCTCATTCACATCAGAAATGATTTCTCGCGGTACTGACGCATCCTCTGAAGCAGAAAAGAAATTGGAAAAGCTTTTTGGAGATGTGAAAGACAATGTCAATCTTGATGGAGCAATCCATGAGTTGTCATTGTGTTGGGAACTTTCCACAATGGAAACCTACAATGACTACACCGACTATTCTGCAGAAATTGGCTGGAATCTTGCCATTGCATACCTGAAAGACAATAACAAGAAGGATGCCTTGGCAGTTTTAGAGAAGATGGCCACCCTCTATGAAGCAGACAATGTGATGGGTAAGCAAGTAAGAGAACTACAACAGAAAATTGAAAATTTGTAAGAAGATGGCATTACCTGTTAACATTGAAGACTTGCTGAATAAGCGCAAAGTTGAAGGAAACCGCATCGAATTCAAGAAAGGCTGGAATCCAATCAGTATCTACCACACCATCTGTGCCTTTGCCAACGATATTGATAATATTGGTGGAGGCTATATCCTGATAGGTGTTGATGAAGTAGATGGTATTGCACAGCGGCCAGTAGAAGGCATACCACTCGAAAAGCTCGATTTTATTCAAAAGGAACTTCAGCGTTATAACCAACTGTTTGAGCCATACTATGCCGCCAAGATATTCGTAGAGGAAGTTGATGGCAAAAACGTTGTCGTTTTGTGGGTGCCGTCTGGCAGTCATCGTCCTTACTCCATCCCAGTCGATGTGACAGCCAAGGTGAAAAAGTCTGTCATATATATCAGATATGGTTCCACCTCCATAGAGGCCAAAGGCGAAGTGTTAGAGGAATTGCGCATGATGGCAGTTAGGGAACCATTTGACGAACGAGGGAATCCCGACATCAAATTGGAAGACATTTCGATGGTCTTGCTGCGCGACTACCTTGTGAAGGTTGGCAGCAAACTTTCCAATGAACTTTGGACACGCCCATTACCTGAGATTCTTGACCAGATGAATCTGTATGCTGGCCCTGTGGAGCAACGTTGGCTGAAGAATGTTTCTGCCATGATGTTCTGTGATTCGCCAGAAAAATTCTTCCCATACACACAAGTGGACATAGTAGTGTTCCCTGAAGGGAAAATCAAGAATCCGCACAACTTCACAGAGAAAATCTTCAAAGGCAGTGTGCCGCAGATGATTAAGCAAACATTGGATTATCTCAGTACAAATATCGTTTACGAGGTCGTTCAAAAGGTCTCTGGCAAACAGGAGGCCAACCGTTTCTGGAACTATCCCTACGATGCTCTGGAAGAAGCCGTCGTTAATAGCCTGTATCATAGAGCCTACGATCAACATGAACCCGTTGAGATAACTGTAGAACCCAGTGGCATTTCTATTCTCAACTGCCCTGGACCTGACCGAAGCATCCCTATGTCGGATATTGAAAAGGGCGACCTTCTCAAAAGCCGACGTTACCGCAACCGCTACCTTGGTGATTTCCTGAAGGAGTTGGATCTTACAGAAGGTCGTTCAACAGGTGTACCCACCATACAGGAGAAACTTACCGCCAACGGCTCTCCCCGTGCAACCTTTGAAACGACCGACGACCGCTTGACATTCCTTATTCATATCCCCGTTCATACAGGGTGTGAGAACAACCTTCTTGTCTTAGCAAACAAAAAACAATCTAATGGTTCAGAGAGAACAGGCACCAGTTCGGAGAAAGGGATGCGAGGTTCGGAGTTAAGTTCGGAGAAAGGCAGCACTGGTTCGGACAAACCTCATGATGTGGTTCAAAGTATCCTCAGTGCCATTCGCTATAACCCCAAGGTGTCTGCTGCAGAAATAGCCATGAAGGTTGGCCTATCCTCACGTGCCGTTGAAAAGCGAATCAAGACTATGCGTGAAAATGGTATCATCCGCAGGATTGGTCCAGACAGAGGCGGATATTGGGAGATAATTGAAAAATAAAACAGGAACCATGTTATGCGGAAAATATTATTTTTGATTATTTTTTGCTGTATATTTACACAAGATGTAGCTTCTCAGTCTTTATGGGATTCATTGATAAGTGTAAAGAAGCTTATCAATGAAGATTATGACGATGAAGCAGATTCTATCTTAAATCTGATAGAGAACGAATGTGTCAATAGCAAAAATGACTCCTTAGCAGTTTTGTTTTATGAAAGCAGAGGTGTCATTTTATGGGACAAGGAAAAATATGAAGAATGTATTCCTTTTTTTCTAAAAACTATAGGGCTGTATGAAAACCTGCATATTAAAGCGCAGAATTATTTGGATGCCTTTGTCGCTATCGGTTATTCGTATGGTAGAATAGGAGACTACAACAATGCTGAGAGGTATTACAGGAAGGCACTATTGAAAAGTGTGGCTGCGAGCTATAATGATGAATTTCGACCTAACGTTTATAAAAACTTAGGTAATCTCTATATGGAAAAAGGTGACACATTGCTTGCACAAGAATGTTATAAAAGGGCTAGTGTAAAAGATGTGGAAGACTTTGACTTTATGAATATGAATTTCATTGAATGGGAAAGCGTACAATGGGTACAAGTCAATCAGTTAGTAAACGATAAACGTTATGAAGAAGCCGCCAATTTCTATACTAATTTCATAAAAACCATAAAAGAGAGAAAAGGAAATAGATACGAGGCGTACCTTTTAGCTGTTTATAGTAGGGCTATCTTACTTAGCAGATATGTCAACAATATAGATGACGCTATACCTCTCTTCGAAGAACTCGTAAACCTTTCAGACAGCATAGATGCTCCAAATGAAAACATTTGTGGTGCTTATTGTAACCTCGCTTTATGCTACTCTCAAAAAGGAAACTATAAAGCAGTGGATAATGTTATCTCTAAAGGACTACTGTATTTATCCCAAGCAAGCATACAGGGGTATCCGTCCGACATGATATATAGGTTTGCTGGAAACGGAGCTTACTGGAAACAAGATTATCCTAATGCAATTAAGTACTATGAGCGTTATTTTTCCTCAAATGAGAGAGAGTCAGGTACAAACTACGAAGAGATTACAAATCAACTCAGTGTTTCATACATCTTTTCTGGCCATCCCGAAAAGGCCAAAGATCTGTTAGAACGCTTGCTCAGTTCTGATGAGGATAGGCTAAAGAGAGAGAATGCCCAAACACTTGCAACTGTATATCATAATCTTGGACGAGCATATATGCTGTTAAATGACAAGTCCTCCGCATTAAAATTCCTAACAGAAAGTAAAAATTTGCAAAATACAATATATGGAGAGGTAGCGGAACGAACATTACTATATATTCAAGAATGCCAAAACAATAATGAATAAGTTTGTTATTACATTGATGTTGATGTTTTGTACCAACCATTGTTTGGCACAGACGAACCTACACTCTCCTACTAATGTGGGGGCAGGAAACCCCACGTTTGAGGAATGGATGAAACAAAATAAATGGGACAGGCTCGAAGAAGCTATTCCTTCCCTATTGATACAGAAAGAGAAGAAAGAAAAAGAAAATCCATTTAAGGAAGATGATTATTATAATATAGTAATGTCATTGCATTATTGCTACATGCAAATTGGTGACATCGCTTCAACACAGAAACTCCTTTCTTCTGCTATGGCAGTTTACAACCAAAGAAGTAGTGAGCCAAATTCTGAATACACACGTGGCCTTTGGTTGTGCATGGGACACTTAGAATTTACACTTAAAAATTTTGGTCAGGCTCTAGCATACTTTAATCAGGCACAATGCATGTTTGAAGAGTCAAATGACTTTGGGGAAGCGTATATAGGAATGCTAATGAATATGGCATTATCTTATCAAGCCAATGGCGATATCCTTTCTGCAAAAATCTATATTGATGAAGCCAAGGAACAATTTGAGCATCTGTATGGAAGCATTTTCTCCATTTCAAACGAAGAGCATTTTAAGGTATTACTAAGCTATGGCAATGTTTGTGAAGTAGTTGGTCATAGTAATGAAGCCGAAAAGTGCTTTAAGTATATCATTAATCATTGTAAAAAGACTGCTTTGTCACAAGAAACATATATCCTGGCATACAATAATCTTGCAGCTCTTTACATGAAACAAGGAAGATGGTCTGAAGGGGCGAAAATGTTGGAAGGACTCGAAGGAGGTAATAATGAAAGAAACTATTTGGTTGCGCAGAATATGGCTATATGCCAACTCTATCTTAGGAACTATCCGAAAAGTATATCGTCTTTACGAGAAATGAATAGCAGTTCTTTGTATGGCATTGATGCCATATTCTCTAATTTCACGGGATTGGAGCGTGAAAACTACTGGTGGACTGTTTCAAGAGAACTAATCTTCGTGAACAATCTAATTGCATATCAAACAAATGCTTCGAATGCCATTTCTATGGCCTATAATAATACTATCTTTTGCAAAACTCTCTTAGCTAATTCGTCAACCATACTTGACAGATTTGCAATGCAGTCGTCCAATTCGGACATAAGGGTATTGTATTCGAAGTACAAGGATTTGAAAAACAGCCTTGCATACAAGACAAATTCCGAATCAAAAAGAGACTCTTTGATATGGGAAATAACTAATATCGAGAGGACTTTGCTAAGTAGTATGGGAAACTTGGGGAAGCAACTACTTGATATGGCAAGAACTTGGCAAGACGTTAAGGCCTCTTTGGCTGATGGCGAAATAGCAATAGAGTATTGCTATGCACCTAGGATGGAACACTATCCTGATGTGCAACCATATTATGGTGCTTTTATTATTCGCAAGGACTTTAACCATCCTGTACTTGTGTCGTTGGAGAATGTAGATAGTGTGGAAGCCGTATTCGATAATATAGAGTCTGATGCGCTGTTGGTAAACGAACTTTACGCATCCAAGAAGTCTGTTACGCTGCATAATATGTTATGGAGTAAAATTCTACCATACATGAATGGCGTGAGGAAAGTTTATTATTCTCCAACAGGCTATCTGTCTAACATAAACTTTGAAGTTCTTCGGGATGAAGATGGAGTAATGCTGAATGAGAAATATATCATGTGTCGTGTATCTTCAACAGCAAACATAAGTGACGTTAAGGCTTCAAGAGCTGTGTCTTATCAATCATCAGTATTGTATGGTAACATTAAGTATGACGAAAGTATGGATGCCATGGCAGAAGCAAGTTCCGCTTATGATGAGTACAGCGGAACGGAGATAGGGTCAGGATTGGCGCTGCGCTCTGAGAATGAGAGAGGTAAATGGGGGACAATACCTTCAACAAAGAAGGAAATTGAAAACATATACAGATTGCTTAAGGAGAAAGGAATGACTGTTTCCGTTTATGACAGCATTGCAGCAAACGAAGAATCATTCAAAAAACTGCATCGACATTCTCCAGATATTTTGCACTTGGCAACACATGGTTTTGTTATTGACACACCCCAAAAAGCTGAAGGAAACAAGTTCGTAGCCACAACAAACATCTACTCTCAAAAGGATTCTTACTTGATGTGGGCTGGTCTGATGTTAGCCGGTGGAAACAATATATGGCAAGGGAAATTCAATCTAAAAAATGTAGAAGATGGTATATTGACAGCAGACGAAATATCAAGATTGGATTTGTCTAATACAAAGTTGGTCGTTCTTTCCGCTTGTGAAACAGCAAGAGGAAAGGTTGACCCCGTTGATGGCGTTTATGGACTGCAACGTGCATTCAAGTTAGCCGGGGTTAAGACGATTGTTATGTCATTGTGGAAAGTCCAAGATGACGCAACGGCCATGCTGATGACTCAGTTCTACACATATCTGACGAGTGGAGTGGAAAAGCATCAAGCATTATGGAACGCTATGATGGATGTAAGGAAGAATTATAAGGATCCCTACTATTGGGCCGGATTCGTTATGTTGGATTAACTTTGAAGGCAGTAAATAATGACAGTTGTTGTATTGACATAAGTAAAGTCGTAAAGGGCTTGTGTATATGTGGCAGAATGATTACCTTTGCAGGCATAATATGTATAATATGAGGAGCTTTAGGTTTTGTGCTCAATGCACTAGGCAAAGAAAAAATGAATAGGAAAACGGCTGGCTTTGTCCCTATAAGGGGAGAACTGTTTATTTAGATTCGGATGCAGAATCATGTGATGGTTTCATGCAACCATTAGGGCATGATCGGATGTGGGATAACCAAGAGGAGATTGTGTTGGATATTTAAGTTACAATTCGTAACTTTTCAAAAAATATGCGAGTCATCTTGTTAACCTTTCCTTGTTTTTCTGCATAAAGGGTAAATAACAAACATTACAAACCCTTTAAAAGTAAAAGACAATGAAAGTATTTGGAATTATTCTGTTGGTTTTCGCAGTGTTGAATCTGTTGGTAGCTATTATGGCTGCAAGTAGTGGTGCTCCTGCAGATGCGGTTAGTAGCAAGTTCTCTGGTTTTTTTATGCTGAGCGTAATTGGTGGTTTGCTCTATTACTTTGGGAGCAAGAAGAACAAAAAGAATCAAGGAGAGCAATAGGCGACTATGGGACGAGAGTCATTTGTAAAGAGAATATAGGCTGTGTATTAAACGTACATGGCCTATATACATTATTGAAGTTGTCTTCTGATTATCCTCAAAAACTTTTTTCGAGTTTCTTGTTAACCTTTTCGTTTCTTTCTGCATAAAGGGTAAAGAAACAAAATATTCACAATTAAAAACAGTACAATTATGAAAAAGATTTTTGGAATCATCTTACTCGTTGTAGGATTTATTTGCCTTCCTAAGGTGTTCGCTCCCAGTTTCCCAGAAACGATCGGTGGTCTCATCGGTATTTCTCTCGTGACTTTCTTACCTGCTTTCTTCTTGTTACGCAGCAAAAAGGATAATAGTAATAACGAAAAATAATCTGGTCGCCATGAAATCAATGCAAGATATAGAACGTAGGCTGATGGCCGAGTTCACAATAGAGACTATGATGGGTAATTCTATTAATGTGCAAGAACTGCCAAGCTATAGTGAGGACTTCAATATACAGATGATGCAAGACCAATATGCACATTGGTGTATCGCTTCGAAGAAACTGTTGCTTGCCGACACCGTTGAGCCAAACTCATTAGATGGTCGTTTTGCAAGAATGATGAAACGCTATATGATAGATTATGCTAACGACGAAACACACAAGACCAATCAAGCAATGAAATATCTCTATAGCGAAAGAAATATGTCCACCCTTGTACAGCAGATTTCGATGCTGGCCAAATATGCCCACTATAAGGATGCTGCAGACTTCAATGTCATTCCAGAAGAAATGCGAAGCAAATCGCTTGATCCTGAGAGCGTATGCGTAAGCATCGGACTATATGTTCTCTTTACCATCTTGGTCAATTCCAACCTGTCTATAGACCAATACAATGACCTGTTCACGCAGACGTGGTTTAACTATTATGAGAACTGGATGGCACGCGAATTTCTGTTCAAGATGCGTGGTAACGCCACGAAGCAGGATTTTTCAGGAGTTTTAATCAGTTAAATACATATATACAGCTATGAAGAAGGTATTGAAAATAACGGGCATTGTATTCGTTTGCCTGATGATTCTGGGCAACATCGCAAGGATGGTTACCCGTCCGATGTACGAGAATTCGTTTGCAGCCCAGGTGGCTCGCGCCAATCGTGACTGCCCCATTCCAGTGGCACTTGGCAATGGTGCTGTTACAGCAATACATTTGGAGAAAGGGTATTTGACCTATTATCTATCATACGACAACCCGTTCTACAATCTGATGAGCAGTGTTGACCAGAAAAAGGTAAAAGAGGCCCTGCTGATGTGCTTCTTGTGTGTCAATGGCCAAGGCAATAACCAAGGAAACGTGCTTATGGACAAACTCGTGGAAGAGAACTGTGGTTTGAGAATAGTAATCAGCAATTCTGCTAAAGGCAAATTCGAATGCTCTGCAACCGTTCAAGACATACAGACATTACGCAAGAAGTTTGACCTCGATCCGCATGAAGCACTTTATTCTCTTCTGTCACTGAGCATGGAAGCAGAGAAGGTGAATCTTCCAATGAAAATAGAAGAAGGTATAACATTGACCGACTATGGTCTAGATGGTGAAAATATAATTATCACTGCGGAGATGGACGAATACCTATATTCTATAGATCAACTTAATGAGAATATTGGTGCTGTTAAGAGCTCTATATTAGAAGATGGTATTAACGATGCAGATAGTAGGGCACTATATGATCTGTGTAAAGTTAGTCATACGGGACTTATTTATCGCTATGTCGGAAACCTTACTCATAAAAATTGCGACGTTTTTATTAGTAGTGACGAAATACGCAGATTAGTCCCAACACCATCAAATGTAAACATTCAATAATAAACTCACAAATTAATATCTGGTAATAGAGAAAACATTTTAATCACTAAAAACAAAAGAATTATGAAAAAGTATTTAGTTTTCCTGTTTATCGTACTGATAGCAGTAACAGCAACGATGGCTCAAAGCCACAAGTATCAAAGAGGTTATACCCGCAAGAGTACAGGCACTTACGTAACAGGTCATTATAAGACCCGTTCAGACCGTACAAACCATAACAACTTCTCTACAAGAGGTCGTAGCAATCCCTATACAGGGAGTAAAGGCTACCGTGCCAGAGACTACTCAAGTAGAGCATATAATTACGGTAGAAGCAGATCCATCAATAGGGGAAGTCGGGGAGGCCAGTATTATTACAATTCTCGCGGAAACAAGACTTACGTTCCAAAGAGACATTAAACCTAATTGAAGTGGTAAATGAAGGGGTTGAATATAGCCGTGTTCAGCTCCTTTTTCATTTTCTTCCATAGAACCGTTTTGTAACTTATTCATTATGAGGCAATTTCTCGCATCCGTAAACATTCGTTAACTTGCCAGTTTATATTTCTGGTTCAGTTTTTCCAATGCCCGTTCAAGCCTGACAATCTTCCGTTCCATGATTT
>JAEEGL017289582.1_pt1 | contig 12726 bp, 4 predicted proteins | sample 9134231 | NCBI WGS metagenome assembly JAEEGL01 (sample SAMN16246548, study PRJNA631951) | gut metagenome | biome: gut microbiome; feature: rumen; material: fiber-attached | host: Bos | place: Iran: Karaj | collected 2018-10 | reverse complement strand
TAATCTGTAGTAAGCCAGATATTTGTGGTAATAATGTGATGTTCGGCATTGTTTTTTTCATCAGAGGTCATTTTTTTACCGGTAAACGGATTGACCGGATCATTTATCAGACCGTCAAATGCAATTGCGGGGGTATCGGCATTTGTCATAAAGGAGTTGTCAGTAACAAGTTCTTTGCTGTTGAAATCCTTTACCAGAAGCAGCGCTTTGTAAATCATCGGGTCGTCCATATTTCCGGAGCCGTTTTCCGTTCCCTCAGTTATATGTTCATCAAACAAATAATCGAGATCCCTTCCATGATCGGACACAATAATGATTTTTGTATTGTCGTATACACCGTTATCCCTAAGGTAATCCATCCATTTTCCAAGCTGAATAAAAGCGGCCGCGTGGCACTGATAATGAGTCATCTGCTTGACGGTTGATATTTGCATTTCCTTTCCATTGGCAGTGCGGCGGATGCTATGAGCCTCTTCGTATTCTCTGTTGTCGATTTCAAGAGAAGGCTCGTATTCAGGTTCTTTGAGCATTACAGGGTCATGAGCGGTATCGTTTGCAAGCATAAGGAATGTCCCGTGTCCGCTGTCATCTGATTTTGTGATTGCGGGGAGTGCCTTTAACGTGTTGTAAGCTCCTATAAAATAGGAGTCAACGTTATAAAAGCTACCGTGAGCTGTGTAAATGTCAGCTATGGACTGAGATGTTATTCTGCTGTAATGGTTGTAAAGACCTTTGTTGTACAACGGAAGGTGCAGCAATACAGGAGCAGAGCGCATGATGCTGTGTGCGAAGAAATTTCGTTCAAGAGGATCCTCCTGATTGGCGGAATTTGAATTATCTGAAAAAATGCTTTTTGTGTTATATCTGGATATTTCGGGGTAATCATTGTATATTGTAAGATCAGGCAGCCAGTTGAAGCCGGCATAAGGAGGATCGCATACAGTAGTATTGTAGCCGTTCTGAGAAAAAAGGACAGGCATTACTTTGAGTGCCTCGTTAGTTTTTTCGGGTATGGTTTTGTCGCTACGCTTATTGATATTTTCCGGAATATATTCATATCCCCCGAAAAGCGCGGGTGACGCTACCATTGTTGAGTTTCCGTATGACATGGTATTGGGATAATATGTGAATCCGGCAAATTGATCCTTTAATTCAGGCTTTTCTTCTATGATAAAAGGGAAAAAATCACTGATACCGCGGTCAAGCATTATTACTACCACGTTTTTTTCTTTTTTGTCAAGCGAAATGCTTATGCCTTGATTATTTGCTATTTCATCAATTGATCCGCTGATTTTATTCAGGTATGAATTTATGGAGAAAATATTTACGCATGACATTATTATGACCGAAGCGAAAGCGGCAAATGAAATCGAACGAACTAATACGGGAGATTTTTTCCATAGCAGATATAATCCGACTATCAGCACAATTAAGATTACTGTGTTGAGCCAATAGTCTGATCCAGCCGTATACATAATGCTGTCGTATTGAAGCAAGGAGGACATCTGCCCATAATTTTTTCCAAAAAACCAATAATCCGTTATAGCAGCTCCTGATACCGCTATTGCACAGAATGTGAGAATCCTTTTGACTTTTGACGAGGATAAATTGTAAAATACATTCATCCATACCAAAAAGACGCCTGCCGCCAGCGCCAATGAATGCGCCGTGTATCTTAGAGGAGAATGATAATCTGAAATATTGATGAATTCCGCGGGCGATGATTTAATTACAGCTGATGGAATTAATAATCCCGTCAGAACAGCCATAAAAGAACAGCATGCAAGAAAAATCAGTTTATCGGTTTTGTTTGCTTCAGAAATACGGAATGATATCTTCTTATACTTTATTATGATGTGAACAGCCAGAGGAATGGTTAAAAGAATCATGCAGCCAACTACAAATACCTGAATTTTCGTAGTTCTCATTGGCGCTACAAATAATATATATGGAAGAGTTATCAGACCTATTGCGGCAGATATAGAATATAGTACCAATTTTGGATTTTTTAGTCTGTAAAAAATATTTTTTACAAGCGAAAAAAGGTTGTTCAGAGTCCAGTAAAAAACAAGACCTGAGGGTGAGGAATACAGAAAGACAAGAAAGATGAGCGCCATTCCATATAATTGTATCTTACTTTTGACGGGCATACCTTTGGTGTAAATAATTCCCGACACAATATTGATGAGCGTCATTAGTATAGGAAGTAAATTAACAGTGTGACCGGCAATATTCAGAAGACCGTCAGGCTGTCCGAGGTCTCTTATGGAATAGAATGACGCTCTGTTAAGCAGGTCGAGGTTTGAAAGAAAGCTGTATGCCGCTATGAAAAAGGGTATTTCGAGCAGTAATGAAACTGAACCGGCGAGCGAATAATAAGGCTTGTAATTATTTTGTCTGTAATAGGTTTGCAGCATCATAAATCGCTCATCACCGCGGAAGGTGCTTTTAATATGTTTTACACCGCGACTGAGCTTTTCATTTCTTACCCTTTCTTCCTCCTGCATCGCGTCAGCACGTTTGTACAGTGGTAAAATAAGGAAATTTACCGTTAGACTCAGAATAATTATGGATATGCCATTATCAAATGTAATATAGTAGATTGTGGAATATATCACATCGAACAACAATATCAACGGACCAAAGATCATTTTATAAAAAAATTGAATAAAGCTCATGATGGTAAATCTCCTCTTCTATATAACTTAGCTATTTTTTATTACTTATTAGCTGCCATGAGCCAATATCAGAAGAGTCAGTTCTGTCCAGTAGGATCCAATCTAAATCCTTGAATTTTTTTTCATCTCTTGTATAATTGCTAATTAAATAATTCCCTGTAGAAGCTATACGGATCTTTTCAATATTTTTAGCATCATCTGTAATGCTTTTATGGGTAAAAGGATTTACAGGATTTTCGATCAATTCCTTAAAGGCTATTGAAGGAGTATCGGCATTTGTCATAAAGGTATTGTCAATTTTCAATTCGTTGCTATCGAAATCCTTTACCAAAAGTAACGGTTTATGGCTTGAAATATCAAATTGAACATTATCATATCTGTTAGAATCACTGAAAAGATTGTCTAAATTGTAACCGTGATCGGATACGATAATAATTCTTGTGTTGTCATAAAGATCGTTTTGACGTAAATAATCCATCCACGTTCCAAGCTTCATCATAGCTGCCATGTTGCATTGATAATGAATTATCTGAGTTTTATTATGGAAGACTAATTCTCTTCCATCTGCTGAATGACGAACACCGTGTTCAGCTTCATATTCTCTGTTGTCAATTGAATGTGAAGGTTCATATTCCGGTTCCTGGAGCATAGTGATATCATGAGTTGTATCATTTTCCATTAAAATAAATGAACCGTTGCCGCTGTCGATGGACTTAGTAATATCGGGGAGACATTTTAATACCGTGTATGAACTCATAAAGATAGGATCAACCCCGTCTATAGTACCTTCCGCGACATACATATCATCTCCGAGGAAGTGAAAGCCTTTGGAGGAATGATTATATGTTCCTTCGCGATATAGGGCGTTATGGAGAAACAAAGGCGATGAGCGGAAAATACTGTAAGCGAAAAAATTATGATTTCTTAGCTCTTCCGTGTTGGACAAATTGTTGAGATCCATAAGCTTTCCTTTTGCAAGATGGCTTTTGACATTTGGAATATCGTCAAAAATGCTCAGATCAGGAGTCCAGCAATAATTCGCCAAAGGCGGATCACAGATAGTTACATCATATCCGTTTTGGGCAAAAACTGAGGGCATAAGTTTAAGAGCCTGATTGTGCTTTTCAACAACAGAATAGCTGTCGTTTTTGTTAAATTCCTCAGGTGTATACTCATAACCGCCAAAAAGCGCTGGTGCGGCGATAATAGTGCAGTTCCCGTAAGAAATGGTATTGGAATAAAACGTAAATCCAGCGAGCTGTTCTTTCAGTTCAGGTTTTTCTTCTATGATGAAAGGAAAGAATTCACCGATTGCTCTGTCCATCATAATAACCACAACATTTTTGCCATTCTTGTCCAGCGGCAGAGAAATTTCCTTATTGCCGTAGGTTTCCAAAGATGTTTTCAGTTTAGAAATATCTTTGTTTACAGAGAAAACGTTTGCGCATGAAGTGATTACTACTGCCCCGCACAATGCGATTGACACGGATTGGATAATCGCAATCTTATAATTCCATATTAAATATATTATTAAAGCGATAGCAATTAAAATAACCGCGTTAAGCAGCAAATCAGTTTTTGTTTTCATCAGGATATTGTCATATACGAGCAATGACGACATGTTTCCATAGTTATTGCCAAAAAACATGTAATTTGTCACAGCAGAGACGGAGATAATAATTCCGCAGAGACTGAAAATACGTTTAGCGGCAGAAGATGAGAGCCGATAGAAAATATTTATCCATATCAAAAATGTACCTGCTGCTAAAGCGAAAGAATTCAATACATATCTTAGCGGATTATGAAAATCGGATATGTTTACAAATTCATCAGGGGAAGCTTTAATAACGGCTGAAGGAATAAGAATGCCCGCGAAAAATGTCATAAACACACAGCACACAAGAAACAGCAGATTCTCCTGTTTTGATACTTCTTTATTTGAAAAATTAAAAGAAAAATTATACTTCTTTACAGCGTAATAAATAATTAATGGAACTATAAGCATGAGCGAACCTATGACTGAAAAAACCTGAAGACCGTTTGTTCTCATAGGCTTAATAAACAGTATATATGGCAGAAGAACGCAGCCTGTTCCGGCTCCTGCGGCGCAAAGCACGAGTACAGGATTCTTTATCTTGTAAAATACATTTTTTATAAGCGAAAACAGATTGTTAAGAGTCCAGTAAAATACCAGTCCGGAGGGTGACGAATATAAGAAAACGAGGAAAATAAGCGCCATTCCATAGAGCTGAATCTTGCTTTTGAGAGGCATTCCTTTTGTATAAATAACACCGGAAATAATATTTACAGTCGTCATGAGAACAGGCAGAAAATTGATATGATGTCCGGCGATGTTGATAAGTTGATCCGGCTGTCCAAGGTCACGTATCATACCAAACGATGCTCCGTCCAACAGATACAGATTAGACAAAAAAGTATATGCCGCTATAAAAAATGGAATTTCCAGAAGCAGTGAAAGAGAACCGCTGAGTGCATAATACGGTTTATAGTCATTTTGTCTGTAGTATGTCTGCAACATCATAAAACGTTCGTCGCCTTTGAACACACTTTTAATATGTTTAACTCCGCGACTCAGCTTTTCAGTACGGATTCTTTCTTTTTCCTGCAAAGCGTCGGCTTGAATGTAAAGCGGCAATATCAGAATGTTGACTGTGAGACTTAAAAAGATAATCGAGATTCCAATATCCTGAGAGATGTATAGAATAATATTATACATCACATCAAAAAACATTATAAGCGGACCGATAATCAATTTGTATAAGAAAGTAAAAAAGCTCATATCATAATTCCTCTTTCCAAATAAAGCAGAGATACGTAATTATTGATTCGCGGTATTATTTACTTCAAGTAAAGAATGTCTTTTATCAATGAGATAATCAACAACAGCCGATGCCGAATTGCCGATATTAACCCACGTTTCTGAACGAGCCTGTTCACGTCCCTGTGCAAGTTCAGGTGCGTTGAGACAGCTTTCGATCAACTCACCGATTGATGCGAAATTATCCTGAGTGAGCTGTTTTCCGATTTTAGGGAGGATAGAGAATGTCCATAGTTCGTCGTCAAGCCACCATGCGTCGTAAGGTCCCTTGTCAAACGAGGTGTCAGCATAAATAACAGGCTTGTCGAACACCAGAGAAAAATCAAATATTACACCTGAAAAATCTGATATCAGAATATCAGAACGTCTTAATACTTCAAAGTTGTCGTTGCTTCTGTCCCATACGAGCTTGTCTCCTGCGGGGAACCTGTTCATAAGCTCGTCGAGCATTTCTTTCTCTGATGTGAACGACTGTGGGTGAGGACGAATAATAATCTGATATCCGGTTTTCAGAAGAGTTTCGATCATTTTAGCGCCGTATTTGTTGAGAATACTGCTTGGTCCCCATGAAGGAGCGAGCAGAACGGTGACAGGATGTTCTGGAAGCTCTCCGGCATTGAGCAGCTTTTCTCTAAGTGCGTCCAAGTGAGGGAGTCCTGTCAAAGGAAGCTCCTTTTCGGGGATATGTCTGAGCTCTTCAAGCTGGCGTACCTGTTTAACCTGATACTCGCCTGAAAGCATAATTGTGTCATAGTAGTCAATACCGAACATTCTGTAAATTGTAATATCGCTGGCAGCATGTGGTATATGAGCATACCACTTGACATTACGTGATCGCTTCCACTGATAAACCTCTATTCCGGGTGTGCTTGAAAGCACGACGTCAGCTTTAAGCATATTCATGCGGGCAAAAGCCCTGTTTCCGTCGCCAATGAATTCGGCTGAAACACATTCATAATTTTCATTCAGAGCTGGATCGTCAGGAGACGCCGTAAGATAAGCAACCTTCTGTCCGCGCTTTTCAAATTCGTCGCATATCGGCTTGAATACATTCCAGTAACGTTTGCTGTCGGTGAAAATAGCAAAAGGCACGTTGTCGCTGTTTTCAATTTTATCCTGCTTACCGAGACTGAATAAAAAGCGCAGCTTCATGATTGAATTTCTGAGGAAATAGGCAGCCGCGCTTAATACGCCTATAAGTATGGTAAAAAGCATGCTCCCCGTACCAGGGTCGATATAAAAGAAGTTTTGATAGTTAATCATATTGTATTTCTCCTTTGCAGTAGAAAAATTAATTATTATTTATGAAACGCCAGGAACTGAGATCGGTTGTGTCTTTTCCTTTCATACCAACCCAAGCTTTAACTCCGTAATCAGTTCTTCCGTTTTTGTAACCGTCAAGCCAGATGCTTGCAATAGCTATATGATGCTCAGGACTGTTTTTTATTTCGTCGTTTATGGGATTATTTGTAAAAGGATTTACGGGCGAATCTATCAGACCATTAAAGGATAGCAACGGAGTGTCCGCGTTAGTCATAAAAGAATCGTCAGTTTTAAATTCGCTGCTGTCAAAATCTTTAAATAAAAGCAGAGCCTTATAGCACATTACATCGTTAAATTCACTCAGCGAGTCATTATAGCCTTCGGTTATTATCTGGGAGTTAAGATGATCGAGAAATCGTCCGTGATCCGATACAATAATAATCCTTGTATTGTCATATACCCCGTTTTGCCTGAGATAATCGAACCATTCGCCGAGCTTTATCATTGTCGCCATATTGCACTGGTAGTGAGTTATCTGCAAAGGAGTGGTTAAAGCTATTTCTTTTCCGTTTGCGGTTCTTCTGCCGTTAAGCTCATTCTCATAGGCTCGGTTGTCAACAAAATCAGAGAGAGTGTATTCGGGTTCCTGAAGCATGATCACATCGTGAGTTGTGTCGTTGGACATTAACAAGAAATTATTTGTGCCATCGTCATATATTTTTGTAATTGTGGGAAGCTTTTCAAGCACGCTGTAGGACTGTGCGAACTGAGTGTTTTTGTGGTCGCTTCCGCCGGACGCTGTGTACAGATCATTGATAACCTGTACCGAAGATAATCTTGACGAATGATTATATTCGCCTTTGTTGTAGAAGGAAATATGGATCAATACTGGTGAAATCCGGAAAAGGCTGTAAGCAAACATATTTCTGTTCAGAAGCCTTTCCCTGTCGTTGTCGTTATAGCTTATTGTAAATCTGCCTTTGGTGACATATTTTGAAATTTCAGGATATTCGTCGTATATAGCAAGGTTTGGATACCATTGCATTCCCGCGTAAACCGGATCACAGACGGTGGTTTTATATCCGTTGCGTGAAAAAATGAGAGGCATTACCTTGAGAGCCTCGTCCTGTTTTTTTTCTATCGACACGTCCGACCGCCTGTTCATTTCCTCAGGAGTATACTCGTACCCCCCGTAGAGTCCGGGAAAACCAGTCAGAGTTGAATCACCGTAGGAGATGGTGTTTGGGTAGTATGTAAACCCGGAAAACTGTTCTTTCAGCTCCGGCTTTTCCTCCATCATATATGGGAAAAAGTCATTAATTGCCCTGTCAAGCATTATAACAACCACATTTTTTCCTTTTTTGTCCAAAGGCAAATCAATTCCGCTTTTAGAGGCGTACTCAGAAATAGTTGCGGACGAAGAGCTGATTAAATTGCTATATCCGGTTTGAACAGAGACGAGATTCTGGCAGCACATAATTGAAATTGCAACGCAGCCGGCAATGCAAAGATAATTAATAGCGGATTTACGTAATTTCCAAATCAGCAACAGTATGCAGGATAACCCGACTAAAACAACAGAATTTAAAATATTCTGCTCGGAATCTGAAATCAGGAAATTGTCATATTGCAGCATCGGAGACATATTTCCGTAATCCGTACCAAAAAACATGTAATTTGTCAGAGCAGCGCCGGAAAAAAATACGGAAAATAAACTCATTATTTTTCTTGAGGATTTTGAAGCCAGGCGGTAAAAAATTATCATCCATACAAGAAAAATACCTGCGGCAGTTGTAAATGAACTGAAAACATATCTTAACGGAGAATGCACATCAGATAAATTTACAAATTCGTCCGGCGAAGTAGCAATAACGGCGGACGGAATAAGTATGCCAGTCAGAACGGTCATCATAACGCAGCATGTTGAAAAAATGACATCATCATCTTTTGTTGCGTCTGATTTTTTTAATGAGAAGTTTATTTTTTTGACTAAGAAATAAGCGGGAAGCGGTATAAGCATTAACAGCAGACCGGCAATTGCAAACTTTTCAATTCTTTCCGACTGAATTGGGTGGGAAATCAGAACATAAGGCAAAAGGCAAGCTGAAAAAGCAGTGATTATTATACACAGCGCCAACTTTGGTTTTTTCAGTTTATAGAATAAATTCTTTATCAAAGAAAAAAGATTGTTAAGCGTCCAGTAAAAAGCCAGTCCGGAAGGGGAGGAATAGAGTAAAACAAGAAAAATAAGCGCCATACCGTATAGCTGCAGTTTGCTTTTCAGTGGCATTCCTTTGGTGTAGATAATACCCGAAACGATATTGACAGCGGTCATAAGGAGCGGCAGCAGATTAATTGAATGACCCGCAATATTCAGAAGTCCGTCCGGCTTGCTGAGGTTAGGGATCGGTCCGAAAGACGAGCCGATAAGAAGATCAAGCTCCGACAGAAAATTAAAGGCTGCGATAAAAAAAGGAATTTCAAGCAGCAGTGAAACAGAACCGCTGAGAGCAAAATAAGGCTTGTAGTTATTCTGTCTGTAATAGGTCTGGAGCATCATGAATCGTTCGTCGCCCTTGAACGTTTTTTTTATGTGTTCCACCCCGCGTTTTAATTTATTAGTTCTTGCTCGTTCATTATCCTGCAAAGCGTCTGCGCGGCGGTAGAGTGGGAGAATAAGAATATTTATGACAAGGCTGAGGGCTATGATAGATAATCCTTCATTGTCGGTCATACGATACATTAAAGCGTATACAATATCAAAAAGCAATACAAGTGGTCCAAATATAATATTGTAAATAAATGAAAGAAAATTCATGCAATGTCCTCCTGAAAAAAACAGTTGCAGACGGTTATGAAAGGTTACGTATAAAAAACTTTTTACATTATATCATTCAATTAATACATATGTCAATAATTATTTATAACTTAACAAATCTACAAGTTGTGCGGGTTTTGGTCTTGCTTTTTTATTTATATATGTTATAATAGTAGTTGAAAAGAATGTTCCAAGTTTGTGAAAGGATGATAAATTATGAACAAGAACATAAAAAGAATTATTGCTACAGCGCTGATGTGCGCGTCGTTTTCCGGTATGGCGGCGTTTGAGGCGGCTGCGGCGCCAAAATACGTAAACATAACCGGAGATCCAGTTGCTGTGAGAGAAGCGCCTGGTACGTCGGCTAAGTTTATCAAGCAGGTGCGCTACGGAGATCAGATGGTATACCTTTCTGAAAAGAATGATAAAGATGGAGTTCGCTGGTATCAGATAAAGCTTTCTGATGATAAGAGCGGCTGGGTGACTTCCGCTTATGCCGAGACTGTTGATGAAGAGAAAGTCGGCAGGCTTGAGGTAACAACCAAGCTGTTAAACGTCCGTTCGGAGGCGAGTCTAACAGGCACCGTTTTAGGAATTACTAAAATCGGAACCCAGTTTGATTATTTCTCCGTTAAAAAGGACAGCAGCGATCAGACATGGTATTTTGTTCATTACGAAGATGATAAAACGGCATGGCTTCTGGGAACATACTGTAAGGTTATAAACGAGCCGGGCAAGGCAGACTCAACAACCACTACCAAAGCGACTTCTGATAATAAAAACAAACAGGTGGAGATAACCGCAAATCCTGTGAACGTTCGTTCCAAGGCAAGTCTTAGCGGAAGCAAGTTAGGTACGGTTTCAAAAGGGAAGAGATATGAGTATCTTGCCACTGATACAGATGAAAAGGGACAGGTTTGGTACAAAATACGTTATACGTCTGAAAAAACCGGATGGGTTCTCGGTTCATTGAGCAGGATAGTAAATTCCGGAAGCACAACCGAATCCGAAAAAACATCAAAAACAGAATCCACAACAACACAGGCAGCGGAGTCAAAGCAGGTGGAAATTACCGCCGATGCGCTGAATGTGCGTTCAACGCCGGGTATGAATGGTAAGATAATTACCACTGTTAAAAACGGAAGCAAATATAATTACCTTGCGTCGAAGAAGGATTCCGAGGGGAAGACATGGTATCAGATTGAGTATAAATCCGGCAAGAAGGGCTGGATAAGCGCCGGTTATGCCAAAATCATAAATAAAGGCGCAACAACCGCCTCAACGACAACCACAACGGCAACAAAAGCCACGACTTCCGGAAAGAAGGTTCGCATTACAGGCGGAAGAGTAAATGTCCGCGCATCGGCGGGTCTGAACGGAAAGAAGCTCGGTTCGGTAAAAAAAGGTGAGGAATACAAATATCTTGCGACTAAAAAGGATTCAAATGGCGATGTATGGTATCAAATACAGTACACATCAAAAACAAAAGGCTGGGTGCTTGGCTCATTGAGCAAGCTTGTCACAGAAGAGACCAAAGCCACGACAACTACTACAGCTGCGGAAAAAACTGAGACAAAAAAGGTTGAAATCACAGAGAGTCCGGTGAATGTGCGTAAATCGGCAAGCACCGACAGTAAGAAACTCGGCACAACTTCTGAGGGCAAGAAGTATAAGCTGCTTGCCACTAAAAAGGATAAAAACGGAAAAACATGGTATCAGATACAGTACACATCAAAAACAAAAGGCTGGGTACTCGGCACATTCTGCAAGCTGGTGTAATATTAAAAAAATTAACCGATAAAAAACTGTCCGCGTTGAATGTCAATTGCAACGCGGACAGTTTTTTATATTCATGAAAGATTTATCAAATTATAATACCAGACAGCAAAATCAAATCCAATATTTTTTCTCATATGTATAATTTTTTTTACACACCAAACGCTCAAAAAAAAACGCCCTTTCCGAGATAAAGGAAAGCACGCAGGAACTGGAGCGGAAGATGGGAATCGAACCCACACCATCAGCTTGGGAAGCTGAGGTTCTGCCACTAAACTACTCCCGCAAAGGCATGATATATTATATGCCTTTTGACACAATATGTCAAGTGAATTTTTTATAAAAAAATCTCCCTTACCTTAAATTGCCGGTAAGGGAGACAGAATAATTATCAGAACGCGGTTTTTTCCGCAATATAGCTTCTGAGCTGATCTATCGGAATGCGAACCTGTTCCATTGTGTCGCGGTCGCGGACTGTAACGCAGTGGTCGGCGGGCGTCTTGTCGTCGCCGACTGTCTGGAAGTCCACAGTGACGCAGAACGGAGTACCGATCTCGTCCTCTCGGCGGTATCTCTTACCGATGGAGCCTGTATCGTCAAAATCAACCATAAAGTCTTTTGCAAGCTCGGTGTAAATTTCCTCAGCCGCGGGAGTGAGCTTCTTTGAAAGCGGCAGGACAGCAGCCTTGAAAGGCGCGAGAGCGGGATGAAGCCTGAGCACAACGCGCACGTCGTTTTTCGCCTCGTCAACGACCTCCTCATCATACGCTTCGGTAATAACGGCGAGGAAAAGACGATCGACGCCGAGAGATGGCTCGATTACATAGGGAATATATTTCTCATTTGTTGCCGGATCAAAGTATTCCAGACTCTTGCCGCTTGTATTGATGTGCTGGGTGAGGTCGTAGTCGGTTCTGTCGGCAACGCCCCACAGCTCGCCCCAGCCGAACGGGAAAAGGTATTCAAAATCAGTGGTAGCCTTGGAATAGAAGCAAAGCTCTTCTTTTGAATGATCGCGCAGACGGAGATTTTCCTCCTTGAAACTGAGAGAATAGAGCCAGTCGCGGCAGAATGCGCGCCAATATTCAAACCATTCGAGGTCTGTGCCGGGCTTGCAGAAGAATTCAAGCTCCATCTGTTCAAATTCACGCACACGGAATATAAAATTCTTTGGGGTTATTTCGTTGCGGAAGGACTTGCCTATCTGTGCAACGCCGAACGGAACCTTGCGGCGTGTTGTGCGCTGGATATTTGCGAAATTTACGAAAATACCCTGTGCGGTTTCCGGACGGAGATAAAGCTCGCTCTTGGAGTCTTCTGTTACGCCCTGGAAGGTCTTGAACATAAGGTTG
>JAEEGL017162087.1_pt1 | contig 12726 bp, 8 predicted proteins | sample 9134231 | NCBI WGS metagenome assembly JAEEGL01 (sample SAMN16246548, study PRJNA631951) | gut metagenome | biome: gut microbiome; feature: rumen; material: fiber-attached | host: Bos | place: Iran: Karaj | collected 2018-10 | reverse complement strand
TGGTGCTGGGTGACGAGGTTCTGACCCCGGACTCAAGCCGCTTCTGGAACAGGGACACCTACAAGGTGGGGACAAACCCTGCAAGCTTCGACAAGCAGTTTGTCCGGGACTGGCTCAAGGCCAACAACTTGGCGGGGGACCCAAATATCAAGACTCTGCCGGATGAAGTAGTCGAGAAGACCGCAGCACTCTACAAGGAATGCCAGAACAGAATCTGCAGATAAGTAAGAAAGCAATATCATTATCAAGCTCCTCGGTCGAGGAGCTTTTTTATTAAACTAAAGAAAAAAAACTGGAAAAATTGGGAATTCTATAATATAATAAATTAATAGGATTATCCTGATGGAATTGATAGACAATATAGCAAAGACGCTGAAAGATGATTTATCTGTCGAGATCAAGTCTGGCAGCAAGCTGTCCATCGCAGCTGCATGTTTTTCAATCTATGCATTTCAAGAATTGAAACGGGAACTGAAAAGCATTGATGCTCTCCGCTTCATTTTCACTTCTCCCACCTTCACAACTGAAAAGGCAAAAAAAGAAAAGCGGGAATTCTATATTCCCCGCCTGAACAGGGAACGAAGTCTTTATGGAACTGAGTTCGAAGTGAAGCTTCGTAATGAGCTGACCCAAAAAGCTATTTCCCGAGAATGTGCAGAATGGATTAAGGATAAGGTAACATTTAAGTCAAATGTGACGAACGAGAACATGATGGGGTTTGTAGCTCTGGATGATAAATGTTATACCCCTATCAATGGATTCACAACAGTTGATTTAGGATGTGAGCGGGGTAACAACGCCTATTATATGGTCAATAAACTGGAGGCCCCTCTTTCTCAGCAATATCTGGAGTTGTTCGATAGCCTTTGGAATAACCCTCAGAAGATGCAGGATGTGACAGACGAGGTAATAGAAAATATCTCAACAGCTTATAATGAGAATTCCCCTGACTTCATCTATTTTGTTGTCCTTTATAATATTTTCAATGAGTTCCTGGAAGATATATCTGAGGATGTGCTCCCTAACGAGGCGACCGGTTTCAGGAGCAGCAGGATTTGGAACATGCTTTATAATTTCCAGAGAGATGCAGCCCTGGCAATCATCAACAAGCTTGAAAAGTATAACGGTTGTATCCTTGCAGACAGCGTTGGACTTGGAAAGACCTTCACCGCCCTGGCTGTGATAAAGTATTATGAGAACCGCAACAAGTCTGTCCTGGTTCTCTGTCCTAAGAAGCTGGCGAACAACTGGAACACTTTTAAAGATAATTATGTAAATAATCCTATTTCTGCAGATAGATTACGGTATGATGTCCTCTTCCATACAGACCTGAGCCGCGATGTCGGATCATCAAACGGACTTGATCTAAGCAGGCTTAACTGGAGCAACTACGACCTTGTGATTATTGACGAATCACATAACTTCCGTAACGGCGGGCAGATAACAATAAATGATGATGACAGCGAGAAAGAAAACCGGTATCTTCGGCTTCTTAATAAAGTTATCCGTGCCGGAGTCAAGACAAAGGTTCTTATGCTTTCAGCAACCCCGGTTAACAACCGCTTCAATGACTTAAGGAATCAGCTTGCCCTAGCATATGAGGGTGATTCCGGTTCTATCAATTTCAAGCTTAACACATCTCGACCCATTGAAGATATTTTCAGGAACGCACAGAGAGCATTCAACACCTGGAGCAAGAACAAGCCTGAGGACCGGACAACCGAGAACCTGCTGAACATGCTTGACTTTGATTTCTTTGAGGTTCTGGATAGTGTGACAATAGCTAGGTCGAGAAAGCATATCCAGAAATATTATGATACAACTGATATCGGTACCTTCCCCAAAAGGAATATTCCGATATCCAAACGTCCTGGTCTTACAGACCTTGATGATGCCGTAAGCTACAACGATATTTTTGACCTGCTAAGTTTGCTCAGCCTGTGTGTATATACACCATCATTATATCTACAGGCTAGCAAACAGGCAAAATATGAGAATCTGTACGGCAAAAGGGAAGGGAACCGGGGTATCACCCTTGCCGGTCGAGAGGCTGGTATGCTTCACCTTATGTCTGTCAATCTGATGAAACGGATGGAGTCATCTGTATATTCATTCCGGCTCACGATAGGCAGGATCAGGGATCTGATTTCCAGCACAATTGATTCTATCAATGATTTCGAGCATGGAGACAAAAAGAAATCTCTTGAGCTCGGGGATCTTTCCAATGTTGAGTTTGACGAGGATGACCAGAATGACGATATCTTCTCAATTGGCAGAAAGAACAAGATTGATATTGCCGACTTAGATTACACCTCATGGAAGCGGGATCTTGAGAAAGATAAAGTTATCTTTGACAAACTCCTGGAGATGATTAAAGACATAACCCCAGAGCATGACAGCAAGCTGAAGACTCTCTTTGATACTATTGATGACAAACAGAAGCATCCAATCAATGAAGGGAACAAAAAGATTCTTATATTCACGGCATTTGCAGACACCGCAGATTATCTGTATGAGAATGTCAATAAATTTGCTAAGAAGAGGTATAATCTTGATACAGCCATAATCACAGGTTCCATAGATGGGAAGACCACAATAAAAGGGCTCCGTACAGACCTGAATACAGTTCTTACCTGTTTCTCTCCTGTATCCAAGGGAAAAGATCTGCTTATGCCCAATCAGAAGGCAGAGATAGATATCCTGATTGCCACAGACTGTATCTCCGAAGGTCAGAACCTACAAGACTGTGATTATCTTATTAATTATGACATCCACTGGAATCCGGTGCGTATCATCCAGAGGTTCGGCCGTATTGACCGTATCGGAAGCAGGAATTCCTGTATACAGCTAGTAAATTTCTGGCCGGATATCACACTTGATGAGTATATAAACCTGAAAGCCAGGGTAGAGACCAGGATGAAGATTGTGGATATGACCGCCACCGGTGATGACAATGTGCTCAGCCCGGAAGAGAAGGTGGACCTGGAATATAGGAAACAGCAGCTTAAGAGACTTCAGGAAGAGGTTGTTGATATAGAAGAGATGTCTACAGGTATCTCAATAATGGATTTAGGTCTTAATGAGTTCCGCCTTGATCTTCTGGAATATATTAAGGATAATCCTGACTTAGACAAAACACCCTTTGGTCTGCATTCGGTGGTTCCAGCTGCAGAAGATACTCCGGCAGGTGTAATCTATGTCCTTAAGAACAGGGCGAACAGCGTGAATATAGATAACCAGAACAGGCTCCATCCATTCTATATGGTCTATATAAGCAAGGATGGCGAGGTTATTTGTGACCATCTCTCTCCTAAAAAATTGCTTGATAATATGCGGTATCTCTGCAGGGGCAAGACTGAACCTATTCCGGAACTGTACCGGGCCTTCAATCAGGAAACAAGGGATGGCCGGGATATGAAGACATATTCTAAGCTTCTGGGCGATGCCATAAGCTCTATTGTCAAAGTAAAGGAAGAAAGCGATTTGGACGGCTTCCTGGGTGGAGCTGAGGTCAATTTCCTTTCAAATACAATCAAAGGGCTGGATGACTTTGAGCTTATATGCTTCCTGGTGGTCAGGTGAGGGGATAGAGGCATATGTTAGGACTTCCAAAGTCAACAGAACTATCCCGTCAGCTCCCAAAGAAGGCCATATATGCCAGGTTTGGGCTTAATTTGGCCGCCAGAAACCGATTTGACGCAGATATCTCCCGTATAACAATAGTAAATGAGGTTTCTCCAACGACAATAGCCATAGCCCCTGGAGAGAATATAAAGTCGTTCTATGTCCTGCTGGTGGCCTTAAAGAACAAGAAATATGACGAGCGTTTGATAGGACAGCTTTCTAAACTGATTGGACAGAATATGCTCTTTATCCTTGACTGCGGTGATAAATCCCAGCTTGCAGTTTATCATGGTAAAGTCATAACTTCCGGTTGGAAGCCGGGAGATCGGCTTACAATTGCCCTCAAAGGCCAGGATATGGATACGATTTGGCAGAATATAATAATGCAGGTCGGAGATGTGCAAATAGAACAGGGGAGAACTCTGGATGAACAGCTTGCTGTTGATGATCAACAGTCAGCTCTTAAAGAAGAGATAAAAAGACTTGAAAAGCTTGCATGGAAAGAGTCTCAGCCTAAGCGGAAGTATGAACTAGTACAGCAGATAAATGGATTAAAAGATCAACTGTCGGAGTTAGAAAATGGATAAAAAAGCAATAGAAACTTTGGCAGTAGATGCCGTGCGGGATAGTGTTGTAACATCACATTTGTTTGCTCAATTTATATCTGATAATGATAAAGAACCTTCATGGGATGGTCATATTTATATTTATTCAGACAAAAGTAAGACAAATGAAAAACTTAGAGGAAGATTACCGGTTCAGGTTAAAGGGACAGAGAAAAATGACCATTCAAAAGAAGAAATAAGTTTTTCAATATCAACAATTCATTTAACTAATTATCTACGCGATGGTGGTTTAATTTTTTTTGTAGTATATATTAGTCATAATGGCTCAAAAAGACAAATATATTATTTGGGACTTCCTCCGATTAAACTTAGAGAGTTTCTAAAAGAAGCTAAAGGGAAAAAGACTAAAAGTGTCAAATTAAAAAAACTACCTGATGATCCAAATAGAAAAGCAATGATATTTATTAATTGCTTGGATAATTGTAAAAGGCAGGCTAGTTTCGGTGAGGCAAAATTATTCTCATTAGAAGAACTGATGGAAAAAGGTGTTTTTGAGGGAGTTACAATCCCTGTTTCTACTGTTGGAGGAATAGATCCTAAGACTGCCTTATTATTAAATGATGTTTATTTTTATGCCAATATTAAGGGTAGTTCTATTCTACAGCCGCTAGAAATTATACCAAAGACAATTACGGAAACAAAATTTTTAAGTATCCCAATTATGGTTGGTGAAAAACTTTTTTATACTAAAGCAAGTTTAATAAGAAACAAAAATAATATTAGAACTTTAATCGGAAATAGCTTTAATATTACTACAAATTTGCAGGATAACTCGGTAAAAATTGATTATAAAAATTCAGATAGCTTGCGTTCTTTAGTAATTGATCTTGATTTTATTCTTACGTATCTAGAACATAAAAGTTTTAAATTTGGTGATAGAGAGTTTTTTTATGATGAAAAGAATGCTGATTTGTCAAATTTTGATATTGAGAATGAAAAAGAGAGACTTAAATACTTTAAAAAGGTTGTTCAGGTTTTAGATTTATTAAATTGTAAGAAAGATATTAGCATTAGTTCTTTAACAAAAAATGATTGGTATACTATTAATTTATTCATTCAGACATTAATAGAACATAAGCCTATTAACGGTGTTGGAAAAGAAATTCCATGCATCAACACTTTAAATATAGGATCTTTGTTTTTTATTGTATATTTTAAAAAAATAAGTGATAACCCAGAATTATATGAGGTTTATGACTTTTTTAATGTTGAATTACTTGTAACTTATGATAGTAAAGATGGGGAAAAATTTCCTATTTCTCAGTATTTTATCCTTCATTCTGATGATTTATTGAAAGCAGATAATATTCGTTTTGACCTACTTCTGGATTCATTTAAGAAAATTCCAAGACATCCTGAATTAATGTCAAGAGCTAATGAGTTTATGCTTAAGTTACTTATTGCATATGATAAGGTGCCTGAGAGAAAGGAATTATTGCAAGCAGCAGATGCTTTTGCTGATTGGATAATGGGTGCAAGTGATGATGAAGTATTGTATGGGATTCGCTTATTAAATAAACTTCAAATTGAAAAACGTAAAAATGGTTTGAATAAAAAACAAATAAAAGAACTTTATAAATATTTAGAAACAAAAGATATGAGCGAGGATTTATTAGTTGGAACTTATCTTTTGCTTGATCAACAAGAAGCTGCAGAACTTCATTTCGAAAAGCTTGAGCCTCAAAAGCAAGAAGAATTTAAAAAATACCCTATTTACCACTTTTGGAATAATACAGGAGAATTATAAAAATGGATCATTTAAAAATGCACACACCTAACATAGTTGACGAGAATATTAAACACATAGGAGAATTGTTTCCTAATTGCCTAACTGAACGTTTGGGAGAGGATGGTAAACCAGAAACTTGCATTGATTTTGATATGCTTAGACAGGAGCTTTCTTCTGTTGTTATTAAAGGAAATGAGGAGAGATATCAATTCATATGGCCAGACAAAAAGAAGTCTATTCTTCTTGCTAATGCTCCTATTTCTGCAACACTTCGACCTTGCAGAGAAGAAAGCGTTGATTTTGACAATACTGAAAATCTATACATTGAAGGCGATAACTTAGATGTATTAAAGCTTCTAAGGGAAACTTATTTGAATAAAATAAAAATGATTTATATTGACCCTCCATACAATACAGGAAATGATTTTGTCTATGAGGACGATTTTGCCGAAGATGTAGATACATATATGACTAGAAGTGGACAATATGATTTAATGGGTAATCGTCTTGTTCAGAATACGGAGAGTAATGGCCGTTTTCATACCGATTGGCTGAATATGATTTTCCCTCGCCTTAAACTTGCGAAAGACCTATTATCTGAAAACGGAGTTATTCTCATAAATATGGATGAGAATGAAATAACAAATCTTCAGCGTATTTGTCAGGAGATTTTTGGCGAGCAAAATGATCTTGGAACCATTGTGTGGGATAAGCGAAACCCGAAAGGAGATGCTCATGGCATTTCATATCAGCATGAGTATATCCTTGTTTATGCTAAGAACAAAGTTGAGTTTATCTCCACCAATAATGTTCAACGACCTAAAAAGAATGCATCTGCCATACTAAAAAAAGCATCTCAACTATATGCAAAAAAGTCATTGGTGTATACTTTAGATGATATTAATAAAGATTTTTCTGCATGGATGAGAAATCAGACAGAATTCTCAGGTGGAGAGCGAGCATACAACAAAATAGATGATAATGGTGATGTTTACCGTCCTGTTTCTATGGCGTGGCCAAATAAAAAGAAAGCACCTGACGATTATTTCATTCCGCTTATTCACCCAATTACAAAAAAACCATGCCCTGTTCCAGATCGTGGGTGGAGAAATCCTTCCTTAACCATGAAAAAAATGATGGAGAATGGAGAAATACTATTTGGGAAGGATGAAACAACTATTCCTAACTGTAAATACCTCCTTAAGGATAATATGTTCGAGAATATCCCTTCTCTAATTTATTTTGGTGGTAGCGACACCGCATACCTTGAAGAAATAGGTGTACCCTTTGATACACCTAAAGTTGCTGAAATCTGTAAAGAGCATATTTTGTCATTTTCTTCTGGAGAAGATATTATTCTTGACTTTTTTTCAGGATCTGCGACAGTTGCTCATGGCGTTATGCTTGCAAATGCACAGGATGGTGGCTCTCGTCGTTATATTATGGTTCAGCTTCCTGAAAAGTGCAATGAATCATCTGCTTTATATCATAAGGGATTTAAAACAATTTGCGAAGCAGGTATTGCAAGAATTAAACGAACAAATGAACGTATTGTTGGAATTAATGACAAGGGATTCCGTGTCCTAAAGCTTGATAGTAGCAATATGAATGATGTGTATTACAATCCTGCAGAATATAAGCAAGACTTATTTGACAAATTGGCAGACAATATCAAGCCTGACCGTACTCCAGAAGACCTTCTGTTTCAAGTGATGCTTGAATTTGGTGTTCTGCCTTCCAGCAAGATAGAGGAGATAACAATAGCAGGCAAGAAAGTCTTCAATGTTGCTGATGGATTCCTGCTTGCTTGTTTTGACAAAGGTGTTTCAGATGCAGTTATTACTGAGATTGCAAAAAAGAAACCATATTACTTTGTAATGCGAGACTTATCCATGGCTTCTGACAGTGTGGCAGTAAACTTTGAGCAGATATTTGAAACCTATAGTCCTGAAACTATTAGAAAGGTGTTGTAAATATGGAACCAATAATTACAGATCGAAAGGTATTTGAGCAAGTTTATTGGAAATACTACTTAATGCTTGAACAAAGTTTTCTTGATGTCGAGCGTTATCTTACAATAGATAGGATAAATTTTGTTGCATTTTCTAGTGAATATATAAAACAATACCAAACGATATGCAGTGAAATTGATGTTGTTGCCAAATCATATTGTCGGGAATTAGAAAATGATTTTAATGGCAATAATATTAATAAATATTGTAAATGTATTTTAGATAATAATTCAGATTTCACCAAAAGAATAATTAGAGTAAAAGGTCCTGAGTTATCTTTAAATCCATGGAAAGATTGGAAATATAAGAGTAACCAGTTAAAAAATGGTACTTCTAGCATTGTATCTGATAATCCTGATTGGTGGCAATGTTATAATAAATTAAAACATAATAGAACTACAACTAATAGATCGATAGGAATTCCTTATTATAAACTTGCTAATCAAGAAAATGTTCTTAATTCTCTAGCTGGTCTTTTTCAGCTGGAAATGTATTATTTTAGGCTGCTTCATCATAAATATTTCTCAACTGATCCTGATATGCCGAGTGAACCATCAAGTATTTTTATAATTGAAAGCTGGGGAAATATATGGACTACTGCAAGGGGTGGTTTGGCATTCCGTGGGTAAGAAAAGATGGTTTATAAGGTATTTTTGCTTTGAATAATTTGGAGAAGTAAATGAAGTTTAATTTTAAAATTCAGCAATATCAGACAGATGCAGTTGATGCTGTTGTTCAGGTGTTCAATGGTCAGCCTAAATATGAACATACTAGTTATAACCGGGATATGGGTTCCAAGGCCTTGGACATTGCTCCTACCTTAGATTTCGAAGATGATACTGGTTATAAAAATGAGGTTGTGGAACTGACTGACGATCAACTTCTTGCAAATATACGACATCTGCAGACATTAGGCAATATCAAGCTTTCAAATGCTTTGGTGAAGGATTTAGGTTGCTGCAGCCTTGATGTAGAGATGGAGACTGGAACAGGTAAGACCTATGTCTACATCAAGACAATGTTTGAGCTTAACAAACGGTATGGCTGGAGTAAGTTTATAGTGGTAGTACCTTCTATAGCTATCCGGGAGGGTGTTAAAAAGTCCTTTGATATTACTGTTGATCACTTTATGGAGCATTATGGAAAGAAAGCTCGATTCTTTATATATAACAGCTCCAACCTGAACCAGCTTGATACTTTTTCGGCCAATTCCGGCATCAATGTTATGATTATAAATACCCAGGCATTCGCATCATCGCTTAAGGAAGGCGCTAATAATAAAGAAAGTCGTATCATCTACTCCAAGCGTGATGAGTTTGCTTCCCGCAGGCCTATAGATGTAATCAGCGCAAATAGACCTATCATAATACTTGACGAGCCCCAGAAAATGGGTGGAGATGTGACTCAGAAGGCTCTTAAGAACTTTAAACCGCTGTTTTCTCTGAATTATTCAGCTACTCATGCAAAACAACATAACCTTGTGTATGTTCTTGATGCTCTGGAGGCTTACAATAAGCGGCTGGTGAAAAAGATTGAGGTAAAAGGATTTGAGGTCAAGAATTTCCGTGGCACAGACAGTTACCTATATCTTGAGCAGATTGTTCTTTCGAAGAACGAACCTCCTAAGGCGCGGATTGAGCTTGAAATAAGCTACAACAAATCAATTAATAGGGAGACCCGTAAAGTCGGAGTTTCAGATGATTTATACTGGCTTTCTAACAAGATGGAGCAGTACAAAGGATTTACTATCTCCGAGATAGACCCGATACGGGGAACTGTTACTTTTACCAATGGGGAGATAATTACTGTTGGGCAAGTGCGGGGTGATGTCTCGGAAAAGGACATGCGCCGTATTCAGATACGGGAGACAATCCTTTCCCACTTTGAGAAGGAGGAGGCTCTTTTCAACAAAGGCATCAAGACACTTTCACTGTTCTTCATCGATGAAGTCTCAAAATACCGCCAGTATGACGAGAACGGAGATGAGAAGCTTGGAGAATATGGGCAGATTTTTGAACAGGAATACAAGTCTGTCCTTGATGACAACATCTCCCTGTTTAATGGTCCTTACCAGAAGTACCTCAAAGGTACTTGCAGTGATATTTCTGCCACCCATAAAGGTTATTTCAGCATAGACAAGAAGACAGGTCATAGCATCAACAGCGAGCTTAAGCGAGGAAGTGAATTCTCTGACGATATTTCTGCTTATGATTTGATCTTGAAGAATAAAGAGAGGTTGCTGAGCTTTGAAGAACCCACACGGTTTATATTCTCCCATTCTGCACTTCGGGAAGGTTGGGATAATCCTAATGTGTTTCAGATATGTACTCTTAAGCATTCTGATAGCAATACTGCAAAGCGTCAGGAGGTTGGAAGGGGACTGCGGCTCTGTGTCAACCAACAAGGCAACCGGATGGATGCCGAGAGTTGTGGCGATTCTGTCCATGTCATCAACAAGCTTACTGTTGTTGCTAGCGAGAGCTATAAAGATTTCGTGAAAGGGCTGCAGGAAGATATAAAGAAAAATCTCTACGAACGGCCAACAAAAGCTTCTGTTGAGTACTTTGAGGGTAAGACTGTCATGATAGGGGAGCAGCCTGTCCTTATTGATGCTAAACAGGCAAAGGCAATCTATAAGTATCTGCTTAAGAATGACTATATCGATGATGACGATAAAGTAACAGACTCTTACCGTGCAGACCTTGCTAATAACTGTCTTGCTCAGCTCCCTGAAGAAATGAAAGATATCAGCGTAGGGGTGCACAAACTTATCCAGAGCGTATTTGATGACAGCATTCTTAAGGATATGATTACCGATGGACATGAGACCAAGGTCAGGGACAACCCACTTAATGATAACTTCTATAAGAAAGAATTCCAGACGCTTTGGAATTACATAAACCATAAATATGCTTATACTGTGGAATTTGACAGTGATGAACTTATTCGCAAGGCTGTGGCTCACATCAATGGCAATTTGTATGTCTCCCAGCTCCAGTATACTGCTACTGTAGGCCAGCAAAAGAGTGATATGAACGAGTATGAGGTAGGGCGAGGTGATTCATTCGGCTCTACCAAGACAAGGACTCAGACACTCAGACATGCCGAAGCCAGCCAGATTAAATATGACCTTATCGGCAAGGTTGCAGAAGGAGCAGTACTTACCCGCCGTACTGTTGCAAATATTCTTTCAAATATAGCACCCGATAAGTTCAATATGTTCCGCTATAATCCTGAGGAATTCATCACAAAGGTTATAAGACTGATTAAAGAGCAGAAAGCCTCGTTGATAGTGGAGCATGTTGTCTATAACCAGATTGAAGGCACCTACGACAGTATTATCTTCACAGACGAGAAGATTTCCCAGCCGTTTGAGAAGGCTTTCAAGGCTAAGAAGGCAATCCAGGACTATGTGTTTACTGATGGTTATGCCGCTGATGGCCAGTCTGTAGAGCGTAAGTTTGCTACTGACCTTGATTCTGCGGAGGAGGTTGTTGTTTATGCAAAGTTACCCAAAGGATTTGCCATTCCGACTCCTGTGGGAAATTATTCTCCCGACTGGGCTATTGCTTTTAAGGAAGGCAGCGTAAAGCATATTTATTTCATTGCAGAAACAAAGGGGTCCATGGATTCACTTCAGCTCAAACCGATAGAACAGGCTAAGATATCCTGTGCTTCAAAGCTGTTTAAGCGTATCAGTTCCGATAAAGTCGTCTATGGTGTGGTAAATAGTTATCAGGCTCTTATGAATCAAGTGATGAAGGATAATACATATATATTTAAAGGTTATTCAACTGACCATGCAGTTTATGATCAGGAAGCAGCCGAAAAGCCACTTTAATTTGATCATTTCTTATTTTAATTTTATCATTTTGCCCTGAAATGATGTAATTACACCCGATCTTCGTGATACTCCTTCCCATCCAAGTCCTTCCATTGGAAGAGGCCATCCTCCAGGATCATATAGCTATGGAAGCTTCCATTCTTTGGAATTGAGGTTGAGCCTGGATTAAGATACAGGTTGTCGTCCCCAAACGGCTCCCAGGCCGGAATATGGGTGTGGCCATGGAGCAGGATATCCCCTTTCTGCAGTGGCGGCGGGGTCTTGGTGTTGAACCTGTGTCCATGGGTCACATAGATAAGCCTTTTGTCCAAAGGAAGAATGCAGTAGTCTGCCATGATGGGGAACTCCAGCACCATCTGATCCACCTCTGTATCGCAGTTTCCCCGGACACAGATAATCTCTTTCTTCATGCTGTTCAGAAGGGCAATCACTTCCTTGGGAGCATATTCTTTTGGCAAATCATTCCGTGGCCCGTGGTACAGGATATCTCCCAAAAGCAGCATTCTGTCAGCCTTTTCTGCTTTGAATGCCTCTATCATCTTCCTGCAGTAGTATGCAGAGCCATGTATATCTGATGCAATAAAAAACTTCATGTGGATATTATGCAACAACTTTTTTCTTGTGTCCATTCTGAAAAATCAGTATTATTAAGCTGAGGAGAGCATATGAGCACACCATCAATCGTCTATTTCACACGGGATTTATCACCGGAGGGGCTGCACAAGGTCTACAGCAGGATCAATGAGAACATGACCGGCAGAATTGCCATCAAACTTCATACTGGCGAGAAGAACGGTCCCAATATCATTCCCAGCTCTTGGGTCAAGGCTTTCATGGCCACAGAGGATGAGCTTAAGAAAAATGGCACTATCGTAGAGACCAACACATACT
>JAEEGL015920714.1_pt1 | contig 12726 bp, 13 predicted proteins | sample 9134231 | NCBI WGS metagenome assembly JAEEGL01 (sample SAMN16246548, study PRJNA631951) | gut metagenome | biome: gut microbiome; feature: rumen; material: fiber-attached | host: Bos | place: Iran: Karaj | collected 2018-10 | reverse complement strand
GTTAAAAAAATGCCGAGGACTGTGTCCTCGGCTATAAGCAGGGCTACAAGGACTCGAACCTTGAAAATGACGGAATCAGAATCCGCTGCCTTACCATTTGGCTATAGCCCTATGTGCATTACGAAAACACATTATATACAATTAAAAATCATTTTGCAAGGATTATTTTTCATCTGCCATAAGATGGCTTATAAACTGGCCTGCGGTCCTGCCGGAAATACCTCCGTGGCTCATTTCCCACTGGTCGCTTAAGAGGAAAAGCTTCTCATCTTCCATGGTAATACCGTTCCTGTCCGCAAGAGCTCTTACTATGTCGTGATAAAGCTTACGGTCCGGCTTGTAATAACCTATGGTGACACCGAAACGGTTTGAAAGAGAAAGTTTTTCTTCCATGGTGTCGGATCTGTGAATATCATTATTGTTCTCCACATCATCCCTGTCGGTCCACATCTCCCTTATGAGATGGCGTCTGTTTGAGGTGGCATAAATAAGAATATTCGAAGGCTTGGTCTCAAGACCGCCCTCGATGACAGCTTTAAGGAATTTATATTCGGACTCATCTTCCTCAAAGGAAAGATCGTCCATATATATGATGAATTTGTAATTTCTGTTTTTGATCTGACTGATCAGCTGGCTTAAATTCCTGAACTGATATTTATAGATCTCTATCATTCTCAGTCCGGAATCGTAATATTCGTTTACTATGGCCTTGATGCTGGTGGATTTTCCCGTACCGCTGTCACCGAAAAGAAGGACGTTATTGGCTTTCCTTCCGTTCACAAAGGCCTCGGTATTTCTGATGAGCTTTTCCTTCTGAAGCTCATATCCGTGAAGATCATCCAGTACCACGGGCTCCATATTTGCCACAGGCTTAAATGTGACAGTTCCGTCAGGATTTTCAGCTATTCTGAATGCTTTGTTAAGGCCGAACATTCCCACACCGTAATCTCTGTAGAATCCGGTAATGATCCTGAAAAACTCCTCGGGATCCTTCGCGGCAGCAAGTTTATCGGAAAGAGCCCTCACCTTGGCACTGACATTGCCGTTATACATAAGGGCGGGTTTTTCGATAGCATGGTACTCAGTTATGCAGCTGAACACATCTGTTTTTAACAGATCCTCGATCCAGGAAAAATCATAATGAAACAGAGCGATGAAATCGGCAAAATCACTCTTTGCAAAATGATTCACGCTTCCTTCGCTTCCGCCGGTTTTCTCTGCGGTCAGGGTAAAGGGATTCTCTGCAGTGACAAGAAGATATGTCAGATAATTCTGCCATAGATTATTATCGAAAGCATAATCCGTGGATATCTCAAGTATGCGCTTTATCTGGGCATTTACGACGGATGTCATCTCTCCGGGGTCAAACTCACCACTGCGCAGAGTTCTGCACACAAAGGAAAGACGCATGAGAATGGAATCCTCAGGCATCCCTCCGTATATGAGCAATCTGGAAGTATAACGATCCATCTTTTACCTCTTATACTTCAAACATAAGATCTTCGTAAGTAGGTACGGGCCATACTCTCTTGTCTACGAGAGTTTCGAGCTTATCAACGGGCTCTCTGAGTTCCGTCATTGCAGGTACTACATTGTCTCTGTAAGCAACCGCCTGATCCTTGCCGTATGCCATTGACTTAGCATCATTAACCTGGCTCTCAAGGATCTCCACAGCACGTAAAACAAGTGAAAGCTGGGCACCGATCTCCTTAAGGATCTTGGTCATGGCAGATACATCACCGCCTGCATCCTTAACGGCATTGATGGTCTCGGCAAGAGTCTTCTCGTACTTTACAACAGAAGGAATGTAGAGTTTTCTTGCCATTCCTATCATGGTATTTGCTTCGATATTGATGCTCTTTGAATAGGTCTCGTATACGATCTCTTCTCTTGATTCAAGTTCAACCTTGGTGTAGATTCCGAATCTTTCGAAAAGAGCGACGGACTTTTCTGTGGTAAGAGCCCCTGCGGCATCAACCATGGTGCGGATGTTGGGAAGGCCCCTCTTTTCAGCTTCTTCAACCCAGGCATCGGAATAACCGTCTCCGGAGAAGATTATCCTAACATGCTCCGCAAGATATTTCTTGATAAGGTCATGAACCGCAAGTTCGAAATTGTCAGCCTTTTCAAGCTCATCTGCGGCATCGCAGAAGCTTTCGGCCACAATGGTATTGATGGCGGTATTGGCATCCGCTATGGAATCGGAGCTTCCCACCATACGGAATTCGAACTTGTTTCCGGTAAATGCAAAAGGTGAAGTACGGTTTCTGTCGGTGGCATCCTTCTCAATATCGGAAAGAGTTGACACACCTGTCATGAGTTTTCCGCCATGGATGGAATGATCTGCCGCACCGGTTTCTACCAGCTGCTTTACAACATCCTCAAGCTGTTCACCCAGGAACACACTGATGATGGCAGGAGGTGCTTCATCGGCGCCCAGTCTGTGCTCATTTCCTACATTTGCGGCACTCTGCCTTAAGATGTCGGCATGTTCATCAACCGCCTTGAGGATACATGCAAGAACCAGAAGGAACTGAACATTCGCCTCGGGAGTCTCTCCGGGATCAAGAAGATTGACACCGGTGTCAGTTGTAAGAGACCAGTTATTATGCTTACCGGATCCGTTAACTCCCTCGTAGGGTTTCTCATTAAGAAGGCAATGAAGTCCGCGTCTTTCGGCAACTTTCTTCATAGTCTCCATGATGATCTGGTTATGGTCAACAGCGATGTTTGCGGTCTCGTATATGGGAGCAAGTTCATGCTGTGCGGGTGCAGCTTCGTTGTGCTGGGTCTTGGCGGTAACACCGAGCTTCCAGAGTTCGAGGTTTAAATCCCTCATGAAAGCTCCGATCCTCTCTCTTATGGCTCCGAAATAGTGATCGTCCATTTCCTGACCCTTGGGAGCGGGGGCACCGAAAAGAGTTCTTCCGGCAAATACCATATCGGGGCGTCTTAAATACTTGGCTCTGTCCACAAGGAAATATTCCTGCTCGGGTCCTACCGAAGGAGTAACCTTGGTGGCAGTCTTGTCACCGAAAAGCCTTACTATCCTTAAAGCCTGCTCGGAAACCACTTCCATAGAACGAAGGAGAGGAGTTTTTTTATCAAGAGCCTCGCCGGTATAGGAGCAGAATGCCGTAGGGATACAAAGAATAACTCCCGTTGCATCTTCCTTAAGGAATGCGGGAGAAGTGATATCCCAAACCGTATATCCTCTGGCCTCGAAGGTTGCCCTGAGTCCTCCGGAGGGAAATGATGATGCATCCGGTTCACCCTTAATGAGCTCTTTTCCGGAAAACTCCATGATCATCTTACCGTTGCGGTCAGGATGGGTAACGAATGAGTCATGTTTCTCGGCCGTAATGCCGGTAAGAGGCTGGAACCAGTGTGTATAGTGAGTCGCACCGTTTTCCACAGCCCATTCCTTCATGGCTCCCGCCACGATATCCGCAGATTTTCTGGACAGTTCTCCGCCGTTTTGCATTACGCCGGATACTTCCTCAAACACCTCTTTGGGGAGTTTTTCCTTCATCTTTCCAAGGGTGAAGACCTTGGATCCGAATATCTCCTCGATATTTACATTTTCGGTAACTGCATTTTCAGACATTTAACTTACTCCTTGTGAAAGTATTTCGTCTTTTAGAGCCTATCTTTTATCAGTTTAAACACTTGTACCCGATTTTTCAAATATTCTTTGAGATCCGGGTTCATTCATTTCCTTCGGAATTCTCAGTATCTTCAGGAGCAGATGTGTCTTTTTCGGGCTTTACGTAAAGATTCTGATGCAGATAATCTTTATTGGCCTCAAAGTCAACGCCCAGAACCGCCATGGAATCTATGGTCTCATTCCACCAGGTGCCCTCAAGAGGAAGGCTTGCACTGACTCTTTCATACCTCAGCATAAAAGGAGCTTTGAGCACCAGACCGTAGCATTCGGACAGGGTGAGGTTTGTTGTAAGATTCGGGCAAAGGGCTTCGATAAATCCGTTATAGTCTTTCATCACAGCGGAAGGAAGCTTTTCAATTATCTGCTCCATGACCTTACGCTGACGCTCGGTACGTCCGAAGTCCATTCCGATATATCGGTTTCTTGAATAAGCCAGCGCCTGGGGACCGTTTAAATGGATCATGCCGCCCTCAGTCTGCTGGAGGTAGTTGTATCCGAATTCGTGGCCCGTGAGTTCGTTATACTCGTTTAAGTATGCGTTGACCCACATCACTTCTTCTGCGGAAAGTTCAAGGTCCACACCGCCCACTGCATCTACCACATTTGCAAAGGCTTCAAAATTCACCAGCACATATCTGTTGACCGGGATATCAAAATTCTTCTCAATGGTCTTCATGAGAAGCTCTGCTCCGCCGTATGCATATGCGGCATTGAGTCTGTTGGATCCGTATCCGGGTATCTCTACGTACACATCCCTTAAAACGGAGGTCATGAGAACCTTTCCGGTAGTCTTGGATACGGATACCAGTATCATGGCATCGCTTCGTCCGTCTTCTCCGTTTAATCTGGAATCATTTCCTATCAGAAGAATATTGGTAACTCCGTCCGAAGTGAGGGCCTCTTTTCCCAGGTCTCCCGCTTCTTCGTAGGTCATAAGGGAATATGCCTTCTGAGTCATGTAGTAGGACACTCCGAGAGCGACTCCAAAAAGCACCAGACAGATCACAAGTATGGTGATCATAAATGTTCTGAAAGGATGTCTCTTCTTACGTGAAGGATTATTTTTCTTTCCTTCTCCTCTTCCGCGGGATTCGGGTCTGCCGGACCTGCCCGGTGCCCCGGGGTGTCCTCCCCTTCCGGGTTCTCCGCCTCTGCCCGGTGCTCCTCCACGGCCTCCCGAACCACCACGTCCGGGTTCTCCGCTACGTCCGGGTGCGCCGTCAAGGCCATATGCTCTACCCTGATATTCTCCCGGAGCAGGTCTTCTTCTGCCCGGATTTCCGGGTCGTCCCGGTGCACCGGGACGACCTCCTCTTCCGGCTTCTCCGCCTCTGCCCGGTGCTCCTCCTCGGCCACCTGCACCACCACGTCCGGCTTCGCCACCGCGGCCTCCGTGGGAAGCTCCGTATCTTGCGGAATCATAATCCACATAATCGTCTTCGTTATATGTTACAGGTCTTTCGGTGGTCCTGCTTCTTCTGTTTACGACCTCTTTTTCATTAATCATAAAGTTCTGCCGGATTCCTTAATCCCTGGATCCGATCCTCCTCATTACATCACCGGCTTCCGGTGAGTATTCAGTATTTTCGCTTTCAATGACTGCCCTGATGAGCATGCTTGCGTGGGGACAACTGTCCATTTCTTTACCGTCGGGGTCATACATCTTAACAGCCCTTGCTTTAAGATTTGTGCCGTCAGGCTTCATTATCTCTATCTCTTCACCCACGGAGAATTTATTTTTCTGGATAAAGGTAATTACGGTCTGATTTCCGCTATTCTCCGCGGTTTCTACGCTGCCAAGGAAAACCGCCTTACTTTCATAGGTCTTTCCGTCATATATCTGACCCTCAGCTCCGGGATTTCCGTAGAAGAATCCTGTGCCGTAAGGTCTGAAGGTAGTCATGGATATCTGATCCAGATACATCTCCCTGTTCTTCTCGTATTTTTCGGGAGATTCAAAATAATCATCAATGGCACATCTGTAGGTTCTGGCCACGCATGCGACATAGAGCGGATTCTTCATCCTTCCCTCTACTTTAAGGGAATCAATGCCCGCACTTATCATATCCGGAAGATGATCTATCATGCACAGATCCCTGGAACTGTATATAAAAGTTCCTCTCTCGTTTTCTTCAACGGGCATATATTCACCGGGCCTGGTCTCTTCCGAAACATAATACTTCCATCTGCAGGGATGGGTGCAGGCACCTCTGTTGGAATCACGGCCCGTCATATAGGAAGATAAAAGGCACCTTCCGGAATAGGAAATGCACATAGCACCGTGAACAAAAGCCTCTATCTCCATATCCTCAGGGATATTCTGTCTGATCTCTCCGATCTCTTTAAGGGAAAGTTCCCTTCCCACGACTATCCTCTTTGCACCCTGTCTGTACCAGAAATTACAGGTTGCATGGTTTATGTTATTTGCCTGCGTGGAAATATGGATAACCGCATCCGGCCAGTTTTCCCTGCAAAGATCAAACATTCCGGGATCCGCAATCAGCACGGCATCGGGAGGCTCAGGAAGACTTCCGAGTTCTTTAAAATACTCCGCAGCCTCCTTAAGATCTGCATTGTGGGCAAGGATGTTTGCGGTAATATAAACTTTTACATTGTTTTTATGGGCACGGATTATGGCTTCACCCATTTCCTTCATGGAAAAATTTCTGGCCTTCGCCCTGAGAGAAAAGAATTCTCCGCCCATATAGACAGCATCCGCACCGTAACGAATAGCGGCATCAAAGGTATCGGGGCCGCCGGCGGGAAGCAGTAATTCCGGTTTTTTTCTAATATCAGTCATGCTTTAGTCCTTACACTTATGGTCACACCATCCGCCATTGGAAGTATGGCAGATTCCAATTCCGGTGAATCACTTACGGCTTTCAGGTACTCTCTCATTCTCTCATGAATGGTCCTGTCACGCCTTCTTACGGCAAATCTGGATTCGATCACATCGCCGTCCTGCATCACGTTATCGGAGACAAGAAGCCCCCCCGGAGCAAGCAGTCTGATAATATCCGGAAGCAGTGTAATGTACTGTCCCTTGGCCGCATCCAGGAAGATCAGATCATATGCTTCGTCTTTTAATCCGGGCAATATATCTTCCGCATTGCCTTCCTTAAGATCTATCCTGTCGTCTCCGTGAGCAGCGATGTTTTCTCTTGCCTTTATCAGTCTGGGCTCATAATTTTCTATGGTGGTAATAAGAGCATCCGGGGCATATTCATGCATAAGAAGCGCGGAAAAACCCACAGCGGTTCCTATTTCCAGGATATTGGAGGGTGCGGAATACTTCATGAGAAACCGTAAGAATCCCTGCACCGAGGGTCTTATGATGGGTATCCCGTCTTCAAGAGCCTTTTCCTTAAGATCTTCAAGATGAGGCTCCAGTGACACTTGTGTCAACTCTATGAATTTTTCGCATCTGCTTATATCCATACTCTTTAAAAAATCAGGGCGCCCGAAACCGGACGCCCCCATAATCTTTAATTTGCCGGTGTGACCTCATCGCCACCTTCGGTATCCGTGCCTTCCCCTTCGGCAGGACTCTCAATATTCTCTTCAGCTCCCGGAAGAAGTTCCTCACCCATGGCGGCCTCTTCCATTTCCTTAGCTTCTGTCACCGCAGCGATCTGTTCAAACATCTCCTCGGCAGTCTGCTCGGTACTGAACACATAAGTTCCGCCCTTTACACCTTCACGGTATTCAGAAGCATAATACTGAAGAGCAAACAGCAGGCTGTCCCTTGAAAGTCCCTTGGACTCAAACAGTTCACCAAGCTCCTTAGCGGTAAAATCTACCGGGATCTCAACCTGAACATCACGCCCGTAGCCCTCGGGAGCTATGGGATCCTCGGTAAATACACGATACCCCAGGTCATAACACCTTGTGGCTCCTTTGATCACAAAATATACGATTATAACCCACATGGCGATCCTGAATATCACATCCAGAACCGACAGGGACAAAAATATGGTTTTCTTTTTACTCATGGCAATTACTCAAAATCAAGTGCATCAACTATCCGGAAATTATTATCCTGGATCATACGGCAAAGAGCTACTTCGGCATCAAAAAATGCATCAGCCCTTGGCTCTGCAGCCCTGAAGCCTACAACCTCCGATCTGAACTGATCATATTCCGCCAGGTTGATATCTTCGGATTGCTGAAAAGTATAATTCCTCCTGCGAAAATCATCAACCCTGCGCTTAAGATCGGGATCTTTTTTCAATTCATCAAGAGCGCTCCTGTATTCCTTGTATACGTCGCTGTTTTTTATGGCGGCTATATACGCATCCAGAGCTTCATAATTTCTTTCCAAGACTATCTCCTACGCTTCCTCGATAATGGGAAGTATCATGGGTTTACGCTTGAGATTCTTCCATACAAAATCGCCAAGGGAATCCCTGACAGCGGTCTTAATGGAATTCCAGTCGGATCCTTCGTCCAGTTTTTCCTCAACGGTGTTACGGACAACTTCCGAAGCTTCGCTCAAAAGATCTTCCGACTCTTTTATATAAACAAATCCTCTCGATACAATATCGGGTCCTGCCACCAGCATCCCCTCGGAGGAGATGCACATGCACACGATTATTATTCCGTCCTGTGCAAGACGCTGTCTGTCTCTCAATACAACGTTGCCGACATCTCCTACGCCGGAACCGTCCACAAGGATACCTCCCACGGGAACCTTGCCGTTTATCTCGGCACTTTCGGGACTAAGTTCCAGTATATCACCGCTTGAAAGTATCTTGATGCGGTCCTTCGAAAATCCCAGTTCCCTTGCAATGGCCGCCTGGGCCATAAGATGCTTGTATTCTCCGTGCACGGGCACACTGAACTTCGGCTGAACAAGGCTGTATATCAGCTTGATCTCTTCCTGACATGCGTGTCCGGAAACATGCACATCCTGGAAAACCACATTAACACCCTTCTGAAGCAGCTGGTTGATTATCCTGGTAACGGGCTTCTCATTACCCGGAATGGGGTGTGATGAGAATATAACCGTGTCTCCGCCTCCGATGGTGATCTTCCTGTGGGTTCCGTCCGCCATTCTGGAAAGTGCGGCCATGCTCTCTCCCTGGCTTCCGGTGGTGATAATGACCTGTCTGTCCGCAGGGATCTCCTTCATCTCATCCAGAGTCACCAGTGTGTTCTCGGGGATCTCGATGCATTCGAGTCTCTGGGCGGTGTCGATTATATTTACCATGCTGCGGCCTTCCACCGCAACTTTTCTGCCGAACTTATAAGCCGTGTTTATGATCTGGCGAACCCTGTCCACGTTGGAAGCAAAGGTCGCAACGAAGATCCTGGTATGCTTGTTCTCTTCGAATATGTTATCGAAGATCGGAGCCAGGGTTTTCTCAGAAGGAGTAAAACCGGGACGCTCGGCATTGGTGGAATCACACAACAGAGCAAGCACGCCTTTTTTTCCGATCTCCGCAAATCTCTGAAGATCTATGGCATCTCCGTAAACGGGAGTGTAATCAACCTTAAAGTCTCCTGTATGGACCACACAGCCCACGGGGGAATAGATGGCAAGAGCCGCCGCATCCACGATGCTGTGATTGGTACGGATAAATTCAACCCTGAAATCTCCAAGGTTGATGGACTGACCGAAGGTTACGGTCTTTCGTCTCACGGTATCCATAAGTTTCGCACCCTGGGAAGCATGCTCCTTATCGTACTCCTCCAGCTTGTGCTCGATGAGTCCCATGGTAAGTCTGGTGGCATAAACCGGAGCAGGCACCTGGGAGAGGATATAGGATATGGATCCGATATGATCCTCATGTCCGTGTGTAATTACAAAACCCTTAAGTTTGTCATAATTATCCTTAAGGTAGGTGACATCGGGTATAACCAGGTCAATACCCAGCATGTCATCCTGAGGGAATGCGAGTCCGCAATCCACAACGATAATACTGTCTTCATATTCGAAGGCAGTGATGTTCATTCCGATCTGCTCAAGTCCTCCCAGAGGGATTATCTTAAGCTTGGAAGTCGGAATCTCTGTATTTTTCTTACTCAAATAAATCTTCCTTTCCTTTTGGAAAAGAAAATCTTAAACTCATCAGTCTTCGGAATCACGCTCAAGAGAGATATCATCCAGAAGATCCTCAAAGACAGGTGCCACGGCGTCGAGCTCGTCGTCGTCAGATACGATCACATATCTGCTCTCCTCTTCGCCTTCCTCTGACATGTCCTTAAGGATAAGAGCCTCTCCGTCGCCTTCCTCGAAATCAGTTACCAGAATGTAGTCACGGCCACCCAGTCTGGTCTGCTCAAGCACGAAGAATTCAACGGGGTCTGCTCCGTCGGGTTTAAAGATTATCTTTTCTAATTTTCTTTCTTCATCCATTTTTATATGTTTCCCTGTTCATGTAGCTCTGCAGTATAAGCTGCGCCGCTATCATATCAACATATTTTTTGTGTTCGTTTTTGGGGACTCCCGCTTCATCCATTATCTCATCGGCTTCCACAGTTGTAAGTCTCTCATCTTCCATTATCACGGGAAGTCCGGTCCTGCGCCCCACATTCTCTGCAAACTCCGCTGTAAGACGTGCTCTTTCTCCCTCGTCCCCGGAGGGCATCAGGGGATTCCCGATGATTATGGTACCGACGTTTAATTCAAGGATCAGTTCTTCGATCCTGGCATAGGTCTTGCGAAGCTTGTTCGGATGCTCCCTCCTGATTATCTCAACAGGCTGAGCTGCAAGAAAAAGCGGGTCGCTGACCGCAACTCCCACCGTCTTCGACCCGAAATCAAGACCCATTAACCTTTTCCTGTTTTCATCCATAAAGTCAATTCCAGCCTTTGCTGGCAATGTACTCCAACAGAAGTTCTTCAACCAGCTCGTCACGTTCAACCTTCATGATAAGGGATCTGGCACCCTTATGGCTGGTTATATATGTGGGGTCACCACTCATAATGTAGCCGACGATCTGATTGACGGGATTATATCCTTTTTCCTGAAGAGCCTCATATACTTCCTCAAGAACGGAAGCAGCACCGGAATCATCGGTGGGCACCTCAAAAAACTGAGTATGTGAATTGTCCTTGGGCATCAGATCACCTCCCCTTTAACTACGCATTATTACTGTAGATTTTACCGCATTTGCGGGAAAAAAACAAGTTTCACAGCTGTGTCGGACCATCCTCGGTAAACACGATATCCACCAGATCGCGGGCACATTCCGGGAATTTTCCACCCGCCAGACTCTTTTTTGCACAGATGCCCACTTTCCTGATTATGTTTTTGTGGGAAGAAGTATAAGCCTTGTAGCATTCAAAGAGCTCTCCCTCTGACAAAAACGCCTCTTCCGGCAAAAACAGTACCGCTTCTTTTCTTTCATCAGCTCCCGAAAACTTAAGGCTTTCGGCAGTCATTTTCGGATAACACACCTTTTCGGAATACATTTCCATGTCTTCGAAAAACGCGGATATATCCGGTCCGGAACCGAATGAAGTGAAGGCCAGGAAATCACATCCTGCGAATGCGGGATTTGCACGAAATGCAAGTAATAAACTTTCACAGATCTGTTCATTTATTTTACTCATGGCAGTCACCTCCCTTTTATGTATTATCGCATATTCCATATCCTCAGAGCAAACCGTAAGGGCACATATTATTGACAAAATCCCCTATTTTCACTATATTTTCACAAGACACAAGAGGAAAAACACCATGAATAAAGAAATCTTCAACACATTTTTGATCAAATACGCAGAGATCGGCATCAAGGGAAACAACAGATATCTCTTTGAAGATGCCCTGGTCGCTCACATAAATGCCGCAATGAAGACCATCCCCGGAAGGTTCCTTACAAGAAAGACTCCCGGAAGGATCTTTCTTGAATGCCATGAAGGAAAAGATGGCGCTGCCTTCGATTTCGATCAGGTAGTGGAAAAGCTTACCCACATCTTCGGAATAGTTCATATCTGCCCCGTAGTGGTGTCCGAGGACGAGGGCGAGGAACTTTTAAGAGAAAAAGCCGTTAAATACTGGGGTGATATGTACACTCCGGAAGCAGGCGGAACCTTCAAGGTTGTCTGCAGAAGAGGAAAAAAGAGCTATCCTCTTGATTCCATGGAAGTTGCCGCTGACCTTGGAGAAGCACTTCTCGGTGCATTCCCGAATCTTAAGGTTGATGTCCGGAAACCCGATAAATTCCTGAATGTGGAGATCAGGGATCATATATACATGTATTCCGAGTCCATACCCGGCCCCGGCGGAATGCCCGTGGGTACAGGCGGCAAGGGAATGCTCCTTTTATCCGGAGGCATCGATTCCCCCGTTGCGGGTTACATGATCTCCAAGCGCGGCGTATCCCTTGATGCGGTATACTTCAATGCTCCTCCCTATACTTCGGAAAGAGCAAAGCAGAAGGTTATCGATCTTGCAAAGATCATCTCCGCATACACCGGCCCCATCAATCTGCACATAATAAACTTCACGGATATCCAGCTGGCTATCTATGAAAAATGTCCCCACGACGAGCTTACCATAATCATGCGCCGTTACATGATGAGGATCGCAGAGCATCTTGCATATGAGAACGGATGCCACGGCCTGGTTACCGGCGAAAGTGTGGGACAGGTGGCTTCACAGACTTTTTCATCCCTGATATCCACCAACGAAGTATGCACACTTCCTGTACTGAGACCCCTTATCGCCTTCGATAAACAGGATATCGTTGAAATATCCGAGAAGATCGGTACTTATGAAACATCGATCCTTCCTTATGAGGACTGCTGCACCATCTTCGTTGCCAAGCATCCCGTTACCAATCCCAGCAGAACCGTCATACAGAAACACGAACTTAAGCTAAGTGACGTTATCGATGATCTGCTGAAAAAAGCCTACGAAACCGATGAGGTCATCGAGATCGGAAAATAAAAAAGACCGGAAAGACATGCTTTCCGGTCCATATAAACCAACGGTTTAATTATACTTCGTACTGCTTAAGAACCTCAAGAACGTCCTCAGCTCCGCCCTCGGTGTGAATGTTGAGGTCGATGGGCTTGGAAAGATCGAGACTGAAGATACCCATGATGGACT
>JAEEGL015862882.1_pt1 | contig 12726 bp, 11 predicted proteins | sample 9134231 | NCBI WGS metagenome assembly JAEEGL01 (sample SAMN16246548, study PRJNA631951) | gut metagenome | biome: gut microbiome; feature: rumen; material: fiber-attached | host: Bos | place: Iran: Karaj | collected 2018-10 | reverse complement strand
GTCCTGGTGGTGACGGACGACGGCGTGCCGCCGCAGTACGCGCAGACGCTGGCGGAGCAGTGCAGAGAGCCGCGGCTCTTAGTCGTGCCGCAGGGCGAGGGCAGCAAGAGCCTCGCCATGCTGGAGCGCCTGCTCAGCGCCATGCTGCAGGCCGGTTTTACCAGAAGGGACTGCGTCTGCGCCGTGGGCGGCGGCGTGGTGGGCGATCTGGCGGGCTTCGCCGCCGCCTGCTACATGCGGGGCATCGACTTCTATAATATCCCGACCACGGTCCTGAGCCAGGTGGATTCCTCCGTGGGCGGAAAGACCGCGGTCGACCTGGACGGCGTGAAGAACGCGGTCGGCGCGTTCCATCAGCCCCGGAAGGTGCTCATCGACTTCGACACGCTGGAGACGCTCACGCCGCGGCTGCGGGCCGAAGGGCTCGCGGAGGCGGTGAAGGCGGGGCTCATCGGCGACGCGGCGCTCTTCGCGCTCTTTGAAGAGGATGCGCCGGAGCGGCGCCTTCCGGAGATCATCGCCCGGGCGATCGAAGTGAAGCGGCGCGTGGTGGAGGCGGATGAGACCGAGCAGGGGCTCAGGCGGATCCTGAACTTCGGGCACACCATCGGGCACGGCATCGAGAGCGTCACGGGCCTTCCGCACGGCGCCTGCGTGGCGCTGGGCATGCTGCCGATGTGCGGGCCGGGGGCCGAAGCGCGTCTGCGCGGAGTATTGGAACGGCTGGGGCTCCTCACGGCGGTGCCGGCGGATCCGGAAGCCGTCTACGCGGCGCTGCTGCACGATAAGAAAGCGGGCGGCGGCAGGATCTCCGTGGTCCGCGTGGACGAGCCCGGCAGCTGCAGGGTGGAGGAAGAGGCACCGGAAGCGCTTCGGGGCCTGATCGACAAGGTGGTGAAGGCATGAAGAACACATTCGGAAACAGCGTCTCGCTGACGATCTTCGGGGAGAGCCACGGCCCGGCCGTGGGCGCGGTGCTGGACGGTCTGGCGCCGGGCATCGCGGTGGACGAGGCCTTCATCGCGCGCCAGCTGGAGCTGCGCAGGCCCTTCGGGAAGATCTCCACGGGCCGCTGCGAGGCGGATCCCTTCGAGATCCTCAGCGGCGTTTTTGAAGGCAGGACCACGGGGACGCCGCTCTGCATCGTCATTCCAAACAAGGACACGAAGAGCCGGGACTACGAGGCGACCCGCGCGCTGGCCCGCCCGGGCCACGCGGACTATACCGCGCACGTGAAATACCACGGCTTTGAGGACTACCGGGGCGGCGGACATTTCTCGGGACGCGTGACGGCGGCCCTCGTCGCGGCGGGGGCGGTGGCGCTCTCCGCCCTGCGGGAGAACGGGATCCTCGTCGGCACGCACGTCGCGCGCTGCGGCGGGGCGGCGGACCGGGACTTCGGCGATCTGCGCGAAGACCTCGCGCGCCTGAACGAAGCGCGCTTCGCGGTGCTGGACGAGGCGAAAGGCAGAGAGATGCAGGCGGCCATCGAAGCCGCCGCCGCGCAGGGCGACAGCCTGGGCGGCGTGCTGGAGACCGCGGTCGCGGGCCTTCCGGCCGGCGTGGGCGAGCCCTGGTTCGACAGCCTGGAAAGTATGCTGGCGCACGCGCTCTTTTCCATCCCGGCGGTCAAGGGCGTGGAGTTCGGCGCGGGCTTTGCCATGGCGGAGGGCCCCGGCAGCCGCTGGAACGACCCCTTCTGCCTGGAGGACGGAGAGATCAGGACCCGCAGCAACCACAACGGCGGCATCAACGGCGGCGTCTCGAACGGCATGCCGCTGCTCTTCCGCTGCGCGGTGAAGCCGACCCCCTCGATCTACAAGGAGCAGGACACCGTCGACTTCCTGGCCGGAACGGAAGCGAAGCTGCGGCTGGAGGGCAGGCATGATCCCGCCGTCGTGCACCGCGCCCGCGTGGTGGCGGACAGCGTCACGGCGCTGGTGCTCTGCGACGCGCTCGCGCTGCGCTACGGCACGGACTGGCCGGGAGGCCTCGCGAGATGAGGTGCGGGCTGCTGGGAGAGAAGCTGGGACACAGCTTTTCCAAAGAGATCCACGAAAGCCTGGGCCGCTATTCCTACGAGCTGATCGAGCTGCCGCCGGAGGATCTGGCCGGCTTTCTGCGGGCGAAGGAATTCGACGGGCTGAACGTGACCATCCCCTATAAACAGGCGGTCATCCCGCTCCTGGACGAGATCAGTCCGGAGGCGGCGGCCATCGGCGCGGTGAACACCATCGTGCGGCGCGGGGAGCGGCTCTTTGGAGACAACACGGACTTCGGCGGCCTCCTGGCGCTGCTCGCGCGCATGGGCGCACCGCTCGGCGGGAAAAAGGTGCTGATCGCGGGGACGGGAGGCACCAGCCGGACCGCGCGGGCCGCCGCGGAAGCGCTGGGCGCGCGGGAGATCCTGCGCATGAGCCGGGATCCCAAAAAAGACGCCATCTCCTACGAGGAAGCCTACGCGCTGCACGGCGACGCGGAGATCCTCATCAACACGACCCCTGCCGGCATGTATCCGCTGCCGGAGGAGATGCCGGTCCGGCCGGAGCGCCTGCCCGCGCTGGAGGCGGTTGCGGACGTCATCTACAATCCGCTGCGCACGAAGCTGGTGCAGCAGGCGAAGGCCCGCGGCGTCCGCGCGGAGAACGGGCTCTATATGCTGGTAGCGCAGGCGCTGCTCGCGGCGGAGCGCTTCACGGGAGAAGCGGTCCCGGCGGAGCGGACGGAGGAGATCTACCGCGGCCTGCTGCTGGAAAAGGAGAACGTCGTGCTCACCGGCATGCCCGGGAGCGGCAAGACGACGCTCGGCAGACTGCTGGCGGCTCGGCTCGGCCGGCCCTTTTTCGACAGCGACGAGGAGATCGTCCGCAAGGCCGGAAAGCCGATCACCGAGATCTTCCGCACGGAGGGCGAGGAGGCCTTCCGGCAGATGGAGACGCGCATGCTGGCCTCGCTCTCGCAGGAGGGCGGGCGCGTCATCGCCACCGGCGGCGGCGCGGTGCTGCGCCGGGAGAACGTGGACGCCCTGCGCCGCAACGGCCGCATCCTCTTTCTCGCCCGCCCGCTGCAGGAGCTGCGTCCCACGAGCGACCGGCCGCTCGCGGACAGCGCGGAAAAAATGAAGCATCTTTACCGCCTGCGGGCGCCGTTCTACGCGGCGGCCGCGGATCTGACGATCCCCGTCACGGGGACGCCGGAGGAGACGGCGGAAGCGATCCTGAAGGAGCTGCAATGAAACTTTCGATCATCAACGGACCCAACCTGAACCTGCTCGGCATCCGGGAGCCCGGGATCTACGGCACGGAGAACTACGAGTCTCTCTGCGCGCGGATCCGGGACTTTGCACAGACGCGCGGCATCGAGGCGGAGATCTATCAGTCCAACCACGAAGGCGATCTGGTGGACCGCATCCAGGCCGCGTACGGGAACGCGGACGGCATCGTCATCAACCCCGGGGCGTACACGCACACCTCTGTCGCCCTGCTGGACGCGCTGAAGGCGGTGGGCCTCCCCGCGGTGGAAGTCCACATCTCGGACGTCTCCGCCCGGGAAGCCTTCCGGCAGATCAGCTACGTGCGGGAGGCCTGCGTCGCCACCATCAGCGGGCACGGGACGGACGGCTATCTGGAGGCCATGGAGCTGCTGCTGGAGAGGTGCCGCGCATGAGGATCCGCATCCGGCCTTTCGCTCCGCGGGGGACGGCCATCGCGCCGCCCTCCAAGAGCATGGCGCACCGCCTGCTCCTCTGCGCGGGGCTCTGCGAAGGAGAAACGCTCGTGCAGGGCGTGGAGCTCTCCGAGGACGTCTCCGCCACGCTGGACTGCCTGCGGGCGCTCTCTGCGGACTGCGTCTGTGAAGCGGGAAACGTGCTGGTGCGGAGCGGCGGCCTGCGCTGCGGCGCGGGCGAGACGCTTCTGCCCTGCCGCGAGAGCGGCAGCACGCTGCGCTTTTTCATCCCGCTCTGCCTGCAGGGGCCGCCGGTCTGCCTTACAGGCACGGCGAAGCTGCTCAGCAGGCCGCTCGGCGCCTATGAAGCGATCTGCGCCGCGCAGGGGATCGGCTTCCGGCGGGAAGGAGAACGCCTCTTCCTGCAGGGCAGCCTCGCGCCCGGCGAATTCGTCCTGCCGGGCGACGTGAGCAGCCAGTTCGTCAGCGGTCTGCTCTTCGCCCTGCCGCGCCTAGCGGGCGAGAGCCGCATCCGGCTGGAAGGCCCGGTGGAGAGCCGTTCCTACATCGATATGACCCTGGACGCGCTGCGCTGCTTCGGCGTGCGCGCGGCATGGGAGAACGAGCGGGAGCTCGCCGTGCCGGGCGGACAGCGCTATGCGCTTCCGGCTGCGGCGCAGGGATGCGTCCGCGTGGAGGGGGACTGGTCCAACGCGGCCTTCTTCCTCGCGCTGGGGCTCCCCGTGGAAGGGCTGCGGGAGGACTCCCTGCAGGGAGACCGGGTCTGCGGCGCGTATTTCCGGGCCCTGGACGAAGGCCCGGCGGAGCTGGATCTGCGCGACTGCCCGGACCTCGCCCCCGTCCTCATGGCCTATGCCGCGCTGCGGCAGGGCGCGCTGCTCACGGGCACCCGGAGGCTGCGGCTCAAGGAGTCGGACCGCGGCGCTGCCATGCAGGCGGAGCTGCGCAAGTTCGGCGTCCCGGTGGAGATCGAAGAAGACCGGATCCGCGTGGGCTGCGGGCCGAAAGCGCCGTCCGAAACGCTCTGCGGGCACAACGATCACCGCATCGTCATGGCGCTCAGCGTGCTCTGCGCAAGGACCGGCGGCGTCATCGACGGCGCGGAGGCCGTGCGGAAGAGCTTCCCGGCCTATTTCGAACGCCTGGCCGCGCTCGGCGCGGCGATCGAAGAGCTGCCGGAGGAGCCGGCGGCAGCCGTCGAACGGGGAAGACAAGAATAGCAAGAATAGAAGAAGACCGCATTTGCGTGAAAGAAAGAAGGATATCTATGGAATGGATCAGCAAAAGCAAGATCCTGATCGTCGGCCTCGGCCTCATGGGCGGCAGCTACGCGAAGGCCCTGAAGCGCCTCGGCTATCACGTGAGCGCGCTGGGCAGGCGGCAGGAGAGCATCGACTACGCGCTCGCGCACGGCATCATCGACGAAGGCGGAACGGAGCCGGATCCGGCGCTCGTCGGCAGCGCGGACGCGGTGATCTTCGCCCTCTATCCGGGCGTGTTCAAGCACTGGATCAGAGAGCATCAGGCGCTCTTAAAGCCGGGCGCCATGCTCACGGACGTGACCGGCGTGAAGCGCTGCGTCGTCTATGAGATCCAGGAGATGCTGCGGCCGGACGTGGAGTTCATCGCGGCGCATCCCATGGCGGGGCGGGAAGTGTACGGCGTGGAGAACAGCGACGACCGCATCTTCCACGAGGCCAACTACATCGTCACGCCCACGGCGAAGAACACGCCGGAGGCGGTGGAATGGTGCCGCAGCCTGGGCCAGATCCTGGGCTTCCGGAAGGTCTCCATCCTCTCCCCGGAGGAGCACGACGAGATGATCGGCTTCCTGAGCCAGCTGACGCACTGCATCGCGGTGGCCCTCATGACCTGCAGCGACAACCGCCACCTGGTGGACTACACGGGCGACTCCTTCCGGGACCTGACGCGCATCGCGCGCATCAACGACGCCATGTGGAGCGAGCTCTTCCTGCTGAACAAGGAGCCCCTGCTGCGGCAGATGGACCTCTTTGCCGCGGAGTTCGGCCAGCTGCGCGAGCTGCTCGCCGCGGAGGACGCGGAAGGCCTGCGGGAGAAGATGCGCCTGAGCACCGCGAGACGCGCTTACTTCAACAAAGAATAGAACGTGGATCGCAAATAGACGATCGACGCTGCAACGACCTGCTTTGCGTGCCAGACAAGAGATGGCCGCCGCCGCGGCCGACGCAAAAGGAGAAGAACAGATCATGAACATGGAATTCAAGAGAAAACTGGCCATCCCCATGGAGGTCAAGGAGATGTATCCGCTGACGGGCAAGATGTCGGAGACGGTGGATGCGCGCATCGCCGAGCTGAAGGCGATCTTCAGCGGCGCGAGCGACAAGATCGCGCTGATCATCGGGCCCTGCTCCGCGGACAACGAGGACAGCGTGCTCGACTACATCTCCCGCCTGATCCCGGTGCAGGAGAAGGTCCGGGAGAAGATCCTCATCGTGCCGCGGATCTACACCAACAAGCCGCGCACCACAGGCGACGGCTACAAGGGCCTCGTGCACCAGCCGGATCCCACGGCGCAGCCGGATCTCTTCAAGGGCATCATCGCCACCCGCGAGCTGCACATGCGCGCCGTGAAGGAGACCGGCTTCGCCTGCGCCGACGAGATGCTCTACCCCGAGAACCACAAGTATCTGGACGATCTGCTGGGCTACGTGGCCGTGGGCGCCCGCAGCGTGGAGGACCAGCAGCACCGCCTCACCGCCAGCGCCATCGAGTGCCCCGTCGGCATGAAGAATCCCACCAGCGGCGATCTGAGCGTCATGATGAACGCCATCCAGGCGGCCCAGCACCAGCATCACTTCATCTACCGCGGCTGGGAGGGCCATTCCTACGGCAATCCCTTCGCCCACGCCATCCTGCGCGGCTACGTGGACCAGCACGGCACGCCGTATCCCAACTATCATTTCGAGAGCGTCCGGCGGCTCGCCGCGCTCTATGGGGAGACGGAGCTGCAGAACCCGGCCGTCATCATCGACTGCAACCATTCCAACAGCGGCAAGGATCCCTTCGAGCAGCCCCGCATCGCCAAGGAGGTCCTCTCCTTCCGGAAATATGATCCGGCGGTGAAGAAGCTGGTCAAGGGCTTCATGATCGAAAGCTATCTCGTGGACGGCAGGCAGTCGGTGGGCGGAGGCGTTTACGGCCAGTCCATCACGGACGCCTGCCTCGGCTGGGAGAAGAGCGAGCGGCTGATCCTGGAGATCGCGGACATGCTGTAGAAGGCAGCCCGGCGGCAGCGTTATTATCAGAATTTATACAATAATTCACAGAACGAACGGCGCGGAAGGCTTGTCTTTCCGCGCCGTAAACGATATAATTGTTTATTCTACTAACACACTAAAGCAACGAAAGGGAAGGAATGGACGACAGAGAAGCGCAAGTCTTGCTGGAAATAGAGGATCTCTGTGTGGAATTCCGGACCCTCGAGGGCGTGGTCAAGGCCGTCGACGGGCTGAGCTACGTGCTGCACAGGGGCGAGAAGCTCGGCATCGTGGGCGAGTCCGGCAGCGGCAAGAGCGTGTCCTCGCTCTCCGTCATGCAGCTCATCCCGGATCCGCCCGGGCGGATCACCGGAGGCAGCATCCGCTTCCGCGGCAGAGAGCTTCTGGGCAGCGGGGAAAGGCAGATGCAGAAGATCCGCGGCAACGAGATCTCCATGATCTTCCAGGAGCCCATGACCTCCCTGAATCCGATCATCAAATGCGGCAAGCAGATCGCCGAGCCGCTCCGCCTGCACCGCGGCATGGGCAAAAAGGAAGCCCTGCGCGAGGCGGTGGAGCTGATGCGCGCGGTGGGGATCGCGGACCCGGAGCGCCGGGCCCAGGAGTATCCGCACCAGATGTCCGGCGGCATGCGCCAGCGCGTCATGATCGCGATGGCGCTGGCCTGTCAGCCCGCGCTGCTCATCGCGGACGAGCCCACCACCGCGCTGGACGTGACCATCCAGGCCCAGATCCTGGACCTCATGCGCGAGCTGAACGAAAAGAACGGCACGGCCATCCTTTTCATCACGCACGACATGGGCGTCATCCGCGAGCTCTGCGATAACATGATCGTCATGTACGCGGGGCGCATGGTGGAGAAAGCCGCCGTGGAGGTCCTTTTCGAGCATCCGCTGCATCCGTATTCGGAGGGCCTCATCCGGGCCGTGCCGCAGATCACGAAGGAGCGCGGCGCGCTCTATTCCATCGACGGCAGCGTGCCCAACCCGACGGAGCGCTTTGAGGGCTGTCCCTTCTGCCCCCGCTGTCCGAAGGCCATGGAGATCTGCGCGAAGCGCTGCCCCGCGGCGGTCCCGGCCGGCGAAGGGCGCGAGGTGGCCTGCTGGCTCTACGCCGGCGCGGAAGGAGGCTGCTGAGATGGCGGACGAAAAGATCCTGCTGCGCGTCGAGGACGCCCGCGTCTGGTTCCGCGGCAAGAAGCGCAGCGCCGGCACCGTGAAGGCGGTGGACGGCGTCACGCTGGAGATATATAAAGGAGAGACCTTCGGCGTCGTCGGCGAGAGCGGCTGCGGCAAGAGCACGCTGGGCCGCCTGCTCGTGGGACTGGTGGACCCGGTCTCCGGCAACGTGCAGCTGGAAGGCAGGAACGTCAACGGCCTGCGCGGCGCCGCGGCCAGACAGGTCCGGCGGGAGGTGCAGATCGTCTTTCAGGATCCTTCCGCAAGCCTGAACCCCAGGCGGACGGTGAAGCAGATCCTGGAGGAGCCCTTCCTGGTGCACCGGCTGGGAGACGCCGCGTTCCGGGAAGGCCGCATCCGCGAGCTCCTGCAGCTCGTCGGCCTGGACGAGTATCACCTGAGCCGCTATCCGCACGAGCTCTCCGGCGGACAGAAGCAGCGCGTGGGCATCGCCCGGGCGCTCGCGCTGGAGCCCAAGCTGATCGTCTGCGACGAGGCGGTCTCGGCGCTGGACGTCTCCGTGCAGGCGCAGGTCCTGAACCTGCTCCAGAGCCTGAAGGAGAAGCTCGGCCTCACCTATTTCTTCATCTCGCACAACCTGAGCGTCGTCTACCAGGTGAGCGACCGGGTGGCGGTGATGTACCTGGGCAAGATCGTGGAGCTCGCGCCCTACGACCAGATCTACGAGCGCCCGCTGCATCCCTACACGGAAGCCCTGCTCTCCGCCATCCCGCGGGCCGCGGGAGAGCACGCGGAGCGCGTGCATCTGGAGGGAGAGATCCCCAGCCCGACGGATCCGCCGGGGGGCTGCCGCTTCCACACCCGCTGCCCCAAGGCCTGCGCGCGCTGCGCGCAGGAGGAGCCGCCCTTCCGGGAGATCGAAAAGGATCACTTTGTGGCTTGCCACTTATGCGATAACCCATCCGCTGACCCTAAGGAAAAGACGGAACCGTCTGAATCTCGTTAATGTTAATGGAGGTAGAAGAAATGAAGAAAGCACTTGCATTGCTCCTGGTCCTGCTCCTGGCCCTCGCGCTCGTCGCCTGCGGCAGCAGCAGTCAGGCCCCGGCGTCTTCCGGCGACAGCGAAGCCGACGCCGCGCCCGCCAACACCACCGTCGTGGTGGCCTTCGGCGGCGGATTCGACACGCTGGACCCCGGTTATACTTACGAACGCAACCCTCCGATGGTGATCAACGCCTGCTATGAGAACCTCTTCAAATTCTATTCCAACGAGGGCGCTCCGGAGCCCTGCCTCGTGGACACCTATGAATTTTCCGAGGACAACATGAAGCTGACCCTCACCCTGAAGGACGGCATCACCTTCGCCTCGGGCAATCCCATGACTTCCGAGGACGTGCGCTTCTCCCTGATGCGCGTGAAGAACCTGAAGGGCAATCCCTCCTTCATCTGCGACACCATCGCGTCCATCGACACCCCCGACGAGAAGACTGTGGTCCTGAATCTGACCCAGCCCGACAGCGCCATCCTCTCCAAGCTGACCTACGCTTCCTGCGCCGTTCTGGACAGCGTCCTGGCGAAGGAGCACGGCGCCACGGATGCCGAAGACGCCGCCACCGCGGACACCGCGCAGGCTTATCTGAACAACAACAGCCTCGGCAGCGGCATGTACATCCTCACCAGCTACGTGCCCGACTCCGAGATCGTGCTGGAGAAGAACCCCAACTACTGGGGCACCCCGACCAACGTGGATAAGTACATCATCCAGATCCAGCCGGATTCCAACACCCAGATGATGACCCTCAAGACCGGCGATATCGACATCGCCTGCAACATGAGTGACGACACCATGGCGGAGCTGGCCGGCCTCGACAACATCGCGCTGCTCTCCTCCGCGTCCAAGACCGTCGGCTTCATCATGATGAACCTCGACGAGCAGTACGGCGGCCCCGTCTCCGACCCGCTGGTCCAGCAGGCCATCCGCAAGGCTGTGGATTACGCCGGCGTACAGACCATCTGCGGCGAAGGCACCAGCACGCCTTACTCCCTGCTCCAGACCGGATTCATGGGCGCCAAGGGCGAAAGACCCGTCGACTACACCGACGTCGAAGCCGCCAAGGCCCTGATGGCCGAAGCGGGCTATCCGGACGGCTTCTCCATCGACATGCCCGTCTGCGACCTCGACATGGAAGGCATCCTGCTGACCGACCTGGCCCAGAAGGTCAAGAGCGACCTGGCCCAGATCAACATCGACGTCAACATCGTTCCTTATCCCTGGGCGGCCGGCTACGGCGACGAATACAGAAACGGCACCCTCGGCTTCACCGTCATGTACTGGGCCACCGACTACACGGATCCCAACGTGCAGCTCGAGTTCCTCGCCGGCGGCATCGTCGGCCTGCGCGCGCAGTGGACCGCCGAGAACGATCCCGAGATCGCCGCTTACTATCAGAAGATCACCAACGCCACGGACAACGCGGAGCGCACCGCGCTGCTGGAAGAGATGCAGGAAAAGACCTATGAACACGGTCCCTTCCTCATGATCGCCCAGGCGCCGGTCCACCTCGGCTACAACACCAGACTGGACGGCGTGGCCTTCTCGGATCCCTACGTCGTAGACCTGACCCAGGTCAACCTCAAATAAGACCCGGGCAGAAAGCATCGACCTGAAACAACGACCTGAAATGATCGCAGGACGGGGCGCGGGCACGCTTTTGTGACCGCGCCCTCCGCCCTGCCGGAGAAACATGGAAAAACTGCAGTTCGTCGGAAGAAGAATACTGTACCTGATCGTGATGATGCTGGGCGTTGCGACGCTCGTCTTTTTGCTGAGCAAAATGATCGGCGATCCGATCTCCGCGAACCTCTCGCAGCGCGCCCTCAGCGACCCGCAGATCGTGGAGGCCTACAAGGCCAAGTACGGTCTGGATGAGCCGCTCGGCACGCAGTACTATCTTTATATGAAGAACCTGCTCCATCTGGATCTGGGCACCTCGGTGCGCACCAACACCCCCGTGCTGGGCGAGCTGAAGCGCTGCTTCCCGGCCACGGTGGAGCTCGCTTTCACGGCCATCCTCTTCGCCTCGCTCTTCGGCATCCTCTTCGGGATCATCAGCGCCAGGCGGAGGAACAGCCTGACGGACCAGTGCGTCCGCGCGATCTCGGTCACCGGCGTCAGCGTCCCCGGCTTCTGGCTGGCCCTGCTGGCCCTCTATTTCCTCTATTATAAGCACGCCATCTTCCCGGGCCCCGGACGCCTCTCCAATCAGTTCCTCGCGCCGCGGCACGTCACCGGCATGTTCGTGCTGGACAGCCTGCTCGAGGGCAACGTGGACAAGGCGCTCAACGCCTTCGGCCATCTGCTGCTGCCCGGCCTGGTGCTCGCGGCCTTCACCATGGGCCTCATCACCCGAACCACCCGCTCCAACCTGCTCGACGTGATGGGGACGGACTACGTCCGCACCGCGCGGGCGAAGGGCCTTTCCGAGGGCGCGCTCATCCGGAAGCACGCCATCGGCAACGCCATCATCCCCGTGCTCACGGTCATCGGCCTGGGCCTCGGCAACATGCTGGGCGGCATGGTGCTCGTCGAGACCATCTTCAACTGGCCCGGCGTGGGGCAGTACGCCTACCAGTCCGTCATGTCGGCGGACTTCCCGGCCATCATCGGCGTCTCGCTCCTGATCGCCCTGAACTACATGGTCATCAACACCGTGGTGGACATCCTCTACGGCATCATCGACCCGAGAGTGAGGTGTCAGTGATGCGCGCGTTCCGAAAGCTGCTTCGCTCGAACTATCTCTTCACCCTCGGCATCCTCATCTGCGCCTTCTGGGTGATCTGCGCCATCCTCGCGCCGCTCGTCGCTCCCTGCGACCCGCTCGTGCAGGACATGACGATCCGCCTGCAGGCGCCTTCCGCGCAGCACATCTTCGGCACGGACAACTTCGGCCGGGACATCTTCAGCCGCGTCATCTACGGCGGGCGTTACTCCCTGCTGGCCGGCTGCCTCACCGTGATCATCGCCGGCGCCATCGGCACCTTTTACGGCGCGATCGCGGCCTACGTCGGCGGCTGGGTGGACAACGTGATGATGCGCTTCTCCGAGATGATCCTCTCCTTCCCCTCGCTCATCCTGGCCATGATCGTCAACGCGGTGCTGGGCAAGAGCCTCTTCAACACCATGTTCGCGCTGGTCATCGTGGCCTGGCCGAGCTATGCCCGCCTCATGCGCAGCGTGGTGCTGAGCGTGAAGGAGAATGAATACGTCACGGCCTCGCGCGCCCTGGGCGCCTCGAGCTTCCGGACCCTCATGAAGGAGATCTTCCCGAACAGCGTCAGCTCCGTGCTGATCATGGCGACCACGGACATCGGCAACCAGATCCTCATGTTCTCCACGCTGAGCTTCCTGGGCCTCGGCTCCGCGCCGCCCACGCCGGAGTGGGGCATGATGGTCTCCGACGGCGTCAATTATTTCAACAAATTCTGGGTCTCCGGCTTCCCGGGCCTGGCCATCTTCACCATGGCCGTCGGCGCGAACTTCATCGGAGACGGTCTGCGCGACCTCATGGACCCGCGCCTCAGAAAGGAGTTCTGATCCGAATGGGCGGACATCCCTTCGCGGTGATGGAGATGGAAAGC